>Ga0182030_10010707_pt1 | contig 18570 bp, 16 predicted proteins | sample 812S3MmetaG_FD_121299 | JGI IMG/M metagenome (GOLD analysis project Ga0182030, IMG submission 121299) | Permafrost microbial communities from Stordalen Mire, Sweden - 812S3M metaG (Illumina Assembly) | ecosystem: Environmental > Terrestrial > Soil > Wetlands > Permafrost | place: Sweden...
AAGGCGGACGCGGCAAAATAATTTCAGCGAAGCATGAAAATTTCCATTCAAGAGCTCATGGTCAAAAGCGGCGTGGCATTTGGCACGAGCGGCGCGCGCGGTTTGGCGACGGCGATGACCGACCAGGTTTGTTACGCCTACGCCAAGGGATTTCTCCAATACCTTGAATCCATTGGCGAAATCCAGCGCGCGGGCGAGCGCGTGGCGATCGGCGGCGATTTCCGGCCCAGCAGCAGCCGCGTGATGGAAGCGGTCTGCCGCGCGGCGGATGATCTGGGCTATCGCGCGGTGAATTGCGGAAAAATTCCGTCGCCGGCCGTCGCGCTGTTTGGTTTTGAAAATAAAATTCCTTCGATCATGGTCACCGGCAGCCACATTCCCGACGACCGCAACGGCATCAAATTCAACAAGTGCGCCGGCGAAGTGCTGAAGTCCGACGAAAAAGGCATGAGCAGCCAGATCGTCGAACTGGATGACTCGCTGTTCGGCGCCGATGGAAATTTTGCAAAAGCAAAAGCACCGCACGAAATTTCGCCCGAAGCCGGGGAAAATTACGCGATGCGCTACTTGAATTTTTTCGCGCACGATGCGCTGAAAGGCTTGCGCGTGGGCGTTTACCAGCATTCCGCCGTCGGCCGCGATGTGCTGGTGAAAATATTTTCGCATCTCGGCGCGGAAGTGACGCCGCTCGGCCGTTCGGAGAAATTCATTCCGGTGGACACCGAAGCCATCCGCTCCGAAGACGTGCAACTGGCGCATGACTGGACGGCGACCGGCAAATTTGACGCGCTCGTCTCCGCCGACGGCGACAGCGACCGTCCGCTCGTCAGCGATGAGCACGGCAACTGGCTGCGCGGCGACATCGCCGGGATTTTGTGCGCGAGATTTCTGGCGGCGGATTCGGTCAGCACGCCGGTGAGTTGCAACACCGCCGCGGAAAAATGCGGCTGGTTTCCGGCAATCCGCCGCACGCGCATCGGCTCGCCGTTCGTGGTGGTCTCGATGATGGAAGCCACGGCTGGCGGTGCCAAGCGCGTGGTCGGCTACGAAGCCAACGGCGGATTCTTGCTGAACTCGGACATCGAGTCCGGTGGAAAAATTCTTCGCGCCTTGCCGACGCGCGATGCGGTGATTGTGATGCTGGGAATTTTGCTGCTGGCAAAAGCGCAGCGGAAAACAGTTTCCCAATTGGCGGCGAGTTTGCACGCGCGGTTCACGGCGAGCGACCGGCTGAAAAATTTTGCGACGGAAAAAAGCGCGGCGATTCTGGCGAAGTTCAATTCCGGCTCCGAGCTTGCCGATAAAATTGAAATTGAAAAAATGTTCGGCGCAATTTGCGGCACCGTTGCCAGCTTGAACCGCACCGACGGCTTGCGCATCACGTTTGCGAACGAGGAAATCATCCACCTGCGTCCATCCGGCAACGCGCCGGAATTCCGTTGTTACGCCGAAGCCGCCACCGACGAGCGCGCCCGTGAAATCACCGTGCTGGCGCTGGTCAAAATAGTGGCACAGGCGTCCCGCCTGTGAGTTTATGGTCTGAACAAATTTAATGGATACACAGGCGAGACGCCTATGCCACTATTTTCAGTGCGCCGCCGGCGCGGGCTTGGCGGGCGCGGTTACACGCTTGAACAGGAAAATCAGCGGCAGTCCGATCAACGCCGCTGCGCCGAACAAAAAGAAGTTGTCCACATACGCCCACAAATGCGCCTGCTGATCCAGCAGCGCATACACGGCGGCGTAAGCCTGATGCGTCGCGGTCACGGGATCGGCGTGTTGGGCGAGCTGATGTTTCGCGGCCGCCAGTTGCTGCGTGAACGCCGGATTGTCCGGCGCGAGATGCCCGACCATCAGCGCCTGATGCGCTTGCGCGCCGCGCGCCAGCATCGTGGTGACGAACGCGATGCCGATGCTGCCACCAAGATTGCGCATGAGGTTGTAGAGGCCGGTGGCGTTGCCGATCTGCTGCTGGCCCAACTGGCTCATGGTCATCACGGTCAGCGGCACGAAAATGAAGCTGATGGCGATGCCGTTGACGACGCTGGGCCAGATGACGTTGATTCGCGCGACCTGCAAATTCACGCCCGCCAGCATGAACGACGATACCGCCAGCATGGTGAAGCCGAAGCACAGCATCCATTTGCCCCGCACTTTGCCGACGAGCCGGCCGACGAGCGCCGTGGTGACGAACGCCGCCAGGCCGCGCGGCGAGAGGGCGTAGCCGCTTTGCAGCGCCGGATAGCCCATGAGCGTTTGCAGGAACAGCGGAATCTGCGCGGTGGTGCCGTAAAGAATCGCCGCCAGCGTCGTCATCAAAATCAGGCCGACGGTGAAATTCCGGTTTTTGAACACGCGCAAATCCACTAGCGGATGCTCCGTCGTGAATTCCCACCAGACGAAGCCGAGGAACGACAGCCCGGAAACCGCCGTGAACCACCGCACCCATTCCGCGCCGAACCAGTCGGCTTCCTGGCCCTTGTCCAATAGAATCTGCATCGTCGCCAGCCACAGAATCAGCAGGCCGAAGCCGACAAAATCAATCGTCGCCTTTTTGTTCCGCTGAATGTAGGGCGGATCCTCGACGAGCCATTGCGCCATGAACAGCGCCAGAATTCCCACCGGCAGATTGATGTAAAAAATCCAGCGCCACGAATAGCTGTCCGTGATCCAGCCGCCGAGCGTCGGGCCGAGAATCGGCGCCACCACCACGCCCTGCGCGAAAATGGCCATCGCCGCGCCGCGCTTTTGCACCGGGAAACTTTCCAGCATGATGGACTGCGCGATCGGCACCATCGCCCCGCCGCCGACGCCCTGCAAAATCCGCGCCATGATGAGCGTCGGCAAACTCCACGCCAGCCCGCACAGCGCCGAGGCCACCGTGAAAATGGCGATGCAAAACATGAACACCCGTTTGCGCCCGAAATGATTCGCCAGCCAGCCGGTCGTCGGCAGCACGATGGCGTTGGCGACGAGGTAGCTCGTCAGCACCCACGTCGCCTCCTCCGGCGTGGCCGAGAGATTGCCGCCGATGTGCGGCAGCGCGATGTTGGCGATGGACGTGTCCAGCACCTCCATGAACGTCGCCATCATCACGCCCACGGCGATGAGCCACGGGCTGTGGCGCGGATGCCATTCCTGTTGTTGCATGAAAAATTAAAAATGCAAAATGAACCGCAGCCCCGCCGCGCGCTCATTTTGCAGCTTCGCAAATAATAAAGCCGCCGGAAGAATAACTCATTCCGGCGGCCGGTGAAACTGCGATTTGAAGCTGATTTACGGCTTGGACGCCGCCGCCGGCGCGGGCGCGGGCGACGGCTGTGGACTGGCGTGATGGCTGCGGCGCTGGACGATGACGCGCGCGGCCTGATACCCAGCGTAAAATTCCGGGTTCGTCTTCTTGAACTTCGTCATCTGCTTGTCCAGTTGCTTGCGCAGCAAAGATTGGTTGTCCCGGATGGCCTGCGGCAGCGTGTTGGTCTGGCCCGCTCTTTGGGCCTTTGCCGTGGGCAGCGCCGTTTTCAACTGGCTGAAAGCCGCCCGCGACGTGTCGAGCGCCTGCACGTCCGCCGCCGTGACATTGTAATCCGCCAGCGCCGCCACATTCGCCGTGGCCAGCGCGAAAATATCCTTGCCCGTCTGCTCCAGTTTGTCGGGATCAAGGCCGTCCAGCAGCGACAGCGTCCAATGACTCTGCGCTTCCAGCACCGTGTCGTTGTTCTTGGCCGCCAGCGAATAAATCTGATCGGCCATCTCCAGGATTTTTTCCTCCAGATCCTGCCGGGCCTGGAGCGCGGCTGCCGCCTGGCCGTCGGTGATCGTCTCCTGCACGTCGCGTTTTTGCGAGATGACGAGGTTGTTGGCCTTCAATTGCGCGACCGCGTCGTTGACGGCTTTGACGTTGGCATAGATGGCTTTGTTTTTGTCCATGTAATCCGCCGTGGTGCTGTGCATGCCGGTGGTATTGATCTGGTCTTGATTCATATTCTGTGCCTTTCGGTTAAGTGGTTCATAGGCGATTTTTAGAAAAATCCGTTTTCTGTCAAGCCTCTTTTATTCACCGCCCAGCCGGGTTTTGGCCGGGGCGAATGTGGTTCAAGCCGGGGCGAGATCAAATGGATGCAGGGCGAGGATGGAAAAATTGACCCGGAACGTGCTTCCCGAAAGGGCGAGCCACGTCCATTCTGGGGCGAACCCGGTTAAATCCGGGGCGAATCCAGTTTTGGCGGGGGCGAGCGGCGTTTCAACGCGGGCGAGCCGCCATCCAGACCGGACGAGACCGCTTCGCTACGGGCCGAGCCGGGTTTTGGCCGGGGCGATTTACATTCCGGCGAGGTCGAGACGGACTTTTTCGAGGGCGAGCCGCTTCCCGGCGGGGCGAGTTGCCTCCCGACGCGACCGAGCTGGCTTCTGGCCGGGGCGAATTGCGTTCCCGAAGGGGCGAGCTGCGGATTTTCAGGGATTTAAGCGGATTTTTCCTAACTTTCCTTGAATCCGCCGAACCAGCCGCGCCTCGTTCCGTTTGTCTTTGGTGGCCCACCGCAAGGTGTGTTCCCAGATGCGGAGCACCCGCCAATTGGCCCGCCGCAAGGCGCGGTTCACCAGCCGGTCGCGGGCCTGATTCCGGGCGAACTTCCTTTTCCAGAACGCGCGGTTGCCCTTGGGCTGCGTGCCATGCTTGGGGCAGCCATGCCAGAAACAGCCGTCCACAAAGATTGCCGTGCGTGATTTGAGGAAGACGAAATCGGGGCGCACGGCAAAAGTGCGGAGTTCGGAATGCGGAATGCGGAGTGGCAGCATCGCCGACCGGTTTTTGGAATTATTCCGCACTCCGAATTCCGCACTCCGCACTTGAAAGTGCCTTCGCCAGCCGGTGATTTTGTTTTTGCGAAACAGTTTTGCCAGCGCCAGCTCCGTGGCCGCGTTCCCGCGCGAGCGGATGCGCGCCATCACCTCCGAACGCTTCTTTTTGGAAAAGACATCAGCCATTTTTTCTTAGCCACAGATTAACACAGATGGACACAGATTCTTTCACCGCCAAAAAGCACAAAATGCACAAAGGCTTCTCCCTCTCCGCTCCATCGGATGGAGGGGAGAGGGCCGGGGTGAGGTGAGGTTTTGTCATTCTACGCAGCGTCCCCATAATCGGCGGCCAGCGCGAGCCGCCGTTCCATTTCATCCGCCATGTGCGGAAACATCCGGTCATAAAGGCCGCACCATTGCGCGTCGCTGCAATACAATTCTCCGTCCGCCAATTCGTTCGCATCGGCACGCCGCCACGCCTCGGCGGCGAAGCGTTTGAGAATGGGCGGCCAGCCGCTGTCGGCATCTTCGTAGCCGTCGGGATGCAGGCCAAACATTGTGAAAGTGTGGACTTGCCAAATCTGGCCGTCAAAGCACAACCTGGCAGCGAAATATGGCGGAGCATTGGTCACGCGAAGAAGTTGAAGCAACAGTCTCGGATTATTTCGAGATGCTTGCCATGGAACTTCGTGGCGACTCATACAACAAGGCAGAACATAATCGTAATCTTCAGAAGCTTCTTAACAACCGAACAAAAGCGGCAGTCGAGCTGAAGCATCAAAACATCAGTGCCGTGTTGATTGAACTCGGCTACCCATACATTGATGGATACAAGCCTTTGCCGAATTACCAACGACTTCTCTATGAAGTAGTCGAAGACCGTCTGTTAAATGCTACTGGGCTGCATCAAGCCGCCGCTGCTGCGGTTGAACAACCTGTTGAACAAGCTCCGTCCGTAAGCGATGTGCTATCAATTCTGGTCAGTCCTCCGCGCCGAGAAGAAGAAAAGCCCAAGCTTCACGACAGCGCTCCGCGCATTCGCCAGCCGGTGCGAAGAAATTATCTTGAGATTGAATCTCGAAATCAGGCTTTGGGACTTGCCGGAGAAAAACTGATTCTGGAATTTGAGCACCAGCGGCTTTGGCAGGCCGGAAGAAAAGATTTGGCGAGTCGAATCGAACACGTTGCCAACTCAAAAGGCGATCATCTTGGTTTTGATATTTTATCTTTTGAAACTGACGAACGTGAAAAGTTGATTGAAGTTAAGACCACACGTTTTGGTTCGCTGACGCCATTCTTTGCATCCAAAAACGAGGTCGAGGTTTCTGAAACGAGAGAAAACGAATACCAGCTTTACCGATTATTCAATTTTGCCAAACAACCAAAGCTTTTTGTCCTGCCCGGTTCGCTTCGCAATACTTGTTCACTTGACCCAATGCAGTATTCAGCACTTCCGCGCTGAAGTCATTTCAGCCAGTGGATTTTGATTTCCTTCTCGACTTCCTTGAATTCCGGGTCGCCGGTGACGAACTCGGCGTTTTTGATTTTGGCGAGCGCCGCGCCAAAACAGTCGGCGTAGGACATCCGTTTGGTGGCCTTGTAGTGCGCCGCCAGTTTGGTCAGATGCAGGTCGGCGCCCACAATTTCAATGGGCATGGCGGCGATTTCCCGGAGCTTTTGCTCGGCGGCGGCTTCGGACACCTCGCGCATGGTGTTGTAATAGACTTCGCCCCAGTTGACCACGCTCATCAAGAGCTTGTGCTTCTCGGCGGCGGCCTGCTCCAGGATTTTCTCCACGGCTTCCGCCGCCGGCTCGTCCTCAAAGAAGGCGATCAGCGCCCAACTGTCCAAAACCTTGGTGGCCATATCACAATTCGCGTTCGCGTTTGCGGTCTTCCATCATGGCCTTCATCACGCCCGTGCCCTTGAGCGAGCCGCGCAGGCTGCGGATGTAGGAGCGGGTGATGGGTTTCAGCAAAATGCCTTCCGGCGTGGAAACGACGGTGGCCTTGGTGCCGTCCTCAATCTCAAACTCCTTGCGCAGGCGGCGGGGAATGACCACCTGGCCCTTGGTGCCAAAGCTCACGGTGTCCAGCTTCAAAGTAGCAATCATGGACAGAAGTTAAACCAAATCTGGAAAGTATGTCAAATATATTTTGTATGAATTGTTCCCAGCGGTGGCCGTCGAACCGGATGCCTTATCCGGCCTTCCGCCCGGTGGCGAAGCTGAAAGCCAGCGCCGACACGCCGGCGATGATGATGGCGACCAGCGCCAGCGCCCACGCGGGAAAATCCAGCTTGCCCACCTGCACGCTCGGCGTCACCGACAGGCCGGGGCCGAGAACGTGGTCCGCCGGCAGCGGTTCGTCGAAAAGAATTTTCACCGGCACGCGCTGGACGACTTTCACGAAATTGCCGGTGGCATTTTCCGGCGGCAGCAAACTGAACTGCGCGCCGCTGCCGGCCTGGATGCTTTCCACATGGGCGGCGAATTTCCGGCCGCCAAGCGCGTCAATCTCCACCGTCACCGGCTGGTTGGTCCGCATTTTTTCCAGTTGCGACTCCTTGAAATTGGCGATCACCCAGACCTCCACCGGCACGATGGAAAACAACTGCTGCCCGGCCTGGACATAATCGCCGGCCTCGACGGACTTGCGCGTGACGCGGCCGGCGGCGGGCGCGAAAAGTTTGGCGTAGGACAAATTTATTTTTGCGGCCGCGATGTTGGTCTGGGCCTCGTGCCATTGTGCCATCACGGTGCCGACCTGCGCCCAGGCGGCGGCGAGCGTGCGGTTGGCTTCCTCCACGCGCGAACCGGCCTCGGCCACATTTTCCTGCGCGGACTTCAAATCCGCCTGCGCCTTGGTGTTCGCGGCCTGCGTGGTGTCGAATTCCTGTTTGGACAGCGTGCTTTGTTTGAGCAAATCCTGGGCGCGTTCGAAATCGGCCTGCGTTTTTTTGGCGGTGGCTTCGGCGGAGTCCGCGTCGGCCTGCGTTTTGCGCACGTCGGCTTCGGCGGTGGTGACTTTGGCCTGCATCAACTCCCAGCCCGCCAGCATGGTTTTGTAGCTGGCCTGCTGCGCTTCCGCCGCCGATTCCTTTTGCTCGACAGTCATGGCGTAATCCGCCGGGTCAATTTCCACGAGCAGTTCGTTTGAGCGAACCAACTGGTTGTCCAAAACATGAACGGCGGCGACCTGCCCGGAAATTCTCGGCGCGATGGAAACGACGTGCGCCGCGATGAACGCGTCGTCCGTGGATTCGTGCGTGAACACGTCCGCGAGATACGCGAGGCCGAAATACAGCGCCACCGCCAGCGCGACGGCGGCGGGCCAGATCAGCCACGTTCGCTTTTTCGGTTCCGGCGCGGCCGCCGGCAATGAAACGGTTTCATTCATACAGCAAAATCATTTTTCACCCGCTCCCAGCGCCTTTTCCCCGACGTGATCTTTCGCGATCAAAATATAGATGGACGGAATCACCAGCAGCGTGAACAGCGTGCCCAGCGCCATGCCGGACACGATGACGATGCCGATGGAATTCCGCGCCGCCGCGCCCGCGCCGGTCACGAGCACCAGCGGGAAATGGCCGGCCACCGTCGCCGCGCTGGTCATCAGCACCGGGCGCAGCCGCAGCAGCGCCGCCCCGCGAATGGCGTCCATTTTGGTGCGGCCCGCGCGCTGGAGTTCGTTCGCAAACTGCACGATCAGAATGCCGTTTTTCGACACCAGCCCGACGAGCGTGACCAGGCCGACCTGCGAATAAATGTTCAGCGTGGTCGTCCAGCCGTTCGTCCAGAACGGCACGCCCTGGCCGGGCATTTTCAGGAAGCAGAACATCAGCGCGCCGAACATCGCCAGCGGCACCGAGCCGAGCAAAATGATGAACGGATCGCGGAAGCTGTTGAACTGCGCGGCCAGCACGAGGAAAATCAAAATCACCGCGAGCGTGAACGCCGGCAGAAACATGTTTCCCTCCGTGCGCAACTGGCGCGATTCGCCGGTGTAATCAAACTTGTAGCCGGCGGGCAGCTTCGCGCATTCGCCTTCGAGAAATTTCAGCGCGTTGTCGAGCGGCACGATGGCGACGCCGCTGATTTTCACCGAGTTCAACTGCTGGAACCGGTTCAGCGAGCGCGGCGTGGTGCGCTTTTCAAATTTCGCAAATGTGCTGACGGGCACGAGCTGGTTGCCGGGGCCTTTGACGTAGGTGCTTTCCAACTGCTCGGCGTTCAGCCGCGCGCCGCGCTGGAGCTGCGGAATCACCTTGTAGCTGCGGCCCGCGAAGTCGAAGCGGTTGACGTAATTGCCGCCGACGAGCGCCGCGAGATCGGAGCCGACCGTCGCCATGTCGAGGCCGAGTGCGGCGACTTTGTCGCGGTCAATCACGAGCTGCACTTCCGGCTGGTCAATCTTCGTGTCCAGAATCGGCGGGAAGGCAAACATCCGGTTGGTCGCGCATTTCTGCTGAATCTGCTGCGCGAACTGCAAAATCTCCGCCGGCTCGGCGGTCGCAGAAATGACGAACTCCACCGGAAATTGTCCGCCGCCGGGCAGCGCGGGCGGCGTGATCATCATCAGCCGGATGCCGGGAACTTTATTCACCATCGCCTGGATTTCCGGCTGGATCTGGAACACGGTGCGCTTCCGTTCGCCCCACGGTTTCACCACCATGCCGCTGAACCCGGAGTCGGGCATCGTCAGTTGAAAGGTTTGCGCTTCTTCCGGCACTTTTTCAAACAGCTTTTGCACCGCGTCGGTATAAAACGTCGTCTGCTCAATCGTCGCGTCCGCCGGGCCTTCGACGATGCCGAACACGATGCCCTGGTCTTCCGTCGGCGCGAGTTCCTTCGCCGCCATGATGAACAGCGGCACGGACAGCACGCTCAAGCCAATCCACACGGAATAAACCGTCGGGCGATACGCGAGCGTTGTGTCCAGCACGCGGCCGTAAAAATGTTTCAGCCGCTCGAAGTCGCGGTTGATGCGGCCGACGAGGCCGCGATCCTCACGCTCATGGCTCAACAATTTTGACGACATCAGCGGCGACAGCGTCAGCGCCACGATGCCGGAAATAAAAACCGCGCCGGCCAGCGTCAGCGCAAATTCGCGGAACAGCGAACCGGTCAAACCGCCTTGAAACGCGATGGGCGTGTAAACTGCCGCGAGCGTGATCGTCATGGCGATGATCGGCCCGATGAGTTCGCGCGCGCCGAACAGCGCGGCGTCGAACGGCGTCTTGCCTTCGCGGACGTGGCGCTCGACGTTTTCCACCACGACAATCGCGTCGTCCACCACCAAGCCGACCGACAGCACGACGGCCAGCAGCGTCAGCAAATTCAGCGAGAAGCCGAACATCTGCATCAGGAAAACCGCGCCGATGAGCGACAACGGAATCGCCACCAGCGGAATCAGCACCGACCGCAGCGAGCCGAGAAACAAAAAGATGACGATGGAAACGATGATGAGCGTTTCGGTGAGCGTCTTCAAAACTTCGTGGATCGCGTCGTCAATGTATTGGGTCGCATCGTAAGCCACGCGGCCATTGAGGCCGGCGGGCAGATCTTTTTTGATGGATTCCATTTCCTTGCGGACGCGCTTGATGACGTCGAGCGAGTTGGCGTTCGGCAAAACCCAGACGCCCATGAACACCGCGCGTTCGCCGCTGAAGCGCACTTCGCTGTCGTAATCTTCCGCGCCGAGCACCACGTCGGCCACGTCGCGCAGGCGGACGAGCTGGTCGCCGTTCTGGCGGATGACGAGATTTTTGAATTCCTCGACGGAGCGCAAATCCGTGTTCGCCGTCAAATTCACCTGCACCAGCGAGCCTTTGGTGTGGCCGACGGCGGAAAGAAAATTATTCGCCGCCAGCGCCAGCCGGATTTGGTTCGGGCTGATGCCGAACGCCGCGAGCCGGTCGGGCTTCATCCAGATGCGCATGGCGAATGTGCGTCCGCCGAGGATGTCCGCGCGCTGCACGCCTTCGAGCGCGGACAGGCGCGGCTGCACGATGCGCACGAGATAATCGCTGATCTGGTTCGCCTGAAGAATGTCCGAGGAAAAACTCAAATACGCCGACGCGAACTGCGAATCTGCCGTCTCGATGTTGATGACGGGAATTTCCGCTTCCGGCGGCAGGTCGTTGCGGACCTGGTTCACCTTCGAGTTAATTTCGGCGAGCGCTTTTTTGGAATCGTAATTCAGCTTGAGCCGCGCCGTGATGGTGGACATGCCGAGTTTGCTGGCCGATTCGAGATAATCAATGCCGTCCGCCGCCGCGATGGCGCGTTCCAGCGGCTGCGTCACGAAACCGCGCACCAGCTCCGCGCTCGCGCCGACATAAACGGTCGTCACGGTGACGGTGGCGTTTTCGTTGCGCGGATACTGCCGGACGTTGAGCGAGCGGATGGCCTGCAAACCCGCGATCAAAATAATCAGGTTGACGACAACCGCCAGCACCGGGCGGCGGATAAAAATATCCGTGAGGTAAGATTTCATGCGCGTCCCGGTTTAGCTGTCACCCGGCTTGGGCGTTTGCGATGGCTTGGGCGTGTCCTCGTTGTTTTCCTGCACGCTCGCGCCGCTGCGCAGTTTGAAAACGCCCGCGCTGGCCACGCGGTCGCCGGCGTTCAAGCCGGTTTCCACGTCCACAAAATCACCGCGCGTCCGCCCGGCGCGGATGAATTTTTGCTGCGCCACCAGATTCGTTTTACCGTCTTTCACCTCCGGCGTGAGGACAAAAACCGAGTCGCCGAACGGCGCGCTCAAAATCGCCGTGGACGGAATCGCCAGCACGGATTTGCCGTCCGGCAAAATGATTTCCACGCGCACAAACATGCCCGGACGCAGGAGCTGGTCCGCATTTTCAAATTTGGCGCGGACCCGGACGCTGCGCGTCGCGGTGTCGAGGTCGGGATTGATGGCCGCCAGTTCGCCGCTGAAAGCATTGCTCGGATACGAATCCGAAACCACGCGCACCGGCAGGCCGGTTTGCAGTTGCGCCAAATCCTGCTGCGGCAGCGAAAAATCCACGAACACCGGCACCAGCGCCTGCAACGAAACAATGCCTTTGCCCGCGTCGAGCAGCTCGCCGAGATTCACCAACCGGATGCCGAGCCGCCCGGCGAACGGCGCGCGGATGGTTTTCTTTTCGATGACCGCGCGGATGGCGTCGGCGTTGGCGCGGAATTGCTTCAGCGTCGCCTCGGCCGTGTCGAGTTCGGCTTGCGAAACCGTCTTGTCCGTCCGCAACTGCCGCGTGCGCTCGGCGTTCAACTGCGCCAGTTCCACCTGCGCCTCCGCCGCTCGCAACTGCGCCTCCTCGGACGACGTGTCGAGCTTCACCAGCAAGTCGCCTTGCTTCACCGTCGCGCCGGATTCAAAGGCGATTTCTTTCACCGGCCCGGCGATTTCCGGCGAGACGATGACGCCCTGCGCCGCGCTGACCGAGCCGACGGCGGTGAGCGTGTTCGGCCATTTTTCCTCGCGCACGACGACGGTGGCGATGGTTTCCGGCGGCGGCACATACGCCGCGCCGGCGGCGATGAGCGTTTTGATTTGCAAAGCTTTCACGGTCGCCAGACCGCCGGCCACAATGACCACGATGGCGATGCCGATGAATAATTTTAGTTTCATTTATCTCCTGTTTTGAAATTCACTTTTTCCCGCGCCGCTTCGGCGCGGCGCCGGCCAGAAACAATTCCACAATTCGCTTCGCCGTCAACTTGTCCGGCTCGAAATCCGGCGAGACAAGGTTCGCGACGAGGTGGAAATTGGCGAGGCCGTAAAAGCCGAACGTCAGTTCCTCGCTGTCGAACCGTTTGTCCAGCTCGCCCTTTTTTCGGGCGCGCTTGATGAGCGAATGGACGAATTCAAAATTGCGCTCGCACTTGTCGGCGTAGGACAAATTCGCCGGCACCTCGCCCGGCGCGGCGAACATGGTGGCGAAGGAAATCCGCATCAGCTCGCGGTGCTGGCCAAAATAGTCGAACAGCGCGGCAAGGATGTTTTCCAATTGCGCGCGGAGGTCGCCACCGCGCGCCGCCGCCTCGCGCAGAATGCGGTAGCGTTCGTCGTGCGCCTCGTGGACGAGCGCCTGAAACAAGCCGGCCTTGTCCTTGAAATGATAATAAAGCGCGGGCTTGGAAACCTTCGCGTCGTCCACGATGTCCTGGACGGACGTGGCCGCATAGCCGGCGTTCGCGAAGCGTTTTAGCGCCGCGCGAAGGATCTGTCTGCGAGTTTCGGGACCGTCTTTGGCCATAACCTACCGAACGGTAGGTAAGGCGGCGGCTTTTGTCAAATCAAAGTTGTCGCCGGCAAGATCATTGGCGGGTGGAGGAACGGCGGAAATTCACCAGGCCCGCCGGTTCCAACCCGCGTTTTGCAGGGATGAATTGATTCCAAGCTTGGACTTTTGCCGGCGCGATGCTAAAATCAAGGGATTTCATGCAGGCCAACCTGTCAGCCAGCCAGACCGCGCGCGCGCCCATCGCCATCCTCGGCGTGCCGTTCGACAACGTCAATCTGGCCGAGACGCTCGCGCTGGCGGGCGAGATGATCGCGTCCGGGCAGCCGCATTACGCGACGACCGTGGGCGTGGATTTTCTGGCGGCGGCGCTGGATGATGTGGAACTGCGGCGCATTTTGTTCGACGCGCATCTGGTGGTGGCGGAGGAAAAGGCCGTGGTCTGGGCGTCGAAGCTGCTCGGCAATCCCCTGCCGGACAACGTGATTGTGCCGAATCTCCTGCCGCAACTGCTGGCGCAGGCGGAGAAAAAAAACTGGCGCGTCTTTTTTCTGGGCCACGATGCGGCGATGGCCGGAAAAATCCAGGCGCGGCATCCGAAGCTGCAACTGGGCAGCGCAACGGTGCCGCCGGAAAAACCGCTTTTGGAAATGGACCACGCGGACATCCTGCGCCGTTTGCGCGAGGCGAAGCCGGAGATTCTGCTGGTCGCCTTCGGTTCCCCGAAACAGGAAAAGTGGATCAACATGAATTACCGCGAGGCGGGCGTGCCGTTTGTTTTGGGGACGGGGACGACGTTTGATTTCCTCACCGGCGGGCGCGGAGCGCATAAGAGCACGATAAAAAGCCTTTGGAAATTCACCCGCGCCGTGTTGCGGCAATGGTGGCAGTTGCGCGCCCGCAAAAAATCCGCGCCGCCGCCCGCGGCCGCGCCGGCGGTGGAGCCGGACCCGTTCGGCAATTTCGTCATTCACGCGCCGGAGCAGCTCGGAGCCGTGGAAGTGAAGACGTTCCTCGCCGAATGGCTGCGCGCCGTCGAGAACAGCCACGTCATGTTCGATTTGTCCGGCACGGTTTTCATGGACAGCACCGGCATCGGCGTGCTCATCCGCCTGCGCAAACGCGCCCGTGAACGCGGTCATCAATTTTTTCTGGTGGCGCCCCGGCCGCCGATCGAGGCGGCGTTGCGGCAGATGAAGCTGGATGAATTTTTCACCGTGCAGGCCAGCGTCGCCGGCGCGCGCATCCTGATGGAAAGCGTGGCCCATTCGCCGGTGGTCACGAGCGGCGTGCTGGAGGCGGAGTTGCAGATCCGCTGGTCCGGCGAAGTCACCGCGCTGACCGCCATTGATTTGGGCGTCCACACCGAATCCGAACTGTCCCAGACTTCGCCTGGCATGACGGTGGTGATTGACCTGTCGCGCGTGACGTTCGTGGACAGCACCGGCATCGGCCTGATGCTGCGGTTCAAAAAAAATCTCCGGCGGCGCGACATCGCCCTCACCTTTGCGAACCCCATCGAGTCCGTCCGCAATGTGTTGCGGCACACGCGGCTGGAGGAATATCTTCTGGCCGGGACGAAATGAAACTGGCCGACCGCATTTTGCAACGCTGGCGCATCCGTAAAATCCGGGCTTACCTCAAATCCGGCGCGCGGGTGCTGGACATTGGAAGCGTGGACGGCGTTTTATTTTCCCGAGTCCCGAATTTGGCGCAAGGCTGTCTGGGCATTGATCCCACGCTCGCCGCGAAAGTGGAAACGGCGCGCTTCACTTTGACGCCCGGTTTTTTTCCGAAAGACATGCCGCCGGTGGCGCCGTTTGATGCCATCACTTTGCTCGCGGTGCTGGAACATTTTCCGGAAACGGAATTCGCCGCCGTCGCCGCCGGCTGCGCCAATTTTCTCGCACCCGGCGGCTTGCTCCTCATCACCGTGCCGTCGCCGGCGGTGGACACGATTCTTAAATGGCTGAAATTTTTCCGGCTGATTGAAGGCATGTCGCTCGAAGAACATCACGGCTACGAAGTCGGGCAGACGACGAAAATCTTTTCCGATCCGCCGTTTGAACTGGTGCGCCGCAGCCGGTTTCAGTTTGGCTTGAACAATCTTTTCGTGTTCCGCCGCCGGCCCTGAATTGACTGGCCGAAATTCCCCTTGAACCGCTAACCTTGTTTCCGCCATGACCGAAGTCCCCGAACTGACGATTCTCATGCCGTGCCTCAACGAAGCGGAGACGCTGGTCGTGTGCATCGAAAAAGCGCGGCTGGGCCTGGCGCGCGCCGGTGTGGCCGGCGAAGTGCTCATCGCCGACAACGGCAGCACCGACGGCTCGGTGGCGATTGCGCAGCAGGCCGGGGCGCGCGTTGTTTCCGTGAAGGAAAAAGGCTACGGCTGCGCGCTGCGCGGCGGCATCGCGGCCGCGCAAGGCCGCTGGATCATCATGGGCGACGCGGATGACAGCTACGATTTTTCCCGGCTCGAAGGCTTCGTGCAAAAATTCCGCGAAGGCTATGAACTCGTCATGGGCTGCCGCCTGCCGTCCGGCGGCGGCACGATTGCGCCGGGCGCGATGCCGTGGAAAAACCGCTGGATCGGCAATCCCAGCTTGTCGTTCATCGGCCGCCTTTTTTTCCAATGCCCGGCGCGGGATTTTCATTGCGGCCTGCGCGGCTTCACCAAGGCGGCTTACGACAAAATGGATTTGCAGACCACCGGCATGGAATTCGCCTCCGAGATGGTGATGAAGGCGACGCTCAAATCGCTGAAGATTACCGAGGTTCCCATCACGCTGCATCCCGACGGACGCTCGCGCCCGCCGCACCTGAAACCGTGGCGCGACGGCTGGCGGCATCTGCGGTTCATGCTGCTCTACAGCCCGCGCTGGCTGTTTCTCGTGCCGGGATTGCTGCTGATGTCCGTGGGCGGAGCCGTGGGCGGCGTTTTGTCGTTCGGCAACATTCATCTGGGCACCGTGCAACTGGACGTCGGCACGCTCGCCGTGACGTGCATGGCGGTGATCGTCGGTTTGCAACTGGTCGCGTTCGCTTTTTTCACGAAAGTTTTTGCCATCGCAGAAGGATTGCTGCCGCAAGACCCGCAATTCTCGAACGTCTTCAGATTTTTCACGCTGGAAAAAGGCATTGTGGCCGGGCTGGCGGTTTTGGTTTTTGGCTGCGGACTGCTGGCGTATGCGCTGCATCTTTGGCGGACGGCGCACTACGGTCCGCTCGACGCCTCCGAAAATCTCCGCCGCCTCCTGCCGGCCGTGACGCTGATCGTCGTCGGCATCCAGATGGTTTTTTCGAGTTTCTTTTTGAGCATGCTCGGATTGAAAACGGCCTCGCGCCGGCCGCCGACATTGCCGGGCTGAACTTGCGATTGACACTTCAAAGCGAAAGCCCAAAATGCGGCCTCTTTAATTATGCCTGCCAAATCCAAAACGAAGTCCAAACAATCCACCTCCGTCGTCACCGGTGCCGCCGGCTTTCTCGGCTCGCATCTGACGGATCTGCTTTTGGCGCGCGGCCACAAGGTCATCGGCATTGACAATTTTGTCACCGGCAGCGTGGGCAACATCGTCCACCTCGGCGGCAATCCCAATTTCAAGTTCATCCAGCAGGACGTCACCGAATTTATTTTCCTCGACGGCCCGGTGGATTACGTCTGGCACTTCGCCTCGCCCGCCAGCCCGATTGATTATCTCGAACTGCCGATTCAAACGCTCAAGGTCGGCTCGCTCGGCACGCACAAGGCGCTCGGCCTCGCGAAGGAAAAAAACGCGCGCTTCCTCATCGCCTCCACGTCGGAAATTTACGGCGATCCGCTTGTCCATCCGCAGCCGGAAGAATACTGGGGCAACGTCAACACCATCGGGTTTCGCGGCTGCTACGACGAGGCCAAGCGTTTCGCCGAATCGCTCACGATGGCCTATCACCGCGAGCACCAGGTCGAGACCCGCATCGTCCGCATTTTCAATACCTACGGCCCGCAGATGCGCGTCAACGACGGCCGCGTCGTGCCCGCGTTCATCAGCCAGGCGCTGAAAAACAAGCCCGTCACCGTCTTCGGCCAGGGCATGCAGACGCGCAGCTTTTGCTACGTCTCGGATTTGATCGAAGGCATCTACCGGCTGATGATGAGCGACTACGATTTGCCTGTGAACATTGGCAATCCGACGGAAATGACCATGTTCCAATTTGCCGAGCAGATCATCGCCGCCACGAAATCCAAAAGCAAAATCACCTTCAAACCGCTGCCGCAGGACGATCCAAGGCAGCGCAAGCCCGACATCACCAAGGCCAAAAAAATCCTGAAATGGGAACCGAAGGTGAAACTCGCCGATGGCTTGACCGATACGATTGCGTATTTTCGGACGAAGGTTTGAAAGCTCACTGGCCGCCGCAGGTTGACTGGGCTAGATAAATCTCACCAATGCCTCTTTCAAATAACGCGTCTCCAGCCGCGACGCGATTTTCCGGATGATGTTCCGGCGCAAGTCCAGTTCCACCGGCACGTTCGGGTCCTGATGCGCCTCGTTGATGCGCGTGCCGACCACAAACTCAACGATGTCGCTCTGCAGCATCAGTGTCACGAGGTCGGTGGCGGGATTTTTGCGCGCCGGCTCGCCGGGATTTCCGCGCTCCAAAATCTCCGACACTTTGGCCAGCGTCACCGTGCCTTCGGTGACGAGGTCAACGCCCTCCATCACCGCCGGCGGCGGAATTTCCGGATCGAGGTTCTTCAAATCCATCGTGACGGGCCGGCCCAGCAATCGCGAAACAATCCCGGCCGTGGTGCCGCCGCAAATCACTTTGCGCCCGTCGAAATTTTGCACGAGCTCCGCCAGCTCGCCATCGCGCTCCTTGTTGAAAGGCGGACCGGTAATGACCAGCAGCCGGCGTGGCCGGCGGTAATAAATTGCGCCGCAGGTGATGTCGTCTTTCGCCGCGCGACCGTCGTTGGCCAGGGCTTCGGCAACGAGTTTGCGCGACAGCTCGCGTGACGAGATTTCATTCTCCGCCGAGATTTGCCGCTGCAAAAAATCGGTGACGCGATCCTGGCCCCAGCCGAGCGGCAAGCCAACGCGGCCAAGGCCGGACTGGCTCACGCCATCGGAAAAAAACACGATGCGGTCGCCAAGCTGCGTGGCGAATTCGCTGTAGTGAATCACGCGATCCTTCCACGTTTCCAGCGTGAGGCTGGCGCGCTCAATCGGCACCGGCGACTGCCCGCGCAACAGCACCAGCGGCGGATTGCCGTGTTCGATCACGCGCGTTTTACCGTCCTCGTCCAAATCTACAATTGTAAATGTTGAGTAGCTGATTTTGCGTTTCTCGCAGACCGGCAGCGTGTCCATGATCGTTTTCGCGCTCTGCCGCACGTCCACGAACGCCGAAGTGTAGCGCAGTGCCATCGTCGCGGTGAGATTCGCCAGCACGCCGGCTTTCACGCCGCTGCCGAGGCCGTCGGACAACACGGTGATGATGCGGCCTTCCTCCTTGATTTTGCGCGAGAGAAAA
>Ga0182030_10010708_pt1 | contig 18569 bp, 20 predicted proteins | sample 812S3MmetaG_FD_121299 | JGI IMG/M metagenome (GOLD analysis project Ga0182030, IMG submission 121299) | Permafrost microbial communities from Stordalen Mire, Sweden - 812S3M metaG (Illumina Assembly) | ecosystem: Environmental > Terrestrial > Soil > Wetlands > Permafrost | place: Sweden...
AAATGCGGAGCAGTTGACGAGCCTGCAACGTTGGCGGGCGATCCTGTCGAAAGCCTTCGAGGTTTTCCTGAATGGGCGATCGTTACGTCTGCCGCCGCGCCTCGCGCCAAGCTGACGCAACCAAAAGTCGCAAAAAGGCGCAAGCTGAACGCCAATCAGCCTTCAACTGCCGCTTTTAGGATTATTGGATAGGCGCCGAGGAACAACTCTTTCCGCAACCGCATCCTGACGCGGCCGTCGCATCCCCGAGAACCGCCTCCGAGCTTTCGAAGAAGAAACCGGAACCCTCGCCCCCTGGCGCGTAATCCACGGTGACGCCAACGAGCATCGGCATCTTCTCGGCCGCGACGAACAGACGAACCCCGCGGATTTCGATGATCGTGTCGTCTGGACCCGGATCGCTCTCGATCATCATCTCGTAGTTTGGCCCCGAGCATCCGCCGTTCGTGGCGGATATCCGCACGCCGCCGTCTGATTTGCCCTCCCGGCGCAGGACGTTTTCGATAGCGGCGATCGCCGGACGTGTCAGGATAATCATGAATCGTTCCTTGGTTGGATGACGTGTGATCGCGCGCAATCGCCGCCGCGGCGCCTCACACCTTCACGCAGGTTGCATCGACGGGGCAAACATCGACGCAGCGCGGCGTGTCGCCGTCGCATTCGGTGCATTTCCCCGCGTCGATGATGTAAGTGTCGCCCTTCATTCGAATCGCCGCGTTCGGGCATTCGAACTCGCAGGCTCCGCAGACCGAACATTGGGATGCGATAATTTTGTAACTCATGTCGACCTCCTGATTGAACGGGCTAGGATCACGCGCAAGCGGCGGCGCTCTCTTGCGCGGATGCATAGAAATCGGCGACAGCCGTTTCAATGAATTCAAAGGCGTAGGCGTCGCTCGCTTTTATGCCGGCGGCGTCTAATTCGTCCTTCGGACATGCGCCGATCTTCGCGCAAAGCACGGCGTCGACGCCTTCCAGCGTGCCGACAAGGGACGATAGCGAGGCGTCCTCGCCGAATCCGCCCTGACAATAGGTGTCGTCCAGCTTGCGATGACCAACAAAGCGCACGCCGCCGCGATCGACCTCGTAGATTTGAAATTCGGTCGCGTGGCCAAAGTGCTGATTGATCCGACCGCCGCACTTCGTGGCGACGGCGACCTGCAAGGTTCGCCCCACCGATGCATTGGCCAGGGCGTCGGCGCTCTTTTCCTTGGCCGCGTGATGCGCGCCGCGTTGACGCTCGACATGCTCGCGATAGGCGTCTCGTTCGGTGGTGTCGAAGTTGATTTCCTCGGGGAGCAAGGCGAGCTGGAACTCCTGGCCCCGATCCTCGCCGAGCAATCCAACCGCGTCCGCGCGGCATTGCCGGCAGTGCCGCATGAGCTTGGCGCCGCCTTCGCACGCGTCCTGAACCGCCTTCAATTCTTGCGCGGACGGGCCGCGTTGCCCGTTGAGGCCGAAATAGGTTCCGTGAGCCGGATCGGAAATCAGCGGCATGATGTTGTGCAGGAAAGCGCCCCGCGCTTTGACCGCGCGATTGACATCGAGCAGATGCGCGTCGTTCACGCCGGGGATCATCACTGAATTGACCTTGACGAGCACTTTGCGCGCGGTGAGCATCTCAAGTCCGAGCATCTGCCGTTCATGCAGAAGTCGCGCGGCCTCGAGCCCGGTATAGCGTCGGTTCTTGTAAAAGATCCACGGATAGATTCTCGCTCCGATTTCCGGGTCGACCATGTTGATCGTCACGGTCACGTGATCGATGTTCATGTCGACGATCTCGTCGACATGATCCGGCAGAGCGAGGCCGTTTGTCGAAAGGCAGAGCTTGAGATCGGGGAGCAATTTCGCTACCGCGTCAAAGGTCGCCTTCGTGTGTCGCCAGTCGTAGAGAGCGTCGCCTGGTCCCGCTATCCCGAGCACGGAAAGCTGCGGCACCTTCTCGGCGACGGCAAGAACTTTTCGGGCGCCTTGTGCCGGGGTAAGTCGCTCGGAGACGACGCCAGGACGGCTCTCATTGGCGCAATCGTATTTCCGGTTGCAGTAATTGCACTGGATGTTGCAGGCAGGCGCGACGGCCACATGCATGCGCGCGAAATGATGGTGGGCCTCTTCGGAGTAACAGGGATGGTCCTTGACCTTCTCCCAAACCTCCGGATCGAGTTCATCGGCACCCTGCTCGGAGCCGCAACCCGATGACGTGCAACCCTCTGCTTCGAACTCACGTGGCGACTCACGCGCCTCGACCTTCGGTTCATTCTTCGTCGTCGCGAAAAGAGCTTCGAGAGGAATGAAGGGCTGTGCCATATCAACGACTCCCTGTTGCGTTCGTTTGCTCGCTCTCACTGCAACGACGGCGCCATGACGTTCGCAACGCCATCTCTGAACCTTTGCCAGCGGCGCCGCTGATGAGTGGTAATATTATGATACTAATGTGAGTCCGGCCGCGCGAACGTTAGGCGACGGAAGACCCGCCCGAACACGGCCGAAAGCCATTCAAGGATGATTGACTGCGAAAAGCGTACTGAAATGTAAATCGGGCAATTCGTGCGTACAACTCGGTACGCGATGCTCAACTCCAATCTTCAGGCGCTCGACGGGCAGTCCCATCAATACACTGATTTGGCGGTTGGATACGCCCTCTGGGGCGCCCACCGAGCGATGGCACATCGGTTGCACTCCGCATGTCGATCTTTAGGGGGCGCGCGATGAACGACACCACAATTGAGAACCCTCCTTTTCGCGTCCTTCACGCCATGCTCCGCGTCAGCGACATGGATCGATCCGTCGATTTTTATACGCGCTTGCTGGGCATGCGCGTGCTTGAGCAGCGACAGCATAAGAAAAACCAGTTTACTCAGACCTACCTCGGTTATTGCGAAGCTGATCGTGGCGCGGTCATCGAGCTGGTTTTCAACTGGACTGGAGACGAGCCGATCATTCTTGGCAGCGCCTTCGGTCACATCGCGATCGGCGTGTATGGCATTACCGCGCTTTGCGCGAAGCTGACGGAGGAAGGCGTGAAAATGCCGCGTCCGCCAAGCACGCAGCGCCATGGCGAAAACATCATCGCCTTCATCGAAGACCCAGATGGATATCGCATCGAACTCGTGGAGCAGAAGCGCCCCGAAAAGACTACGCGGGAAAGGGAAATAGAGCTGGCGTAGGCCTGACGCCTGAACCAGCGGATTCGCATCGAAGAAAAAGTTCGAGGAGGCGCATGTGATACGACTCGAAAACGTGACGGTCCGCCGCGGCGCCACAGAGGTTCTGCGCGACCTCTCGATCCAAATTCCCGCTGGGCGGGTTACAGCCGTTGTGGGCCGATCCGGCGCCGGTAAGACCACGCTCCTTCATCTTCTCAACGGTCTGATCGCCCCTCAACAAGGGCAAATTGTGCTTTCGGATTTCGGCGCGCTGGATACGCCGGCCGCCTTGAAGCGTCACCGCAGCCGCACGGCGACCATTTTCCAGGACCATGCATTGATCGAGCGGTTGACGGCGATCGACAATGTCCTGCTCGGGATGGCGGACGTTCGTCATCCTCTTTCGATTTGGCCGTGGCCGACGACCGTTCGCCGCCAAGCCGCGGAGGCCCTGGAAGAGGTCGGGCTTCTGCACCATGCCAATACCCGCGTCATGCGCCTGAGCGGCGGCGAGCGGCAACGCGTCGGCATCGCGCGCGCCTTGGTGCGCGGACCAGATTTGTTACTCGGGGACGAACCCTTTGCTTCCGTCGATCTGTTGCTCGTGCGTCAGATGAGCGCAACGCTACGCCGGGCGGTGGCTCGCTCCGGCGCGACAATCGTCATCGTCTTGCATCAACTCGAAACCGCATTTTCGTTGGCGGATTGGGTGTTGGGTCTTGCCGATGGCCAAGTCGCCTTCAATGGACCCGTGGAGGCGTTCGGCCCGATCGCTCAAGCTCGGGTCTTCCGTCAGCAACCGATGGATGCTGATCAACAAGTGTTGAATGAGGTGTTCAAACCATGTCTTACGCCCTACGCTGCTTGATCTCTTGCGCACTGCTGTTGGCGCTATCGGTCCTTGGTCCGCTTCCAGCGCAAGCGCAATCTCGCCCCGATCATCTGACGATCGGCCTGCTCCCCGGGGAATCGGCGCCGACCGTTATGCGTCTCAACGAGCCGCTTCGGGCCTATCTTGAAAAGCGCCTCAGTGTGAAAGTGGAGCTTGTCGTCGGCGCCAATTACGCGGCGACGGGTGAAGCACTGCGCTTTGGCCGCCTTGATGTCGCCTATCTTGGACCGGTCACCTATATTTTGCGCAGCCGAAGCGCCAAGCTGGAGCCCTTCGCGCGGCCGACCCACGCAAGCGTGGGACCGACATTCAAGGCGGTCATCATTGTCCCGCCGGACAGTCCGGCGAAATCCCTTGGCGATCTCAAGGGGCAAGACATCGCTTTTGGTGACCCCGCCTCGACATCGGGAACGTGGGTTCCGCGTTATCAATTGCTGAATGCTGGTCTCGTTTCCGGGCGCGATTATGTGCTGCGCGTGCTCGGCGCGCATGACGCCGTCGCATTGGCCGTCGCCAGCCACAGGGTCGGCGCCGGGGGTTTGAGCAAGCCGATCTTCGAGCGTCTGATCGGCGAGGGGAAGATCGATGGCGCCAAGGTCAGAATTCTCGCGGAGTCGCCCGACATTCCCGAATATATGTGGACCTTCCGCGACGGGATCGACCCCGCTTTCAAGGAAGAGATTCGCGAGGCCTTTCTCGATATGAAAGATGCCGATGCCTTGAAGGTATTTCGGGCGACAGCCTTCGTTCCGGCCGATGACGCCGACGTGGATCCCGTGCGCAAATGGATAGACGCTATTCGCGCGGCGAATCCCGAGGCGGTTCCAGCGCCATGACCCACGTCAGGCCGTCTCCGACAAACGATGTCGCGCGGGTTCTGATGGAAAACGCGCGATCCGCCGTCGCGTCATCAGTTCTAACGCTCGGCTTCGTCGTCGCGGCGGTTTATATTCTGACCTATTCGAGCGTCTTTGATCTCGCCCGCTATCGCGACGCGGGACCGACCATTGTGAGCCTGCTCCTGGACTCGGTTCCCCCCGACTTCACTCGGTGGCGGAACTGGCGGCAGCCGCTTGTCGACACCTTGGCGATGAGCGCATCCGGCACGATTATCGCGGCATTGGTCGCTCTCATGATCGCGCCGCTGGCGGCCAGAACTACATCGCCGGCCTGGCTTCGCATCATTGTGCGCGTCGGCTTGAACGCCTTGCGTTCGATACCCGCTGTCGTGTGGGGAATTATCTTTGTCGCCGCCGTCGGGTTTGGCCCGCTTCCCGGCACGCTAGCTCTTGCCTGTCATTCGACGGGGATGCTGGGCAAGCTTTACTCGGAGACGCTGGAACATGTCGATCCGGCGCCGGGAAACGCCCTTAGGAGTCAGGGCGTGTCGCCTCTGGGCGTGCTGCGTTTCAGCGTGCTGCCGCAGATCATGCCGCGTTTGATCGACGTGACGCTCTACCGGTTCGAGCACAATATCCACGCGGCGACGGTAATGGGCCTCGTTGGCGCCGGCGGTCTCGGCCTCGAAATCACGACGGCGTTCCACCTGTTCGAATACCGTGAAGCGTTCGCGCTCATCCTCACACTGCTCACTCTGGTCACGCTCATCAACGCGCTCGGGGCGACGCTGCGGGCGCATCTTCTCGGGCTTGATGACGCCTGACTACTGGCTTTAAACGCTTCTTGAGACAAGGGAGAACAACACATGTCCATGGAATCGGCGAAATCATACATTGAGCGCATGCGCGCCGACGAGGCCTTCCGCCAGTCGGTCAACGCGCTTTCGGAGGACGAAGAGAAGAGCTGGGCTTTCGTGAAGGAGCAGGGCTACGACTTCACCATGGTCGAGTTTCGTCAGGCGCAAGAAAAGATCTATGAGGAATATGGCATCGAGCCGATGTGAGCGATAACTCGTTGAGCGCTTGACTGACGTTCCTCACTCGCCGCGGATCAAAGATACTCCGCGGCGACTTCCGCCAACGCCCCCTCGATGTCGCGGCCCTTGAATTTGTCGATGGCGTCGATGCCGGCGTCCGAGAGAAGTTTCTTTGGCGCCTCGCCAACTTTCTCGATCAGCAGGACGCGGCAATCGTTAAGAATGCGAACGATGGTCGTTCTCCGCTCCTCGTCCGGCAGCGCGAGCTGGTCGATCACTCGCTTCTCGATCAGCTCGTGGCCGACAGCCGATAGATCATAGATCAGGAAAATCTCGACGGCGCCGAAATGCTTATCGACCCGGCCGCCCTCTTTGCCGGCAACGGCCACGCGCAGTGTACCCCTAGGCGCTCCGTTGGTAGATGGGCTGCTCATTTTGCTTCTCCCAGCGTCCGCATTCGCGCGTAGCTTACAATGAAAAGCCTCCCCGATCGAATTATCGGTCGGGGAGGCTTGGTTAATTCCGCGCGACATTACGCGGCCGCGGCTTCCTTGGCGGCGAGTTCCGCCAGCGCCTGTTCTTGGGTTTTCATGATGCCGAAATCGAGCAGCATCTCTTCCAGCTCGTCCATGGTGATCGGCGACGGGATAATGCCCTTGCCGGAGTTTCCGTGGATCTTCGTCGCGAGCTGACGGTATTCGTTGGCCTGCTTGGATTCGGGTGCGAAGGCAATCACCGTCATACGGCGCAGTTCCGCGTGCTGGACGATGTTGTCGCGGGGAACGAAGTGAATGAGCTTGCAGCCAAGCTTGGAGGCGAGCGCCTCGGCGAGTTCCAGCTCCTTGTCGGTCTGGCGTTCGTTGCAAATCAGCCCGCCAAGACGCACGCCGCCCGATTTGGCGTATTTCAGGATGCCCTTGGCGATATTGTTCGCCGCATAGAGAGCCATCATCTCGCCCGACATGACGATGTAAATTTCCTGAGCCTTGTTTTCGCGGATTGGCATGGCGAAGCCGCCACAAACCACGTCGCCGAGCACGTCATAGGAAACGTAATCGACATCCTCGTAGGCGCCGTTTTCTTCAAGGAAGTTGATGGCGGTGATGACGCCGCGGCCGGCGCAGCCGACACCGGGCTCGGGACCGCCGGCTTCCGTGCATTTGATGTCCAGGTAGCCGACCTTCATCACGTCTTCGAGTTCCAGATCCTCGACGGAACCGGCCTCCGCCGCGAGGGCAAGAACCGTGTCCTGCATCTTGGCGTTGAGGATCAAGCGCGTGGAGTCGGCTTTGGGATCGCAGCCGACGATCAGAATGCGCTGCCCCATTTCCGCGAGGGCGGCGAGCGTATTTTGCGACGTCGTGGATTTGCCGATGCCGCCTTTACCATAGAATGCGATTTGCCGGAGCTTGGCCATGGGATGAACCTCTTCTCAAAGTGAAGTGCAAAGGTGAATGGGCTAAGCCCATCGCCATACACTAGACAGCAACCGCCGTGCCAAGTTCTCGAAAGCAATAAACGGCTGAACATTCAATAACTTGCTTTACGTACCCCGGTTTACATTGAGATCCGCGCTTCCGCGGCGTACCTATCGGAACGATCTTCTGTTTTTGCGTTCCCAACTGTTCGTTCGCGCGATTGGCGAAAAAAAGAGCCCAGACGTATTGCCCGAGCCCCCAAGCCACTCCCATACATCACGCCGAAAAGAATCTCGATAGCGAGTCTCGATCGGCTCCCGCCTATTCGGTCTGGCTGCCCAATTCGACCGCTTGTCCGGATGAACCGCGCAGCGCTCGTCGAAGCCATAAAGGCGGATTGTTTTTCAGCATCGTCTGCAGGCTCTCGACGACATCATCGACGGAGCGCGACTTTTCCATTTTCACCGGAAAAATGCCCCGACGCTTGACGTGGACGGCGTGAAGATCGCTCAACCCCAGAGTGAAGAGCACCGAGCATCCGTCTAGCGCCTCCACCCGTTCCGCCATCCTGTCAGTCGTGACGCCGTTGGTCAAATCGTCCATGGCGCAGCCCTTGCCGCCGCCCGGTCCCTTCTTGCTCTCTCCGGGAGCGAGCTTTTTTCGCGCGCCGCCTCGGAACTGAATGCAATCCAGAAATTCCGACGTCTTTGCCGAGACGTCATAGACGACGACTTGGCCCGCGTTGGCGAAGCCCGCGTCGACTTCCGTTAAACTGTTCGTCGTGATGGCGATTTTTACATGGCCAGCGCCGTGCATGGCGAGCTCCTAGCTGCTGTGACGAGACGCGGGAGAAAACGCGTCGAAGGCTGTTACGTCATCGGGAGTCCAACGATCATTGTCTCGCGCCCGAAGCGTGTGCGAAAATCCTCCGGCAAGGAATGATCGTCGGGAGTGCGCGCAATCCACAGTTCGAGCTCCGACTGGGGCAAGGAGCCGCGCGTAAGCGCCTCAACGGGAATTATGTGAAGCACATCGCGGATTGCGACGAAAAAATCGATTGGGAAGCGGGATTTATCCTGGTAACGCTCTCCAATTTCGAAGACGACTTGATCGCCATCGAACGCGAATTTCGGATTATCGCAATCGAAACGGAAGTGACGGTTGAAATCATATTTGCGCCGGAACTGATAGAGGACGCGGTCCTCGTCGGCGAATTTCTTTGTCTCGGCCACGATGTCGAGAAAATACTGCATGAGCATGGCCTCGATATAAGCCTCGCTATATGGCTGCCGGAACGAGTCGAGATAATAAAACACGAAGGACTCGATCAGCCGTAGCCCAACGGGGCTGATCCACAGCGACAGGGCACAGCGGTTGTGCGTGCAATTGAGCTTGATGCTGCCGTTGTGAATCTCCATTTGCCCGTCGCCATGCAGCGCGACGGTGCGATAGATCCTTAAAATCCGGAACACTTCCGCGACCAGCTTCTCGGTAACCGACTTCTTTGGAAGGCTGAGATATTTTTGCCAGAGCGGCTGGCCTTCGAGAGACAGATCGCGCGCTTCGAGCGCGCTCTCGAGCAGCGAGAACGCGACAAGCGTGCTCAACGGGTTTGGGGGACGCGGCGCCGTGCCGGCACTTGCTTCTTCGTCGAAAAAAGCAAGCTGCCTCTTTTTGGTATAGAGTTCGATCTGTCTATATTCCGGCGCCGCCCACTGGCCGCCGAAGAGCTTGCGAAATTCGGCCGTCGTATCCTGGTGAAACTTCATGAGTTCCCTCTCCTCGAAACGCCAGCTCGGAGCGGAGCTTGCCGGTCGGGCAAGCCCCGGTCCGCCACGGCGGCTTCTCGCCGGTCACCAGGTGTTAAGGAGCCATTCCTTGTTCTTGGTGTATTCCATATGCGTGAACAGCGCATTGGCGATGGCCTCGCCAAGCTCCATGGCGCCCTTGTAGCCCATCGTCGGATGGCGATAGAGGCCGGCGCGATCGAAGGTCGGGAAGCCCACGCGCACCATCGGAATATTATTGTCGATGGCGATGTAACGGCCCTTCGAATGTCCCATGATGAGGTCGACCTTGACCTCGCCGCTAACGATCTTGCGCTCCAGGTCCCAAAGATCGGCGTTGCAGATCACTTCCATGTCGAAGGGAACGCTTTTCTTAAGTTCGAGAATGCGCGGATCGCGCTTATATTTCGAATTGTCGTCGCCGAGCAGCAACAGCACCGGTTCAAGCTCGACCTCGATGCAGAACTGCGCTAGGCCGATGACAAGATCGGGATGACCGAAGATCGCGACTCTCTTGTTGGCGAAGAACATGTGGGCGAGATCTTGCAGTGCATCGATCGCTATGCCGCGTTCTCGCACCAGGCATTCCGGAATTTCCTTGCCGGTCAGCTTGGTGATGGCCTGAAGCATTTCGTCCGTGTTCTTGATGCCGTAAGGCGTCGATGAAAGGATTTGCGGAACCTCGAAAGTCTCCTCGAGATATTTCGCGGCGCTCGCGCCTTCGTAGCGCGCGAGGGCGAGCGACCCGACCGCTCCCGTCGTGCTCTCGATATCTTCGACCGTCGTCTTGCCGTGATCTTCGACTACTTTGTCAGGCATCATCGGCGTGTCGAAGTTTTCCGTATCCATCAGGAAGGTGGCGTCGACGCCCATTTCCATCGTGTAGTGCTTCAGTTCAGCGAGATCGCCGGGGTTGATCCAGCCTTGGAAGATGTTGAGCTTGCCGTTGGGCTCGACTTTCTTTTTGGCGATCGTCTTGACCGTGGAGTGGATCGCGACGTCGTAGCCCGAAACATGGCTGCCCTTGAAGCTCGGCGTATGGCACGGCACGAGATGAATGGTGCGTTCGGGAAAGATTTCCTTCAGCTTCTTATTTAAGACGTTGATCGTCCCTTCGATGTCGTCGCCGATGATTTCCGTCGAGCAGGTCGTGATGATCAGTATCACGCGCAATTCGGGATAGCGGCGCGCCAGCACCTCGACGCCCTGTTCGACGCGGCCCGTGCCGCCGAACACCGCGGATTCCTCATGCAACGAGGTCGAGGCGATGTCGAAGTTTTCCTTGTAATGCTGAGCGAACAGCAGACGCACGAACATGCTGCAACCCTGACCGCCATGGACCAGCGGAATGCAATCCTTGATGCCGATGCCGGCATATTGCGCGCCGGCCGGTTGGCAATCGAACATTGGGTTGATGACGCCGGCGCGGCTTTTGGAGGTGACCGATACGCCGGTCGGTTTGGGCTTTTGAAGGGTTTCAACGTCGCATGACATGGGTGTGTCCTCACATGAGTTCCGCGTGGCGCTCGCGATGGCGGACAAGCGCGCCAGTGGCGTTCCAGGAATGGGCCGCGCCATCAAGGCGCGGCCGGGGATTGCTCTCGAGCTCAATAAAGCGAGTGGTTCAACTCGCGGTTCTTGGAGCGCGTGATCGTCACGTCCAGCAGCCGGTCCTTCAGTCCCTCAAGGACACGGTCGACTTCTTCCGGCGGGATGGCATCGATCCAGTCGTAGCGCTGGCGGCAATCGTTTACGAGGACCTTCGCGTCGGCGAGATGCAACCGCTCCGCCGGCGTTTCGGGGGCAGGTTGCCGCTTCTTGAGGAGAACGCCGACTTGGCTAAGAACGCCCTCGATATTTTCGGTTCGATCCCAGGCGCGGGAGGCGAACTGCCACAGGCAACGCTCCTGCACATAGTCGAAGAGATTGTCGAGCTTGCTGGTCATTCCGCCGCCTCCAAAAAGGCAACTTTCCGTTCGCCGCGCGGATCGGTCGCCGCGAGTTTGAGAAGCGGATTGTTGACGGCGTTGTACATGTCGCGGGCAAGATTCACAAAGCCCTCGAAGCCCATATATGGCCCGTTGTGGTAGGCGTGACCGTTGACATAGGGGATATGCAGCTTCTTGACGATTTCGCCGACACGGCCGCCGGTGAAGATCACGTCCGGCTTGACGAGATCGATGATTTCAAAGAACTCGAGCTCGTTGCCATCGTCGATGTAATAGGTGCCCTCGCGACCACGCGCGATGACCTTCTCGAAGTCTTCCTCGTGCCCGAACTTTGACGACATGGCGACAACTTGAACGCCAAGGTCGTCCTCGACCGATTTCGTCCAGTGCCATAGACGCGGACCGCCGGTCCAAATGGCCATCTTCGTGCCCACGAGCCGCTCCTTGTACCAATCGAGCTTGGGCTTCCACTTGGCGTATTCCTCGGCGATCAGCTCCTCCGCCTTGTCCTCGACGCCAAAAAACGTGCCGATCTTGCGGACGCCTTCGGCCATATAATTGAAGCCCCACGAATCGATGTCGAGACGCGGGATGCCATAGCGCTTCTTCAGCTCGTTGGCGATGTAGCCGGACGAACGCGCGCAATTCACGACATTGAGCTGCGCGCGGTGCATGCCGCGCAGATCGTCGTAATTAGCGTTCCCGGTGAAATGCGCGATCACCTGAATGCCAAGCCGATCCCAATAGGTCTGGAGCAGCTGGGTGTCGCCCTGGATGTTAAAGTCGCCGATGAAGTTCATCGTATAGGGGCTGGTGATCTTGGGTTCGAGCGTCCCGACCTTCTCGTCGATCCAGCCGATATTGAGAACGTGATGGCCTTTCGACTGGGAGACGCCGGAGAAACCGGGGCATTCGACGGTGAAGATGTCGACGTCGGGGCGTTCCTCCATCACCTTCTTGGCGACGGCCTTCACATCGTCGCCAATCAGCGCGGTCGGGCAGGTGGTGTAGACGAACATGCGCTTGACTTCAGGCATTTCGTCGAAGGCTTCGTGGATGCTCTTCGCCAGCCGCTTTTCACCGCCGAAAACGATATGGCTTTCCTTCATGTCGGTCGACCAGACGTATTTCATCTGGAAATGGCCGTTGTCGCTCGGATAGCGCTTGGTGTGCCATGTGTCATAGGCGCAGCCGATCGGGCCGTGGATCATCTGAATGGCGTCCTTGACGACGCCGCCGATCACCAGCTTGGCGCCGCAGAAGGCGCAGCCGCGCTCGGACAGAGTTCCGGGAATGGTGGCGGCGTTCGACAGGGGAAGATGCGAATTGGTGTCTTCGTCCGGCGCCTTAAGATAAATGTGCTTTTCGCGCTCCGGGATATCCTTATCGCATTTCAACAATACCATGGGCATGGGACGTTCTCCTTGAACGAATGGTCATGATGAAGCGCGAAAGCGTATGCTATGTTGCGCTTGTGCTCACGGATAATGAATTGCGAAAGCCGTGCCACAATGCATCCAGTTTACATAGCGCCAGGCGACAAATCGTATCGCCGATCGAGATAGACGGTTACCTATTGTTTTATAAGGAGGTCCATTCAGGGCGCATCGCGTCGCCGCGTCCGTGATAATGGCGAATCGCTTCGATTTTCGTTTTTTGAGCGTTCAAAAAAGTACGAGGTCTTGATCCGCGTTCAATGGCGAACGACGCGGATCGCGACGACGTGGAAACCGAGGGAGAACACGAAAGGGCCCCGACTGGTTGACGAGGTCGCCACATGATCCGCGCGGCGAATTGATCGACGGCTCGTGATGTGGCGCGGCGGCGGTCGATGGCCAGCCTTCACTCCGCGCCGTCGAGTTCCTCGATCGAGGTGATAAGGCGGTGGCTGTTGTCGCTCGTCGTTTCGGCGGCGAGTTCTCTCGTCGGCGTCTCGCGCGCCTTCGCCGTGGCGCGCTCCACCCAGGACAGGCCGCCATGAAACATGGCGAGACTGACTTCGTTCAACAGGTCGTGAATGTCGTGGCCAACGTCGACGATGATCGGCTGCACGCCGATTCCAAGCAGGCGTTTGATCGAGGAGGCGCCGATCTGCGCGGCGTAGACGGCCGCGCAGCCTTGCAGGAAGTCGAGCTTCGCGGCGACCTTATCCTCGTCTGGACCGATCGTCACGGCGACAGGCGCGTCAGGGTTCAATTCCGCCCGCGACAGCCCCCGGTCCTTGTTCTGGCCCTTAAGTTCCGCCTTGATAAATTCGCCGGTTCCGACAAGATCGGCGCGCCCTGGAGAAACGTCGAATACGACCAGACGCTCGCCGCCGCCGAAATGAAGATCGACATGCGTTCTGTCGCTAGAGGCGAAAGCAATTCTCAGCATGGTCGCGACCTCGATGGAAACGTCAGGACATTAGGTGAGTTCGTTGGCGCGGGCCCCGCCTTGCCAGTAGATCGAGCGATAGGGCTTAATCGTTTCGCGCTGATTCCACAGTAGATTGGCGACATCGAACAGCGCCTGACGCGAGCCGCGATAGCCGATCCACTCGCGGGCGCAACCGCCGATTTGATCATAAAGCGGATAGCCGATCCGCAAATGCGCCGCTCCTAGGCGCGTCGCGGCCGCCGCGGCGTGGGAGTTGGCGAGGATCAGACGCGCATTCGTCACCTTGGCGCCACGCTCCATGTCTTCCAGATCGCCGATGAGCACGCTTTCGACTGGAATGGCGTCGAAAGCATCCGCTCTCGCGGGGGCCACGGCGACGGCGATGTCGGCGCCAAGATCGGTGAGAAAGGCGCTCGTCGACAGCAGCAAATCGGGGTCCGCCGCGATGGCGACTCGCGCCGCGCTCAGCTTAAAATGACAATCGACCATCGCATCGAGCAATTGCGCGCGCTGCCGCTCTATGCGCGCCGGCGCGGGACGCCCCGAGATCTCGCTTAAAACCTTGGTGAGGGCGTCGCAGTCGGCAAGACCGAGCAGGCCCTTGAAACGATAGTCTGGCACGCCAGTGCGCGCGCGCAACAGATCGGCGGCGCGATCGAGCGACCGGCCGATCACCAGCGTCGCGACCGCCTCCCCGGCCGAGGCGATGGCGGATACCGGCGCGCCGCCAAAGGTCAGCGAAGCATAGCCATCGTCCGTCAGATAGCCCGAGAGAGAATCCGACAAATCGGGAATGAAATTGGCTTCCAGTCCGAAAGCGCCGAGCCAGTCGTCGAGCGCTTCTATGTCGCCCGGGGTCAGCATCGACGACGCAAGCAGGTTCACGCGAGACGCTTGCGGCTTTCGCAGGCCCTGCGGGATCAATGTGTCGATCATGGCCTCGACCGCGATGGCGAAGCCGGTTTCGAGACAGCCAAGCGTATCCGTCGTATTGGCGGGTATGATCGCGATTTCCGCGAATTCCGGGTAGGACTTACGAAATTCCAAGATGTTGCGGAGGATGTCCGCGCCTTGCGTCTCGGACAGGCCAGTCGTCAGCAACCCGATCGCCTCGGGGCGTTCATTCGCGCAAAGCACGCGCAGCGCCTCCACGACGCTCTCGTCGGCCCCCAGAATGCTGGCCACCTGGTCCATGGCCGTGGTTTGCAGCGGTATTGGTTCGCGAAAGTGATTGGCGAAAAACACCTTGCCGAAAGCGGTGCAGCCTTGCGCGCCGTGCATGAGCGGAATGGCCCGCGCCAGGCCAAGAAAGGCCAGGGTCGCGCCCATCGGTTGGCTGACCTTCAGCGGATTCACGGCGAGCGCCTTTTGGCTGTGTATGACTGTCGCCATCGTGCCCCCCTATTCTGCGGCGTTCGCGATAGTCGCGAGGCCTGCCCAGGGCCGATCGGCGCGCACTTGACGCCAGACCGGCGAGTTGACCGAGAAGCTGAGTTGACGCGCGAGTTCGACGATGCCGTCATATCCCTCGTAGCCGAAATCTCGCTCGTGATTGATGTCGAGGAAGGGAATGCGAGATTTCAGCGCCGGATAGAGATAGCGCCCACCGGCGATAAGAATGTCGGCTTCGAATTCGTGGAAGGCGTCGATCAGCGCTTTTTGATCATTGTCGGAAATCATTTTCGCGTCGGGTCCCATCAACTCCAGGATGCGCGCCTTGTCTTCCTCCGTCGATTTCTCGGTTCCGGTCGCGACCACGATCATGCCGAGATCCTGCAACGCGGAAACAACCGACCACGACTTGACCCCGCCCGTGAACAGCAGCACGCGCTTGCCCCGAAGCTTCTCGCGCCACGGCGCCAGCGCCGCCTCCGCCTTTGCTTCCTCGCGCGCGATGAGACGTTCGGTTCGTTCGGAGAGATCCGGATCGCCGATCACCCGCGCGAAGTCGCGCAGCGCCGCCGACGTGTCGACGATTCCGTAAAAGCTGCCCTCGAAAAACGGCGCGCCATGGTCCTCCTTCAGTTTGCGCGCGACGTTCAGCATCGCCTTGGCGCAAACAACCATGTTGGCTTCGGCGCGATGCATCGTTTGCACCTCGGCAAAACGCGTATCGCCCGAGAGCGTGCAAAGAATGCGCAGTCCCAACTCGTCGAACAGCGGCGCGACATGCCAGAACTCGCCCGCGATATTATATTCGCCGATCAGATTGACGTCATGCGTGACGACGCCCGGCCGTGCGGCGCTTGCCGGTATGGGGTCCGGCTCGCGCGTGCCGATGATATGTTTGAACGCCGTTTCGCCCGCAATGCGATTGCCAAGGCTCTTGCCGCCGTAAAACCCCGCGCAATCGATCGGAATCACTGGAAGTTCGAAGCGCTTCGCCGCCGCCTTGCAAACCGCCGCCAGGTCGTCGCCCGTCAAGGCGGTGACGCAGGTGTTGTAGACGAACACCGCCGGCGGCCCGTGGTCGGCGACCGCCTGCTTGATCGCGCGAAACAGCCGCTTTTCGCCTTCACCCTTGATCACATCGGTTTCCGATAGATCGGTGGTCATTCCGAAGCGATAGAGATTGGCGCCGCTGGACAGCGAGCCGCGCGCGTCCCACGAACTCCCGGCGCAACCGATTGGTCCATGCACGATGTGGGCGGCGTCGCAAATCGGTAATAGGGCGATCTGCGCGCCGTCAAACGAACATCCTCCTTGCGTCGCACCGGGTTTAGGCCTGGCGCAACCTGACTTAGCCTTGTTGTTGTGGCCGCAGGCCGGCTCGTTTTGAAGAGCCATGATCTCGGATTGTTTCATGCTGCGCTTCCTGTGTTTGAGTGATAGACCGCGAGGCATGCGCCATCATCGTAGCGGCGCAACCCGGCGTGAAACGCGTGCGATGTTCGATTATCAATATTCATTGTTCGTAATCTAAAAAGCGGCGGTCCTCGGCGCGGCGCGCGAGTGCCCTGGCGTCGTCGAGTTCCTTTGGCGTCAGCAATGAATCACGCACGCGGTTGAACATCGGGTTGAGATATGAGTCGAGCCAGTTGAATAAAGCGGAGCGTTCTTTCAGCGCGTTCTTGCGGAACCGGATGCATTTGAAGCACATCGGCGAGCGCGCCAGATAGTCCTTCGGGCGGATGAGATAGGCCATCGCGAAAATTCGGATTCCGTTGGCCAATATCTCGCGGAAGACGCGAAACCACCATGCCCGCTGGTAGCAGAGGGTCTCCAGTCTGATCGTGCAGATTTTACATGACGCTGTTAGCGCGAGTGGGCGTGCGTCCATTGGCGGAAGTGGCGTGCTCAAGGCTCATCCTCCGAAGATGCCTAGGCACGAATACGCAATCTTCGCGCCATGAGGATTGCCGATTGAAATCATAACCAGGAGCGGACCAGAGCGAACCTCTATGTACGAATTTTCGAGGAATGTACGTCCGTGTACGCGAACGCCCTATCCGATTAAGGGATAGTTGCCCCCGGCGGTGGTGCATTTGATGCTGTGAGCGTCACAGAGAAGTGCGCCCTCCCTCCGCGTCAATCGCCGCGACCAAGGTTGCGGTTTGAGCACTTCAACTTGCGAGAGTTCCGAATGGTGGCGCTCTCTGAACCCCTGCAAGATGCCGAGCCAATTTCTGCAATCATTCCGCGAATGGCGGAGGATAGCAGTAGCGGTAAATGAGGGGCGGCTATCAGTCCTATTTCAGATTAAGGCTGTTGGAAGCCGTGATCGCCTCTGTCCAAGCCATTTTCGGTTCTTGAGGTGGGGAGGCCGAGCCTAATCCCGGATTTATTGGAGGTGAAGATATAGGCAGAGCATTGCTCGAGCCCCGCGCGCTGCCTACATAGTCGCGTGACCCTCATGGTTGCACCGCGAGATGGCCACGGCCGTATTGTGAGGTAAGTCCTTCGATGCGGGCCGTCAGGATCGGGGAATGAGGTAACGCTCCCGGGAAATAATATGAACGTCGCTGCGACACGCGCCTTCAACCCGAACGAGACCGCGTTAGTGGGGATATACGAGATATCCAAGCTCCTCGCGTCACCGGATCGCCTGGAGCGGACGCTCGCTGGCGTGCTGGTCTTGCTTTCGAGCTTTCTCGACATGCGCCATGGACTGATCGCCCTGCTCGATGGACAAGGCGCGCCGGCCATCGTCGTCGGGTCCGGCTGGTGCGAAACAAATGCGAAGAAGTATTTTGAACGCTTGCCCGAACGCGCGGTCGGACAAATCGTCGCGACTAAAATGCCGCTGGTGATCGAAAATGTCAGCGCCTCGCCGCTTTTCGAGGGAGCCAAGTTGTCGGAATGGGGGGCTTCCGATGATCAGCCCTTCTCGCTCATCGGCGTTCCCATCAAGAATGGCGAGGTTGTAGTCGGCACACTGACGATCGATCGCCTGTTTAACGACGCCAAGGCTGTTCGATTCGACCATGACGTGCGCTTCCTGACGATGGTCGCCAATTTGGTCGGGCAGACCTTGCGACTGCATAACCTGGTCGCCCGCGATCGCGAGCGACTGATACAGGAAAACGCGCGCTTGGAGATGAGCCGTCGCGCGCGAAATGTCGCGATCAAACCCGAGGATATCAAGGGAATCGTGGGAGATAGTCCGGCGATTCAGGCTGTGGTCGATAAGGTCCGGATCGTCGCCAAATCGCGATCGACCGTTGTGTTGCGAGGCGAGACAGGCACTGGCAAGGAAGTGTTTGCGACGGCGCTACACAACCTCTCGCCGCGTCACGCCAAGGCGTTTGTAAAAGTGAACTGCGCGGCGCTTTCCGGGGATGTGCTTGAATCCGAACTTTTCGGCCACGAGCGCGGCGCTTTTACCGGCGCGGCGAACTTGCGCCAGGGTCGCTTCGAACTGGCCGACGGAGGCACGCTGTTTCTTGACGAAATAGGCGAAATCACACCTGCATTTCAAGCAAAGCTTCTACGCGTTCTGCAAGAGGGCGAGTTCGAACGCGTCGGTGGAACACGCACGATCAAAGTGAATGTGCGTCTGATCTGCGCGACCAACCGCAACCTTGAAGAGGAAGTGCAAAAAGGCGCGTTTCGCGCCGATCTCTATTATCGCATCAGCGTCGTGCCGATCTTCCTGCCGCCGTTACGCGAACGCAAGGGCGAC
>Ga0182030_10010711_pt1 | contig 18566 bp, 11 predicted proteins | sample 812S3MmetaG_FD_121299 | JGI IMG/M metagenome (GOLD analysis project Ga0182030, IMG submission 121299) | Permafrost microbial communities from Stordalen Mire, Sweden - 812S3M metaG (Illumina Assembly) | ecosystem: Environmental > Terrestrial > Soil > Wetlands > Permafrost | place: Sweden...
CCCCTCTCTGACCTGAGCCACAAATGCCCCTGCACGTCGCCCTCACTCATCGCACGTCGTACAAATACGACCGGCTCGTCCAGCCAGGCCCGCAAACCATCCGGCTGCGGCCCGCGCCGCACGCCCGCACGCCGATCCTGTCCTACGAACTGAAGGTCGAGCCGCAACCGCATTTCCTCAACTGGCAGCAGGATCCGCAGGGCAATCACCTGGCCCGCGTCGTGTTCCCCGAGAAGGTCACCCATTTCGACGTCACCGTCGATCTGATCGCCGACATGGTGACCATCAACCCGTTCGACTTCTTCCTGGAGCCCGAAGCCGAGACCTGGCCGTTCGCCTACGACCACACGCTGGACAACGAACTCGCCCCTTTCCTGAAGGCCGATCCGGCCACGCCCGCCCTCGCCGCCCTGCTGGCGATCATTCCGCGCGCGCCGATCCGCACGGTCGATATGCTGATGGACCTGAATCAGCGCATCCAGAAGCAGATCGAATACGTCGTCCGCATGGAGCCAGGCGTGCAGACGCCGGAGGACACGCTGGCCCTCGGCCGCGGCTCCTGCCGGGATTCCGGCTGGCTGATGGTGCAGTTGCTGCGGCACCTGGGGTTCGCCGCGCGTTTCGTCTCCGGCTACCTGATCCAGCTCGCCCCCGACGTGCGGCCGTTGGAAGGCCCGCAGGGTCCCACCTCCGACTTCACCGACCTGCACGCCTGGTGCGAGGTCTACCTGCCCGGCGCCGGCTGGATCGGCCTCGACGCCACCTCCGGCCTGCTGGCGGGCGAGGGCCACATCCCGCTCGCCGCCAGCCCCGACCCGACCTCCGCCGCGCCGATCAGCGGCATGGTGGAGAAATGCGAAACCACGTTCGACGTCGAGATGACGATCCGCCGCATTCTGGAAACGCCGCGCGTCACCAGGCCGTACACCGAGCAACAATGGCGGACGATCCTCGACAAGGGCGCCGCCGTGGACCGCTCACTCGCCCGCGGCGACGTGCGCCTGACGATGGGTGGGGAGCCGACGTTCGTTTCCGCCACCGACCTCGACGCCCCCGAGTGGAACACCGAAGCGGTCGGCCCCACCAAACGCGCCCATGCGGACCAGCTCATCCGCCGCCTGATGAACCGCTGGACCTCCGGCGCCGCCCTGCAATACGTCATGGGCAAACAATATCCCGGCGAACAGCTCCCCCGCTGGGCTTTCCACTGCCTGTGGCGCGCGGATGGGGAATCGGTATGGCGCGACCCCGCTTTGTTCGCTCAGGAGACGGATATTGGCAACGCCACGCCGGCGGATGCCGCCGATTTCGCCGGCCGCCTCGCGGAACGGCTGCAGATCGATCCTGGCCGCGTTATCCCGGCGCACGAGGACACGCATTACTACCTCTGGCGCGAAGGCCGCCTGCCCGCCAACGTGCTGGCCGAGGATTCCAAACTGGGCGATCCGCTGGAGCGCGCGCGGCTGGCCAGGGTGTTCGACCAGGGCATCGCCAGTCCGGTCGGCAGCGTGCTGCCGTTACGGCGCGTGATGGACAATGGCTCCCGCCGCTGGCAGTCGGGCGCCTGGTTTTTCCGCGCCGGCGAGATGTTCCTGGTCCCCGGCGACTCCCCCATCGGCCTCCGCCTCCCCCTGGAATCCATTCCCTGGGCTGATGGCGACTTGCTCGAAACCCAGTACGAACCCGACCCCTTCGCGCCCCGCCCCCCTTTGCCGCCGCGCCAGGCGATGTCGCATCGCCGGCTGTCCGACCTGACGCGCGACAGCAGTGGCATCGAGGGCTTCCGCCCGGTGGCCCAGGAGTTGCCGGTCATCGGGCGCGGCGAGCCCGGGTTGGTGCGGACCGCGTTGGCCGTGGAGCCGCGCGACGGTAAGATGCACGTCTTCCTGCCACCCTTGTTCGCGGTCGAGGACTGGCTGGACCTGCTCGCGGCGATCGAGGAAACCGCCGCCGAAACCGGCCGCCCCGTCGTCCTGGAAGGCTATCTGCCGCCCTCCGACCCCCGCCTGACGACGTTCTCCGTCACCCCCGATCCCGGGGTGATCGAGGTCAACGTCCACCCGGTGAAATCCTGGTCCGAACAGGTCACCCAGACCGAGGAACTTTACGCTGAAGCCCGTCTCGCCGGCCTCGCGACGGAAAAATTCGACCTGGACGGCAGGCATGTCGGCACCGGTGGCGGCAACCACGTCGTGATGGGCGGCGCCACGCCCGAGGACTCGCCGTTTCTGCGCCGTCCCGATCTGCTGAAGTCGATGCTAGGGTTCTGGCACAACCATCCCAGCCTGTCGTTCCTGTTCAGCGGCCAGTTCATCGGCCCGACCAGTCAGCACCCTCGTATCGACGAGGCGCGGCAGGACAGCCTCGCGGAACTGGAGATCGCGTTTTCGGAAATCCACCCCGGCGCCCATGTGCCGCCGTGGATGACCGACCGGCTGTTCCGCAACATTCTCACGGATATGACCGGCAACGGGCACCGCACCGAGTTCTGCATCGATAAGCTGTACACACCGGACAGCGCCTCCGGCCGGCGTGGCCTGGTGGAATTCCGCGCGCTGGAAATGCCGCCGGGCACGCGCATGGCGGCGGCGCAAATGCTGCTGATGCGCTCCGCCGTCGCCGCGTTCTGGGAACACCCGTATGAGCGCCAGTTGATCCGCTGGGGCACCCGCGTGCACGACGATTTCATGCTGCCGCATTATGTCGAGCGCGATTTCTCGTCCGCGCTGGACGAGCTGCATGCCCGCGGCCACGGCCTCGACCCAGCCTGGTTCGCACCGCATCTGGCGTTCCGCTTCCCGCATATCGGCTCGATCCCGGTACATGACGCCGAGGTGGAACTGCGCGCGGCCCTGGAACCCTGGCATGTACTGGGCGAGGAAACCGGCGCGGCGGGCACGGTGCGCTACGTCGATAGCTCGGTGGAGCGGGTGCAGGCGCGCGTCTCCGGCTGGATCGATGAGCGGTTCGTTCTGGCCTGCAATGGCCGCGCGGTGCCGCTGAACGCGACCGGCCGGGAAGGCGAATACGTCGGTGGCGTGCGCTTCAAGGCCTGGAACCCGCCGAGCGCTCTGCACCCGACGATCGGCGTGCATGTCCCGCTGATTTTCGATGTGTTCGATCGCTGGAACGGGCGTTCGTTGGGCGGCATGACCTACCACGTCGCGCACCCCGGTGGCCGCAATTACGACTTCCGCCCGGTCAACGCCAACGAAGCCGAGGCCCGGCGCCGCGCGCGGTTCTTCCCGTTCGGTCACACGCCGGGCGAGATGCGCGAGCCGACCGAAACGCGCTCCCGCGAGCACCCGCGCACACTGGATTTGCGCCGGGTGTAACGGGCAACGTCCGCCCTCGGCGTTTTGGACCTCTTGCCGGGGGCGACGCCCCCGCGGCCGACGGATGATCCGGACGTACAGAGGTCTTGTTATCGTGACTGTGGCGACACCCTGGGGCTGAGATTCCAGCTCGTTCCATCGTAGACAATGATAATTGGCACCTTGGCGGAAGTGGTGATCGCGTTGGCGATGTTATTGGTCGCGGTGAATGACACGACATCATTCGGGATCAGCTTGATCTCGCGCCCTGTCCAGGCGGCCGCGCTGATTTTTGTTACCGTTGTCGTGCCGGTCAGGGACACGGTCGGATTGAGTGGCAGAGTCAGCGTGCTGGCTGACGCCACCGAAGGGATGACGTTGTCCACGCCAAGATTGTTCTTTATGATTTTGTTCACGCCGGTCGAATTATCAACCAGCGGCGCGATCACATTGCCAGTGAGATTATTTCCCTGGATGTTGAGATTGTCCGCGGCTCCAAGGATGTAGATGCCCCGCTGTTGCGTCGGGACCATCTGATCATCGATAAAGATATTATTGACGAGAGTTAAATTGGTGACGCCGCCGGAGGAGGATACAAACGCGGCGCACGGCGGCGAAGTATTGGTTTGGCAACTGTTCTTTATCGTGTTCGCGATGAACGCGACACCGGTCGTTCCTGGATCAGTACCGGCGCCATTCCACTGCTGGTTTACCGCGGTGTTACCGGTCACCAGAATATTGTTGGCCGCGATTTCAAACGCGCCCGAAGCACTGTTGCACCCTCGATCGACGGTGTTGTTCGCGACCAGAATACCATCGTTGGCGTTGGCGTCGATGACGAAGCCAAGAGCGGTCTCCCCTCCCGGATCGTCGGCCAGCCTGTATACTATCGTGTTCCCCGTGGTGCCCGCGACGGCCGTGTAATCGCCATTATACCCGGAGGGCGACATACCCGAAACGGCGATCGTCGCCCCGACGGGGATTCCATGTGGTTGGGCTGTCGTGATCGTGACCTTCCTGTCCGACCACGAAATGGCGCCGATCGTGAATGGATTTCCGGGATAGGCCACGATCTGGCCTCCGCCCATACCCGTGTAACAATGACTATTAAACACGTGGTTGGCAACGATTCGGGTTCCCTTGCCGTTCGCGCCAATGCCATCAATGCCGGTGTTGCTAACAGTATTGTGGTCGATCGTAACGGACGAACCACTGCCCGCCCAGACACCATAGATATTCGCGTCGGGTGACGTGCCGATAATCCTCGACCGGGTGAGGGTGGAATTCTGACCGGATATCGCGACCTGGATCGTTCCGGCGCCGTTGATCGCCTGGACATGGTCAATCAGGCTATTGGCTCCGGAAACCTGCAGATCAGCGGAAGTATTCACCACGTCGTGCCCGTCGATCGTGCAATCCCTGATCACGTCACCGGCGCCAGTCATGTAGACAATCTGCGTCGCGCCGGTGAGGCTGGAGTGACGCTGTATCACCGAATCCCAACCAGCACACTGGATCGTGATATTCGGCGCCGTGACCGTGAGCATCGAATGGAACGGCAGAACGCCGGCGGGGATACTTACCGTGGCGTTGCCTCCACTACCGGCCGCGGCCACAGCCGAGGCCACACACGGCTCGACATCGTGCGCGCCGTCCCAGACGCAGTTACCGAATGCCGCGGCGTCATACCGTGCGGATGCTCTTGCTGAAGCGACGATCTCGCTGACTGGCCCGCCCCCCTGTGCCAATGCCATGGCGGGGGACAGCACTTCAAATAATATTACGGAAAACGCAATGGAGTAACGCGACAATTTTCTCTCCTCATTACCGTTTGTTCGAAGGCTCGAGAGAAACTCGTGAGCCAGTTAGCGATGTCGCGAGGAGTCTATCAGCCGTCGTGCTATCACAGGCTTCTCCAGCTGTCTCTCGACAGCACTAAGAATGGTCACCGCTGCCGTGCAAGGCAGCGGCGACGCGGAGAGACCTGATTCTGAGACCTTGCCTGGAAATACCCCCGGTTGTCCTGACACCTGAAGCGCGGAACCCTGGATAAAGCCGCAAGAGCGCCTACCTCCGCCTGGCGTAAGGCGACGTGCGACAATAACCGCTTCAGCCGGGCTCTCGTTCAACCGTTGTCACCGGGCCTGGCCCGGTGATCCATACCAGCACCGTGCCGCGACAGATCACCGGGTCATACCCGTTGATGACGTGGAGAGGCACATGCCTTTCGACTCGTTTATTGTCGCATGTCGCCTGTGACCCCGCAAATCGACCCCGCGGACCCAGACCGGCTCCATCTCCGTGAGCGCCTGAACACATCGACGCGCGGATCGTATCCCGGCCTCACGCGTTCTGGCGGATGAGGAGTTCCCATGCGCCCAGATCTTCGTTCGTCAGTGCTCGTCCTGCTGCTCTTGTGCGTCGCGGTCGGACGGTTCAGCCCGCCGCCCGCCGTCGCCGAGCCAGCTCACACCGGCGCCACCGATGCCTCGCCCCATGCCGGTAACCCCGCGACACGGACGGACGCGCATTCGGCCGCGATGAGCGCCGTGGAGACGCAGCAACTCATCGACACGCTGAACGATCCAAACCGCCGGGCCGCGCTGATCGCGACGCTGGAAAACCTTCGTGAAGCCGCTGCCGCGTCCACGGGCGCCACCCGGCCGGCCGCCAACGCGGCGACGTCCGCCCCCGCCCCCGCCGCCCCGGCGGCGGCCAGGCCTGCCACCACCGCGGTTGTCGCCCTCAAGCCCGACAGTCTCGGCGCGCAACTGATAGCGCACGGCGCGGATCTGGCCGACACCGTCTCGGGCAGTCTGCTGCTGGCGGTGCGCGGCATCGCCAACATTCCCGATTTGCTCCGCTGGATGCGTGAGGTCGGCCAGGATCCCGACACCCTGTTCAAAGGAGCGATCTCCGCCGGCCGGTTGCTCTGCGTAGTGCTGCTGGCGCTGGCCGGAGAATTCCTGGTCTGGCGCCTGACGCACCGGTTCTACGATGCGCTCGCGGCGGACGCGCATCGTCAGGGTCCGGCCGTCGAGCCCGTATTGCCCGAGGATAACGAGGAGGCGACACCGGTTACGCCCGAAATCGCGGTGCCCGCCCCAAACGTCCCAACCTCGGTCGCCCCAGCCTCGGTCGCCCCCTCGGGGGACGGGTGGTTATTGCTGCGGCGGCTGCCGTTCATTCTGATGGCGGCGACCGTGGATCTGCTGCCGCCGCTCGCCTTTCTGGCGTTCGCGACCGTGCTTCTCGGCACGCCGCTCGCCGCTTCCAAATCCGTTCGTACCGTCACGTTGGCGGTTGTCGATGCCTATTTCGTTATTCGAATTGTCGGCGGCGTGGCGCGGGCGACCTTCGGCGCCCCCTCGGCGCGCCTACGCCTGCTGCCGGTTTCCGACGCCGCCGCTCACTACCTGATGACCTGGGTGAGGCGGATCGCGATCGTCATCGTCTTCGGTTACGCGGTGTCCCAACTCGCGCTGCTGTTCGGCATGGACAGCGATACCCAGCAAGGGGCTTTGCGTCTGATCGGCCTGCTCACGCACCTGATGCTCATCGCGATGGTGCTGCAATGCAGGACCCGCGTCGCGGGGTGGCTGGAGGGTTCCGGCGGCGGCCGGCTCGGCGGCGTGCGCCACATGCTGGCGAGTGTCTGGCACGTCTACGTGATCATCTTCCTGATCGCTTCGTGGATCATCTACGCCGCGGAAACCGCCGACGGGTTCGAGCACCTGATCCGCTTCATGCTCTCGACCATCCTCGTCGGACTGGCGGCGCGGGTCGCCGACATCGTGCTGATCGGCGCGCTGGACCGCGGGTTTTCCCTGTCGGAAACCGACTCGTCCCGCTTCTCGCGCATCGAACAACGGGCCGCGCGCTATCACAGCCCGTTACGCATCCTACTCCGCGTGGTGATCGGAGCGGTCGCCGCGGTGGCTCTGTTGCAGGTCTGGGGTGTGGACGCGCTTGACTGGTTCAGCCGTGGCGCCCTGGGCGGCCGGCTGGCGGGTTCGGCGGTCACGCTGATCATGACATTGGCCGTCGCGATCGCGCTGTGGGAGGCGATCAATGTCGCGATGCAGGTGTACCTGGACGACCTCGCGCGACAAGGCGCGGCGGTCCGCGCCGCCCGCCTCCGCACGGTCGTTCCGCTGCTGCGCAATACGCTGCTGATCACTCTGATGGTGCTGATCGCGCTGACGGCGATGAGCGAACTCGGCGTCAACATCGGGCCGCTGCTGGCCGGCGCCAGCATCTTCGGCGTGGCGATCGGCTTCGGCTCCCAGAAACTGGTGCAGGATTTCATCACCGGCATCTTCCTGTTGATCGAGAACGCCATGCAGGTGGGAGATAACGTGACCGCGGGCGGCCTTTCCGGCACGGTCGAAAATCTTTCGATTCGCACACTGCGGCTGCGCGCCGGCGACGGATCGGTGCACCTGATCCCATTCAGTTCCGTCTCCACCGTCACCAACTCCAACCGCGGACTGGGCAATGCCGCCGTTTCGGTCACGGTCGATTACGAGGAGGATATCGCCCGCGTCAGCACCGTGCTGACGGACGTCGTGACCGGGATGCGCGGCGAGGAAGCGTTCGCGAATGGCATGCTGAGCGACCTGCAACTCTGGGGTGTCGATCGGGTCGATGGCAACACGGTGACCTTGGCCGGTCAGATCGTGTGCACGGACTCGGCGCGCTGGGGGGTGCAGCGGGAATTCAACCGGCGGGTCAAAATCGCGTTCCAGGAGGCCGGCATCCGCATGATGCCTCCCGTCACGGTCATGAGTTTCCGTCACCCGCTGGATATTCGTTTGGAGCGGCCGGACGTCGCGGAGCGAGAAGTAGCCTCGCCACCACGCCAGCCCGTCGCGGTGACCGAGTAACGGGACCACCGGTGCCGGCATGCGGTAGCGTTGCGAAAACGGCGTCCGCGCGGCCGCCTTCCTGTTCGCGACCGTGGTCAATTGGTAACCGTCGCGACGATGTGAAGAAACCGCGGGGTCAGGCTCGCCGTTTCCGCCTTCCGCCAGACCACGGCGATCCGTTCGTGACATCGCGTGACCGGCGATGATGACGCGGCCGGAAACACTGGATATCGTCATGCCTTGGCGTCCCCGCGATGCCGAGGCATGGCTTTCAACTGATCACTCGCATGGCGACCGGCCAATCCCCCATGGACAAAACACATGCCGAACGGGCACGCTCCGCCCCTGACGCATGAACGAGTCGATGAACCAACCCCTCGCCCTTGATGAAATGGTCGACGGCGCCAGTGGCGTGCGTCCCCATTGGCGCGGTGTGTTCGGCACTCTGTTCAGTCTCGGTCATGAAACTCTGGCGGAACGCGCCCGCCTGCTGGAGCGCGCCTTCGTCGAGGAAGGTATCACCTCGATGCTGCCCGGCGACCAGCCGGTCAACTGGCGCTGCGATCCGATCCCGCTGATCCTGTCGGCGGAGGAGTTCGCCAGCCTGGAAGTCGGCCTCGCCCAACGCGCGCGGCTGATCGACGCGATCCTGGCGGATATTTACGGGCCAGGAACGTTGCTGGCGACGGGGGCGATCCCGCCGGATCTGGTGTACGGCAATCCGGCGTTCCTGCGGCCCTGCACGATCGCCGGTTCCGATGTCTCACCGGTGCGATACCTGCACGTGTATGCCGCCGATCTGATGCGCGGCCCAGACGGCGTCTGGCGCGTCGTCGCCGATCGCGCCGACCAGGGGCGCGGCCTCGCCTACGCGCTGGAGAACCGCCGCAACCTCGCCCGCATCATCCCCGAAATCTTCCAGCACCAGCAGATCGAACCGCTGCGCCCGTTCATGGAGAGCATGGGCGAATCGCTGCGGGCCTTGACCCCCGCCGGCGAGGGCGGCGTCGCCTTGCTGTCGGGCGGCCATGCCGATCCGATGTGGTTCGAGCATGTCCTGCTGGCGCGAGAACTGTCGATCGGCCTGGTCGAACCCGGCGATCTGACCATCCGCGGCGGCCTGGTTTACCTGAAGACCCTGCGCGGGCTGGAACGCATCAGCGTGCTGCTCCGCCGTCAGGTGGGATCCCGCATGGATCCGCTGGAACTGACGCATGGCGCCGGGCCGCCCGGCTTGCTGGACGCCATGCGCTCCGGCTCGGTGCACATCGTGAACCACCCCGGTTCCGCGCTCGCCGAATCGCCCGGGCTGGCAGCCTTCCTGCCCGGCCTGGCGCGGCAAATTCTCGGCGAGGACCTGATCACCCCGTCCCAGGCCACACTCTGGCTGGGCGATGGCGCCAATCTGCGGACCGTGCTGCGGGACCTGGAGGGATGGGTCATCCGGCACGCCACCGACGGCGGCTCCGTTCCGGTCCTGCCGATGCATTTGTCCGTCGAGAAGCGCGCCGAATTGTCCGCTCAGATCGCGGCGAATCCCGCCCATTACGCGGCCCTGGTGGCACCCACCCCGTCCGTCGCCCCCTGCGCCATGCCGGAGGGGCTGGTGCCGAGACCGGTCGTGCTGCGGATGTTCCTGGCCCATGACGGCACGACCTGGCGGTTGATGCCGGGTGGCCTGGCGCGGGCGCTGAACGACGAAGACGCGATCGCCGGCCGGTTGCCGCGCGACGCGGTGTCGAAGGACGTCTGGGTGCTGCCCGACGAGTCCGCCGCGACCAGGTTCGTGCCGCTGCTGGACACCCGCCCGCTTGAAATCCGCCGCACCGCCGGCGACCTGCCCAGTCGCGTGGCGGATAACTTCTATTGGCTGGGCCGGTATCTGGAGCGGATGGAGGAAGCCGCCCGGCTGCGGCGCGCCCTGATCCCCCGCGTGACCCGGCCTTCGGCCAGCCCGCATGAACGCGCGGACATCGAATTGCTCACCGCCTGCCTGCGCAAAGCCACCATGCTCCGCGCCGAGGACACGTTCGATCATGGCGCGGTGTCGCGCAACGCGGCCGTGCTGAGCGCCTTCCGCGCCGAGGGCCCGATGCGCCGGCTTCTGGGCCGCGTCTCGAACATGGCCGGTCAACTGCGCGACCGGCTGACGGGGGAGGTCCACACCATCCTCACCCGCTCCCTGCACAGTCTCGGTGAGGCGATGAACAAACTGCCCGCCGATAGCGATCCCCGCGCGGTTGAGCGGGCCTTCGCTCTGACCACCGACATCCTGCAATTCTCCGCCGCCATCGCTGGTCTCGCGGCGGAAAACATGGTGCGCGGCGGCGGCCGGTTGTTTTTCGACTTCGGCCGCCGCGTGGAGCGGGCCCATGCCATCCTGGAGCAGCTCGGCCAGTTGCTGGAACAACCACCCGGCCAGGTGCAGCCGGGCCATGTCGAGGCAGGATTGCAACTGGCGCTGGAACTGCGGGATTCGGTCATCACCTATCGCAGCCGCTATCTCGCGGTGATGCAGGCCGCGCCGGCGCTGGACCTGATCCTGGCCGACGAGGGTAACCCGCGCGGCCTGGCATTCCAGTTGATCGCCATGCGCGACCTGTTGCGGCAGATCACCGAGGAAGGCGATTCGTTGCTGCTCTCGGTGGATCGCGCGTTGCGGGAATCTCGGGAAATCGTCACCGACGTATTGCGCGCGCCGAACCAGATGCAGGCGGCCGCGCGCCTCACGGACAAGCTGTCCGAACTGGAATCGCTGGTCGAATCTGTCGCCGACCGGGTCTCGCGCCGTTACTTCACCTTGTTGCCGATCGCGCGGAGCCTGACGATGGACGCCGAGCCGGCGGGCTTGTCGGGCGCGGCATGAAATATCGTGTCAGCCACATCAGCAATTATGCTTATGGCAGTCCGGTCGATCTCGCGGCGCATCTGCTGCATCTGCGGCCCAGGCGATTGCCGTGGCAACAGGTGCTGTCCGATCGGATCATCGCGCAACCGGAAGGATCGCGCCGCCGGGACGCGGAAGATCATTTCGGCAATATGGTGACCTGGCTGTTCCTCGACCGTCCGCACGCGGATTTCATCGTCACGGCCGAGTCGGTGGTCGAGGTTTCGTTCCCGAAGCCGCCGGAAAAGACGCTGCCCTGGGAGTCCGTGGTCGAGGCGGCGCACAGCGTCGAGGCGGGAGCGGCGGCGGAGTTTCGCTTCGACAGCCCAATGGCGCCAGCGGTGGCGGAGGCCCGCGATTACGCTCAGGTATCGTTCGAGAAAGGCCGGCCAGTGCTGGACGCGCTGTGCGACCTCAACCGGCGGATTTACAAGGAATTCCGTTTCCGCGCCGGGGTGACGACGATTTCCACGCCGGTCACCCAGGTGATGAAACGCCGCGAGGGCGTTTGCCAGGATTTCACCCATCTGATGGTGAGCGCGCTACGTGGGCTTGGACTGCCGGCGCGCTACAACTCCGGCTACATCCGCACGAAGCCGCCGCCGGGCCATAAACGCCGGCAGGGCTCGGATCAGTCGCACGCCTGGGTAGGCGCGTGGCTGGGGCCGGAGCATGGCTGGATCGATCTGGATCCGACCAACGGCATCGTGGTTCAGGATGAGCACGTGTTGCTCGGCTGGGGCCGCGATTACGGCGACGTCAGCCCGGTGCAGGGGGTGATCCTGGGGGGTGGCGCGCATCATTTGAAGGTCGCGGTGGATCTGGAGCCTGACGAGGCGGAGTGAAGGGGGCGGGCAGGCCCTGATCACCGCCATCGTCAAACCATCAACTGATCAAACTGTCGTAGTCGGCGTGCGACCCAATCCAGAACCAAATCATCACATCGCCTTCGCGGACGCCGAGGGCCCGCCAGTGGATGCCAATTCGGACCGACCAAACGTCCTCGCCGGCGGAGGGTACGGGCTTGAAATGCAGACTCGGGTGGCGGGCGTTGGCACTCCACAAGGCTTAAGCGGCCTTGGCGGTCGCCTGAACCTCGCCGGGAAGTCGGGAGAAGCACGTCCAGAACGCCGGCGTCGCGCGCGAGATCATGGCTTGGGCGGGAACGACATCTCCGTTGTCTCACCGTTCGCATGCTGGGCGCGTGCCTGGCGCGCAAGTTCGGCGAGCTTTCGTCCGGAACGGCTGAACCGCTCTTCCCAGCCGCGCTCGGCCTCGATCTCCTCGAGTATCAGGCAGGCGATGGTTTCCTGCTCATCCTCCGGCAAGCGGGCAACCGCGGCGATGGCGTGTTCCAGGGTTTTGTTCATGATCTTCACCTACCACATTCACAGGCGGTTGAACTCTTTGATCGACCCGTTGTTGGCGATCGAGAGGGCGCGCGGTCTATAGACTCTCAAACCAACCCGACTCCACGACCATTTTTTCAACCATTTCCGTACGCACACCCAATCTCAACTGTTTGAGTAGGTCGCACAGCTGATCTCCGTCTATCAGATCGATTGCTGGCGCACCGTCCCTGGTTGCTTCACGTTTGGCATCAGGTGTGAAAGTTCCGGTCGTGATCAGAAGCCCCTTATCGCTGCGTCCGACCATGGCTCCGCGGAAATCTCGTATCGCGCTCGATCCGACACTCCCCTGGTATCGCTTGCATTGAAAGAGGACCTGAAACGAGAGAAGATTAACCCTCAGCACGCCAATACCGTCAATTCCGCCGTCTCCGCTTCGTCCTGTCACCTCAACTTTAAGAAATCCAGCTTCGCGGAGAAGACGTTGCGACAAACGTTCAAACGCCGCCGATTGAAGCCTACGAAGAACAGCTAAAAGCTGATCCTTCCAATGCGGTTCAGTTGCTTCTATGTCGTCTGCGTCCAGAGCCGCGGCCGGGCTCACCTCAGCGGAATTCGTCTCCCTGATGCGCTTCTCATCAATCGCGGCAACGGCAGCTTCCTTCGTTCGCTTATCGTCAACAAATTGCTTGCGAACTCGTGCTGGAATCGAGCGAACATCAGCTTCATTGAGTGTCTCGCCCACCTTTGTAAGAGACCAAACCCCGCGGTAGCTGTTTTCGACCGCACCCACCTTCTTAAGGTATGTTTTCGCCCACGCGAGGTATACGCGAGCTTTGTCTCACGATTGTTTTCGTTGTGTTGGAAAGCCTGAATCTCTGGGAGATATGCCTCCAACTCAATCACCTTGGCAAGCAACTCCTCGTTCGTTCCGGAGCCTCCCATAGCCTTGAGCGCGCGAACCGCGGGCCATGGTAACTCGTCATATGACGGCACCGTAACGCCGCTCATCCGGCTGTCGGAAGTGCTTGCGTCGCTTGTCACGCGATGATCCCTGACTCGTTTATATTGCCCTTTTGACACATATTCCTTTGCGGCCGGCTAAGCTTTCGCTGGTCCATGACCATAGCTTGCTACACGACCTTCTTCGTTCGCAAACTCGCAATATCCGCCGTCCCATACCCCAACTCGCCCAGTACCGCGTCGGTGTGCTCCCCGGGTTCCGGCGTCGCGGAACGGATCGACCACGGCGTGCGGCTGAGTTCGATCGCCTGGCCAATCACCTCGATATCGCCGAGAGTTTTGTGATGCACCTTGCGGGCGATCCCCAGATGTTTCACCTGCGGATCGGCGAACACTTCGTTCATTTTATAAATCGGCCCGCTCGGCACGCCCTCGGCGTTTAACTTTTCAATCCATTCCGCCGAGGTCTTACCGCGCGTGATCGCCTCGATCGCCGCGTTCAGGATATCGCGATTTTCCAGCCGCTGCTTACCGGTGGCGAAACGAGGGTCCGTCGCCAGTTCCGGAACCCCTAACGCCTTACAGCAACGGACGTAAATCTCATTGCCGGCGGCGGCGATGTTGATATGCCCGTCGGCTGTCGCGAACACGCCGGTCGGGATACTGGTCGGATGGTTGTTGCCCGCCTGGCCCGGTACCTCATGCGCGATCGTCCAGCGCGCCGCCTGAAAGTCCAGCATCGCGATCTGCGCGCCGAGCAGCGAACTGGTGACCCACTGCCCCTCCCCCGACTCCTCACGCTCCAGCAACGCGACCAGGATCCCCATGGCGGCGAAAATGCCGGCCGTCAGATCGGCGACCGGAATGCCAACCCGCACCGGCCCCTGCCCCGGCAACCCCGTGATCGACATCAATCCCCCCATTCCCTGGGCGATCTGATCGAAGCCGGGACGATCGCGGTACGGCCCATCCTGGCCAAAACCCGAGATGCTGGCATAGACAAGGCCTTTGTTGATTTTCTTCAACGACTCATAATCGACGCCTAACCGGAACTTAACATCCGGCCGGTAATTCTCCACCACAACGTCTGACTTTTCGACAAGCCGCTTGAGGATTTCCAACCCCTCGGGCGCTTTCAGGTTCAGCGTCAGGCTGCGTTTGTTACGATGCAGGTTCTGAAAGTCCGGGCCATGGCGTTCGCCGCCCAGACCGGCGTCGCCTTCGGGCGCCTCGATCTTGATCACGTCGGCGCCCCAATCGGCGAGTTGACGCACACAGGTCGGCCCGGCGCGCACCCGCGTCAGATCGATAACCTTGAACCGGGCGAGCGGACCTGAAGCGGTCATGATGCCTCCATCGCGGACAATTTGGCGACCCGGCGGCGGAAGTCCGGGTCATCGGAAAACCGCGCCGAGAGATACGCGTCAATCAGGTCCCTGGCCAGCCACAACCCGACGATCTGCGCGCCGAGGCACATCACGTTGACGTCGTCGTGCTCGACCGCCTGATGCGCGCAGTGCCAGTCGTGCAACACGGCGGCGCGGATGCCGCGCACCTTGTTGGCGGCGATCGCGGCGCCGACACCGGTGCCGCAAACCATGATGCCGCGCTCGGCCTCACCCGAAAGGATCTTGCCGGTCAGCGCGCCGGCGATGTCGGGGAAATCGACTGGCCCGGGATCGAAGGAGCCCACATCCACGACGTCGTGGCCGCATCCGGACAAATGCGCGATCAACGGTTGCTTCAGCGGAAAACCCGCATGGTCGGAGCCTATGACGACGCGCACGCGAACGCCTCCCGGGTTGAACCGCGTCACCGTATCGGCAAGCCGGCGGTCGAGAAAGGCCCTCCCTGTCACCCCGGCAGTGGCGGGGTAACGCGAAGCGGCGCAAGCGGAAAGATAACGCCGAAGCTCCCGCCCAGGCACCAGAAAGGGGCCGAAATCGGATCACCTCAGTGGCGGAAGGCGGCCGCGTGGCGGTGTTGAGGGAGATCCGCGGTCGCTCCTGATCTCCGGCGCCCCTCAGTGCTAGCGGACAATGATATAATGCATCGTGAAATGAAACGGCACCGGCTGATCGCCAACGCTTTTCGGCATGGGGGGAAGCTTCGCGCCGCGGAACAAACCCTCAAGCGCCAGGTCGAGCCAGGGGGAGCCGGACCCCCGCTCCAGTTCCACCGACAGCACCCGTCCATCCGGCATCGTTGTCACCAGCACGCGCGTCGTCCCCTGCTGACCCAGGGCGGCGGCCTGCTGCGGATAGTAGGAGTGTTCCTCGACCCATTCGCTGAGCGCGTTGCGCCAATCCGGTCCGACCTCCGCGTCGGTGTCGAGCGAGAACGGCGTCGAATCGTCCACCCCTCGCCGCGGCAACCCCAGCGATAGCAGGGGCTTGCCGAGCGCCGGCGCGCCTGGCTCGGCTTTGGGAGAGCCGAAGGAAAAGTCCATCGGCGCCGGGAAGTCGGATTTGGGCTGCGCCGGCGTCGCCTGACGCACCGGCGGCCAGGTTTTCTGCTGAGGTGGCGGCGGTTGGGGCGGAGGCGTTGGAGCCAGCGCCGGCGGGGGCTGCGCGGGAGCAAGGGTCGGGGGTCGGGGCGTCTCCGGGGTGGGCACGGGTACCGGCGTCGCCGGAGGTGCCGGCGGCGGCGGCGGTGGGACTGTTATCTCCGCCGGCCCAGGCTCGGTGGGGCGGTTGTTGGGTTCTGGTGGAGGTGGCGGCGGCGCGGATGAGGGAAGCGACTCCGGCGGCGGCGATGTCGGCTCCGGCGGTGGTGGCGAGGGCGCGGGGGCGGGCGTTGGCTCAGGCGGCCGCGGTGATTCCGGTGGCGGGGTCACCGGCTCGGGTGTTGGGGCGGGCGTGGGTGGAGGCGGCGGTGGTGGCGGCGTCCCAGGCAATTGGCCCAGGGGACCACCCTGGGGTGCCGGCGGAGCGATCGAGGGTTCGGGCGTCGGGGTTGGCTGCGACGTGCTCGGCAATTCCGGATGGCCGCCTTCGAACACCATGTTGACGGTGGCCGGCGGCGGCAGAAGTTCCGGCTCAGGCTCCCATTTCAGGCGCAGCATCAATGCTGCCAGCACGACGGCGTGGAACACCAGTGAAACGGCGAACCCGCCGGCGATCCGGCGCCGATTCCCGCGGCCGCGATTGGGTGGCGTCAGGGCCGGATCCCGGCGGCGACGATGCACGCGATCGGCACCGCGATCCCGTCGCCATCTCGCCATGGCGCCGCCGCCGCATCCACCCCGGCCACGATCGCCTCCATCGCACCCGCGTACTGGGCGTCGATCAGCGCCGCCATCCGGGCGGTTCCGGCCTGCAGCGCGGATAGCAGCGCCGCTCCGTCCTGATGATGCCAGGTGCCCCGGATCAGGCGCGCCCCGGCATTGGAAAATCCGGCGTCATCCAACGCGCGCAGACAATCGGCCTGGGTGGCGAACCCTCCGCCCGGTGGCGGCGCGGACGAGGCGCGGGGATCGCCAAACCGGCCAATGGCGTCGAACACCAATTTCCAGGCGACGTTCTCATCCGGCGCGGCCCACACGCTGAACGCGACTTTTCGTCCGCGTCGCAGGACGCGATGCGCGCCGGCGAGCGCCAAAGCGGGACGCGGGACGTGGTGGATGCCAAAATTGGAGATGACGGCGTCGAAGCTTTCGTCTTCGTACGGCGGAGCCTCGGCGTCACCGCGATCGAACGCGATCGCCGGAAACCGGGTTCGTGCTTCCGCCAGCATCGCGGGCGAGAAATCGAGGCCCGCGACGGTGGCACATCGTGCCATGGCCGCCGCCCCCGCGAAGCCCGGTCCGCAACACAGATCGAGGACCCTGTCACCGGCGCCAACCGCGGCGGCGTCCAGTAACGGCTCGACGAACTGGCGCGAGGCCGTGGCGAAGGATGTTTCATACCCGGCGGCGGCGCGATTCCAGCCGGCGCGTTCGAATTCGCGCACGGCTTCTGGGTCGAATGGCCCAATCGGGAGCATCGTCAGTACGTCCGGAACACGCGCATGATCTCGTCGGGATCGTGGGTCGCGGTCAACGTCAGCGATAGCAGGATTCGGGCCTTTTGCGGATTCAGATTATCCGCGATCAACAACCCGCCCGCCTTGAGCCGCGTGCTTTGGAACGTCCGGCCCGACCCCGCGCGGGTCGACTGCACGACGACGATGCCTTGCGCCACCGCCTCGGCCAACGCGGCTGATTCGCCGGGCGTGGAGAACCCGGGCGCGAAACCGGCGGAGACGATCCCTCGCGCGCCCGCCGCGACGAACGCCCGCACCGCGGTGCCGTCGGCGCCGGCGTAGGAGTAAGCGATGTCGACCCGCGGCAACGCGTCGATGCCGGAAATGTCGAACTCCGTATCCGGCGCGCGCTTCCGTAGCGGCTGGCGATAAAACACCACCGCGTCGCCATCGGCATGGCCGAGCACCCCGAAATCCGGCGTGCGAAACGTTTGCAGACGCAGTGTCGATGTCTTGGTCACCTCGCGCGCCGCGTGGATCTCATCGTTGAGCACCACCAGAACGCCCATGCCGCGCGCCTCGGGTGACGCCGCGACGCGCATCGCGTTCACCAGGTTCATTCCGGCATCGCTCGACAGCGCGCTGGACGGCCGCTGCGACCCGACCAGCACGACGGGGATCGCGGTTTTCAGCGTCAGATTGAGGAAATACGCGGTTTCCTCGAGCGTCGCGGTGCCGTGCCCGATGACGATGCCCGCCAGATCGGGTTGCTCGGCGGCCAATTGGTGGCACAGCGCGACGAGCGCTTTCCAATCGGCGAAATCGATCGCGGTGCTGGGAATGTTACGATAGTTGACCGTAACGACCTCGGCCACCTGGCGCGCCACCGGCCATTTCGCGAGGATCTCCTCGGCGTGCATGACGTTGCCGATCGCACCGTAATCCTGCAGATCGAGCGGGCCGCGGCCCAATGATGCGATCGTGCCGCCGGTGCCGATGAAAGCGATTTTTGGCAGCTTCATGATCAGTCCTTCAGAAGCGGCGGTCGTTTCGTGTGGAAATCGGTATCGCGCTGGTACGCGTCGGCGATGGTCAGGATCCGCGCCTCGGCGAACGGGCGTCCGGCGATCTGCAGCCCGATCGGACATCCATTCGGATCGAAGCCGCAAGGGATGCTGATCGCCGGCAACCCGAGATAATTGAACGGCCGCGTGTTCGCGGA
>Ga0182030_10010712_pt1 | contig 18565 bp, 26 predicted proteins | sample 812S3MmetaG_FD_121299 | JGI IMG/M metagenome (GOLD analysis project Ga0182030, IMG submission 121299) | Permafrost microbial communities from Stordalen Mire, Sweden - 812S3M metaG (Illumina Assembly) | ecosystem: Environmental > Terrestrial > Soil > Wetlands > Permafrost | place: Sweden...
CAGTCATAGACCAGCTCGTAGCCGACACGGATCTGCATTGGGATGCTCCTTGACATGAGGTCGAATGGGGCGGGCCTGCCTTAACGGTGACGTTCACCGGTCCTTCCACTGCTTTCTCGCATGTGACCCTGCATGTCTCATGCCATTGGAGGCATGCGGCATGGGGTCGGATATCCCGCGCCACGCCGCGTCCCGGGTTCAACCCGACGGCATCTGCCGGGCCAAAGCGCCGCGAAGGAACGAACAGCATGGCGCGCGAAACCATCTACCTTGTCCAGAGCTTCAGATCGGGCCGAGGCGGCCGCCTCGAGGCCGATCCGCCGATCCGCTGCGGGTCTTCGGACTCGGCGCGCAGGATCGCGGAGAACCTGGCGCCCAAAAAGGCAGGGGTCGTGGCGTTCGCCACCTCTGGCGACGCTGAAGCGGGCGATTACGACGACAAACCGGACATCATATTCAAGGCGGGCCACTTGCCGGCAACTTTCGAGGATGCATGAAACCGTGCGACCGTAGCAAGGGTCGTCGATCAATCGCACCATCCTGCATAAATGGCACGCCGCCTGGGCGGATAACATCTCCAGCGGATAGATAAAGTCGTACTGCGGACCGGCGACCGCGCCGGCGCACGCTGTCCTCGGGTCACTGTGGCTTGTATTCCCCCCTGACGCTGCTTACATCTCCTGTGTATCTCCTGCACAATTTAAGGAAAACCTAGTGGCATCGCCCGATGTGACCGCATTGCAGCGGTCGGATCTGAATAGGTTTCTGTTTGCCGACGTCGGGACCGAAGCAAGCGGCATGACTTTGAGCGTGGTGTCCGTATTGGCTCGTCAGGGAAGCGATCCGTGGCGAGAGGCGGGACGACTGGCGACCCTGCCGAGGGCCGAAGCCACGGATAGCCTCGCCCACACGATCGCCGACATGCCCACAAGCCTGTGGAAGCTTCCCGATGCGGTTGTGATCGCGGCGCGCCTGATCGGGTTGTTGCCGGAACGGCCCGCAAGCGGCTTGGAACGCACCGTCTCGCGGGGCTTGGAACGTACCGTCTCGCGGTGGCCGGCGTCAACGATTGCCGTGGTTCTGGCCTGCGTCGCAGTGGCGATCGGCTACGCCTTCTTGACGTTCCTGAAATGACTGTGGTTCGCCCAGCCCAGCGCGGTCCAGCCGGGCGTTCCGACGGCAGTGGTGTCGCCGCGCCCACTCCCGCTGCATGCGGCAATAGCCAGCCACAAGGAATAACCGAATGAGCATGCCGCCCGCCAACAACGAGACCGACGCTGACCGCGAATCCAGCAAGCAGGCGGATGCGATGAAAGACCGACTGCGCAAGGACGTTGCCTCGTGGTCGGCGGCGCGGTCCGCAACTTACAACCGCGATACCGCCATGCCACCGCCGCCCTCCGCACCTGCCACGCAGCAACCTGCCCGCGCGAAACGGTCAAAGCAAGCGGCTCAGACTTCAGGCAATACTATTGCCGCGGCGAAGAAACCCTTCCGGATGTCGTACGACGGCGTCACGGAGGCGGATTACATTTCCTACATCATTGAGCGAGGCAATTGATGGCTTGGGTCACCTTCGAAGTCGGCGGGGGCGGCTTGGTGTCCGTGCAGCCACGCCATGTCGTGGCGATCTACGACGAACTCGGTGCCGTCAAGTTAGCCACAACCGCCGGAGGCGTGCATGTCCTGAAAGACATTACGGTACAGCGGGCTGCGGCGCTTGTCTCCAAAGCAGACGAGGCCGATGCGACGCGATCAAACTAGCGGACCATTAGGGTTGTTTTTACCTCACCGGAGCGACCATCGGAATCGTGCCCGAACCGTCCCATGGCCAGGAGCGTTAAGTATTCATGCACGCAGACACCCAAGATGACGGCTTAGTAACCTATGATTTCGAGGAGTTCTGCGATGATTATGGCCACCCCGCGGGGCGCCTGTTCACCTTCGAGGTGACACACGACGCCGTGACCTACATCTACGCCGATGTGAGCGGCACCGTCCGAGGCAGTGAGGTGGTGTTCTGTCTCAACGCGGACGATCTGGTACTGACTCGGAAGGCTCACTGAGCCGTCGAGGGCCCGGCAACCGACACCGCCCATTCATCTTTCTGGGTCGCAAAATCCTAGGCCCGTCCATATTCTCCGTTGGCGCGACGGGCGCGGCAGTTTGCCAGCGGTGAAGACCCCAACCTTGCGGGTAGAGAGAAGTGGCTCTTCAGGACGGGAGCGGCCCGATGCGCGCTAACGGGGCTACGCGGCAGATCTGGCACCGGTGCTGGGCCATGACCGAACCAGGCCGTTCGAGGACTATTTTGTCGGTCTCCTGTCGGCAGAAGGCCGCAAGAGCGTTGAACCGCTGGCCGCGGTGACTGCACCGTAGGGAACCGCCGCCCAACACCAGTCGCTGCTGCATCTGATCGGGCAGGCACCGTGGGTTCGACCACAAGCGAAACTCGCCCGCGTGCGTGAGCGGGGGTTGCCTTGCACCACCCGCGATGAACCGACCCGGGCCTGGATCATCGACAACGCCGGGCTATCCGAAGAAGTGCCATCTTTCGGTCGGGTGTGGCACCGAAGCATTGCGGCCAGTTGGGCAAGCAGGAGTGAGACGCCGAGACGCATCGCTTCCGCGTGACCAACAGAAACGCGTAGCGTCCAAACCGACGACGATCACGCCGTCCGGGCCCGCAAGCAGACAGAGCTTGCGGACTGAATCACCCCGCCTTCGGTGCAACATCTCAACGTCCCCGCTCGTGCAGGAAGCGCGCAGCGGCTACTCGTTCAGGCTGATCGTGCCGACTTCGGGGCCCTTCGCACCCTGCACAACACCCATCCGCACTGACTGCCGCTCCTGCAACGGCCCCAGGCCAGCACGCTCCAGAGCGGTCGCGTGTATGAAGACGTCCCGGCCGCCGTCCTGCGGGGTGATGAAGCCGAAGCCCTTGGCCGGATCATACCACTTGACCGTGCCGACCATCTCTACTGCCGAGCTGAGATCGACCTGGCGCCGCGGCCCCGCCTGCGGTCTGCTCGCTCCGAACTGCGGCCGGCGCTGCTCGGGTTGCTCCGCCGTGCTGTCATCGACCGAGATGACTTGCTCGACCTGTCGCCCCTTCTGACCGGCGCCCACGCGCACCCGCATGGTCGCGCCTGGAGCAACGGTCTGGCGCCCGGCGGCCTGCAGCGTATTGACGTGCAGGAACACGTCGCCTGACCCGTCGGCCAACGCCGCAAAGCCGAAGCCCTTTTCGGCGTTGAACCATTTCACGGTCGCTGACACCTCGGGCGCGGACGACACGGACGCGAAAGAGGGTAGCGGCACCGGGGTGGGGGTGTTGCCGTAGAAATTGTCGTCATCGAAGCCTCGCCGGCGGGGCTGGTATTGCCGGTGGCTATTTTTGGGGGAACGCAAAGTACCGCTATCCTCTATGGTTGATCATGGTCGGAGCCGGCAGGCACAATAGCAAACTGCCGGCAAATTGGTAGCTCCCGGTTTGCTGCCCGGCTCTCACAGGGTCGTTGCCCCGGGTGACACCTCGAAGACATCCCCGGCGCCACCCGCGCCAGCCCTCTGACCCCGCCGTGCCAGGGCGCCGGTATCCCGTGCATATCCTGGCCCGACATGCGATAATGAGCAATGGCGCAGACAACCTATCGCATTCTTCATCGGGACGACGACAGCTTTGCGGTCGAAGTCGTCAGGACCGGTGTGTTGCCGCAGACCGCGATCGGTTTCGCGACCGAGTTGGATGCCCAGGGGTGGATCGCACAGGACAAGCGGCTATGGGATGCCGCCGATCCCTTCCGGACGCAAGCCGGCCGTAGCTGGCGGAGTTTCTGACCGGCATACAGGCCAGCCCTGCCGCCGCCCGTAATGGCCTTTTTTCCGGCGTTTTCTGCCCCCCCTCACCCGGCCGACGGCGTTTGCGCCGCCTCGACCAATCGCGAGTGCACCAGGTCGAGCAAGCGCCGCCGCGCGGACACGGCGATATCATCGAGCGACGGCGTCTGTGCCAACCGTGCCCGAGCGTAACGGCGGACCTCGTCCAGCGTTGGCACTTGTGGCAGGTCGATCTCGCTCCAGAATGCCTCGGCCTGCAGGCGCGCCGACAGCAGCCGTGCCTTCAGCTCAACCCAGCCCGGCGAGTGCGCCAGCGTGTCCAGCACCTGACTGGCAATCAGATTGACCGGAAACGAGCCAGCGAGCTGACCGGCCACCTTGTCGATCACCACCTGCCCTAATCGTTGCTCGCCGCGCACCACCGCCTTCGGCGGAACGTGCAGGTCCCAGACCACCCCGACCCATGACAGGGCCCGCAGCGCGTAGTAGGTCGGATCGTATTCCCACCAGCGGAAACCCTGGCGGACCGAGATCTGGTAGGCGTGATGGTTGTTGTGCCAGCCCTCGCCCATCGTCAGCAGCGCGAGCAACCAGTTGTTGCGGGATTCATCGCCTGTGACATAGCGACGGCGGCCGATCACATGGGCCAGCGAATTGATGCTGAATGTCGCGTGCCACACCGCCACGGTGCTGCAACAGAAGCCGACAACCAGGCCCGGCATGCCGGCAATCATCCAACTCACCAGCGCGAGCAGAGCTGCCGGCAAGTAGGGCTGCCCGTTCAGCCACAACAGCTCCTTATAGCGGGCCAGGTCGCGCACGGCGGTAAGGTCCGTGGCGTTGTTGCGCGGCACGAAGATCCAGCCGACGTGGGCGTAGAAAAAGCCGCGCAGCACCGGCGAATGCACGTCAAGTTCGGTGTCGGAGTATTTGTGATGCCGGCGATGCTTGGCCGCCCACCAGAGCACGCCGCGCTGTGCCGAGGTCTGCGCCAGGAACGCCAGGCAGAACTGGAAGACACGGCTGGTGCGGAAGGCCCGATGCGCGAAGTAACGGTGGTAGCCGGCACCGATCGAGAAGATCCGCAACAGATAAAGCGCAACTCCGAGCACCAACGCGCGGGGCGTAACGCCGGTCCAGAAGACGGCAAAGCATGCGAGGTGGATCAGCAGGAAGCCGATGCTGGAGGGATAGGCGACGTCGTCCGAGTCCTGCTGTCTGGCCGTGTTCACGTCGTCTGTCCTCTTCAGGGGGTCTGATCCTGTCAGTACATTGATAGCATGAACGACGCCCTGGCGGGCGTCGTTCATGCGGTCACGCCAAACACCCTCGTTGGGATGAGAGTGCCAGCGGGCCGGTAACAGCCGAATGGCCAGCCGATCCTTGTGGCCACCGATCCCTGTGCCCGCTGATCCACGTCCGTTTGTCACGTTGCACGTTTGTCACCCTGCCCATTGTCACGCTGCTGGGCGAAATCCCACCCGGCTACGCTGTTGCCTGCGCCCGCGATTCTGGTTTGCCGGCTGCTGCTGCCCGCCTCTCGGCTGACCCTGGCCGCGGCCCGGCTGCTGCCGACCACCGTTTGGCTGCCGCGTCGGGGGCGATCCGCCCGCGACGTTGAGCGCCGTCCCGGTCATGCGCTCAATCGCGCGCAGCGTGCCATGCTCCGCGGCATCGCAAAACGAGATGGCGACGCCGCTGGCGCCGGCACGTGCGGTGCGGCCGATGCGGTGCACGTAGTCCTCCGGCTGGGCCGGAAGGTCGAAGTTGATGACGTGTGAAATGCCGGTCACGTCGATGCCGCGCGCGGCGATGTCGGTGGCAACCAGCACCCGGGCGCGCCCGGTGCGGAATTGCTCCAGCGCCTTGATACGCGCCGGCTGGCTCTTATTGCCGTGGATCGCGCTGACCCGGACGCCGCCGGTATCAAGGGTTTCAGCCACCCGATCGGCGGAACGCTTGGTGCGAGTGAAGACGATGACGCGCGACATCGCCGGATCAGTCAGCAACTGCCCCAGGAGTGCCCGCTTTCCCGCGGTATCCACGAAATGCACGTGCTGCGCGATCGGCAGCCGGGCCGGCGCGGTGATGGCGACGTCCACCCGCACCGGGTCGCGCAGCAGCGTTTCGGCCAGCTTGGCGACTTCGGCCGGCATGGTGGCGGAGAACAGCGACGACTGCCGCCGTGCCGGCAGCGCGGCGACGATGCGGCGGATGTCACGGATGAAGCCGAGATCCAGCATGCGGTCGGCTTCGTCGAGCACGAAGTGGGTGACCTCGTTCAGGCGCAGCTCGCCGGTTGCCATCAGGTCGCAGATGCGGCCAGGGGTGCCGACAACGATGTCGGCGCCGCCGCGCATCCGCTGCACCTGGGCGAAGCGGCTCATGCCGCCGAGGATCGCGACGATCTTGCGGCGTTGCTGGCTGCCGAGGCGGAGCAGGCTTTCCTCGATCTGCAGGGCGAGTTCACGGGTGGGTGCCAGGATCAGGGCGCGGGTCGCGAAGCGGCTGGGGGTGACCGGGTTGGTGGCGAGATGCTGCAGCATGGGCAGTGCGAACGCCGCAGTCTTGCCGGTGCCGGTCTGGGCGACGCCGAGCAGATCGCGTCCCGCGAGCAAGGAAGGGATGGCGGCTGCCTGGATGGGGGTTGGTTGGAGGAAGCGCTGTTGTTCGATGGCGCGCAACAAGGGCTCGGCGAGGCCGAGCGTGGCAAAGGTAATCGATGACACGAAGATTGAAGCTCCAGCGCCGGCCACCGAGGGATCTTCCCTGCGGGCAAAGGCGAGCGCCTTGATGTTCGCCTGCCCGCGCGACACTGGGGCGAACGCGTTACACTAAGATTTCCGGGAGGGCATCGGCCAAGCCAAGCCTGACGCCAATCACGCATTCACGGAAAGCAGCCGGTATATCGCGCGGCGATCGGCCAAGCGCAAGGGGCGCCGCGCGAAACAATCTCTCCGGCGTCGCGGATCGAGGCATGCGGCGACGCAAGCGAGGGTGGTAGCCAACGACAGATGGGCTGCATGATACGTGCTACCCAGCGGAGCTTGTGTTGACATCGCTAGCGCTTGGGGTGTCAAGCTGCCTGTGCGTGGATCGTGACGGGAATATATTATTTTCGTCCCGCGGGTGTAATGGCGTGCTGCATCCCCATCTTTAAAAGTGCTTCGCTGGCACGGCTGGAGGAGATCCGTCCTCCTGAAAAGCAAAGAAAAATTTAAATTCTAGAGCGAATGATCGTCAATATCGCGTAGCGATCTCGCCATGCAGGCGGGGTGGGCGACCATTGTGCGGCAAGAGCCGCGCCAGAGAGCAACGTCGCGCGCGCCGATTCCGAACAGCTTCACGCGATCAAGACGGGCTAAGCGCCGGAAGTAGGCGGGCGACGAAGGCGGCAGCCCTCGTCGCATTGAGCGCAGACTTCGCAGGGGAAACAGCGAATCAATCGACAGGCGCCGATCCGGGGCCTGGCAACCAAGGACATGCGATGGGAAGGCCGGAACTTGGCACCAAGTGCACATGCACGGGCTGCAGCGAGCGTTTCTATGACCTGAACCGGCAGCCTGCCGTGTGCCCGAAATGCGGCACACAGCAACAGCCGGAGAAGCCGCGCGCAACGTGGTCGTCGCGCGGCGCCACCGGCCCAAGGCGACCCTTTCGACCGCCGGTGCCTGTCGCCGAGGAAGACGTGGCGCCGATCACCGCGGTTGAGGATGAGGAGGAGGAAGACGACGACGCTGTCATCGATGCCGAAGACGATGACGCGGATGCGGTGCTCGACGCCGATCTGGATACGACTACGGATTGAGGCGTGCCGCACGTACCCACGCGGCAGCGCTTGCGAATCATCGGCACTGCGACGCTGCGCACAGCGCTGGCCCTGGAGGCCATAAGGCATGGTGGACACGGTTGCGAAGGTTGTCGGGATTATCAGCACGCATCTCGGCATCGCGCTGGGAACGGTGGTGCCGGGTGCCTCATTGGTCGATGATCTCGGCGCCGACAGCCTGGATACGGTCGAACTGGTGATCGCCTTCGAGACCGCATTCGATATCGTGGTGCCGGAGGCCGATGTCGAACACATCCGCACCGTGCAGGACGCGACCGATTACGTTGAGGCTCGTTACTGCGCGCGCGAAGCGGGAGCCGCCGGGACGCGCCGCGGCGCCGGTGAGGAAGATCGGGTCGCTTAATTGCTCCCTGCGTGAACACTGTTCGGCTTGGCCGGGGCGTGTCTGTTGGCCCGCCGCTTGCTTCCCCCGCGGCAGTCATTTCCTTGGGGAGAATTCGGCATGAACGACGCAAAAACCGCGCTCGGCCACAAGATCCTGGCGATCAAGCAGCAGCAGAAACTCACCTGGTCGGAGATCGCCGCGCGGCTTGGCTATTCGCCCACCTGGACCTGCGCCGCCTGCCTGGGACAGATGTCGATGACGCGGGAGACCGCGGCAAAGGCGGCAGATTTGTTCGGCCTGGATGCGGCGGAGACAGCGCTGCTGGAGGCAATCCCGTATCGCGGCTCACTGCTTGGCGGGGTGCCAACCGATCCGCTGATCTACCGCTTCTACGAGTTGATCATGGTGTATGGCACCACCTGGAAGGAGTTGATCCAGGAGGAGTTCGGCGACGGAATCATGAGTGCGATCGATTTTGACATGGCGCTGGAGCGGCAGCCGGACCAGAAGGGCGACCGGGTGAAGGTGACAATATCGGGCAAGTTCCTGCCGTACAAGCGGTACTGAGCTGCCCAATTCCTGTTCACTGCCCCGCGAAACTCTGCACCAGGCTGCCCGCCACCAGCCGCCAGCCATCCACCAGCACGAAGAAGATCAGCTTGAATGGCAGCGACACCACGCTGGGCGGCAGCATCATCATGCCGAGGCTCATCAGCACGCTGGCGACCACCATGTCGATCACCAGGAAGGGCAGGAACAGCAGGAAGCCCATCTCGAAAGCACGGCGGAGTTCACCCACCAGGAAGGCCGGGACCAGCGCGCGCCAGGGCGTGTCATCCGGCGTGGCGGCTGCAGGCAGATGCGCCAGGTCGAGGAAGAACCGCAGGTCCGCCGGACGCAGGTTGGCGGTCATGAAGCGATGGAAGGGTTCGATGGCCAGGCGCATGCCCTCCATCTCGCCGATCTTGCCGACGGCCATCGGCGCCAGGCCGGCAGTCCAGGCCTGGTCCAGCGCCGGCTGCATGACGAAGTAAGTGAGGAACAGCGCCAGCCCGATCAGCACCATGTTGGGCGGCGTGCTCTGGGTGGCGAGCGCGCTGCGCAATAGCGACAGCACGATGATGATGCGGGTGAAGGCGGTGACCATGACCAGCAGGCTGGGCGCCAGCGATAGTACCGTGACCAGTGCCGTGAGTTGGATGATCCGGCTGGTGGCGCCGGCCTGACCCGCGGCGCCGAGGTCGATATTGACCGATTGCGCATGCGCCGCGACCGGCACCAGCATCGCCAGGACCAGTGATCCGCACCAGCACGCCCCGCGCCGCTTCATGCCCCCTGCTCCAGCTCCGGCGGCAGAGCAGTGGCGGGTGACGTCGGCGAGGGCAGCCAGCCGACCACCACGTCCTGCGCGCCTCCGGTCAGCAGCACGACGTCGCGTGCGCCGCACCGCACCACCAGCAAGCGCCGGCGGGAGTCCAGGGCGATGGTGTCCTGCAAGGCCAGCATCCGCGCGCCGGACGGGCGTGGGGCCAGGCCGGTGAGCCGCGCGGCGCGGGCACCCAGCCAAACCAGCGCCAGCACCACGCCGAGCGCGGCGACGACGGCCAGCAGCGAATTGAAACCAAGTAACATGGCGCGGCCTTTTGCCGGCGAAGGGACAAGGGGTCAGCCCGGCGGCGGCGCCCGGGTTGCCAAAGCTTCGGTCAACGCATCGATCTCGGTGCGCAGGCCCATCAGTTCGGGTCGGACAGCGCGGCCTTCCTCCGGCGGCAGGTCCAGAGTTCGCGCGCAGACAAAGCCCATCTCGGCGTCCAGGCCGGTGAGGTCCACCTGCTTGCCGGCCCGCACCAGGCTCCGGGCGATACCCACGGTGTGGCCCAATTGCTCCAGGCAGGCGCGCACGGTGGCGAGGGGTGTCTCGACGTTGATCGGAACTTGCATGCGGGAATTAGAGCAGAAGCTGATGAACGAATCCTTTCCAAGGTGGCTTTGGAACGGGTGGCAGGGACGTTTGGGTTGGATGAAGGCTGGAAGGCTCGCGCTTCTGCCGCGGAAGGTTTCTCCATTCTGGCGATGTAAGGATTCCCCCTTCTCCTCGGAGAGTTCCGTCGCATCAGCAGGCCCATTCTCATGAGAGGGGCTCCTTCTTGTCAGAGGGATCCTGCGCACAAGACGGTCGCGTCTCACGAGAGGGCTCCCTCTCACAAGAAGGTCCCTGCTCACGAGAGTGCCCATTCCCGTAAGAGCGGTTCGACGCTGAAAGTTCTGCGTGCCGCGTTAACGAACTGTTCAGTCTCCCGGCCGTACTCTTCGATCATGACAGAGATTGGCCTGTTCACCCTCGCGGAGCAGCGGCTGGCCTGGGCCGACCAGCGCCAGGCGGTGCTGGCGCAGAACATTGCCAATGCCTCGACGCCCGGTTTCCAGCCGAGCGACCTGCCGCCCTTCGCCCGCGCGTTGGAAAACGCCGCCAGCGTGGCACCGGTACGTACCCAGCCGGGTCATCTGGCGGGGACGTCCGGGGGCCCTCTGCAACCGGTCGTGGAGAAGGAAGCGCATGGTCCCGACGGCAATGGCGTCGCACTGGATGCGCAATTGACCAAGGTCGCGGATACCGAAACCGCCCAGTCCCTGGTGACGACGATCTACAAGAAATACATGAGCCTGTTCAGCCTGGCGCTCGGTCACAGCTCGTAAGAGGCGGCAATGGACCTCAACAAGGCACTGAACATTTCCGCCGCGGGCATGGACGCCCAGACCATGCGGCTGCGGGTGATCGCGGAGAACCTGGCCAATCAGGACACCACCGGCTCAACGCCCGGCGCCGATGCCTACCGGCGCAAGACCATCACGTTCGAGAATCGCGTGGACGCCAACACCGGCACCGCCACGGTGCAGGTGAAGAAGATCAGCCAGGAGACGGCGGATCAACCGCTGCGCTATGACCCGTCCAATCCGGCTGCGAATGCCAGCGGCTACGTCAAGACGCCGAACGTCAACAGCTTCATCGAGGTGATGGACATGCGCGAGGCGGAGCGTTCGTACAGCGCCAACCTCTCGGTGCTGCAAGCGACGCGCACCATGCTCGACCGCACGATCGACCTGCTGAAATGAGCACGATCCCCACCATCACCATCACGCCGGCCGGCGCGGCCGATGCCTATGCCAAGGTAGATCGCGGCGCCACCGGCGGGGCGGCGGGCAGTTTCGGCTCGGTGCTGCAGAACGCGCTGAACGGCGCGATCGATACCGGACATGCGGCGGAGACTTCGGCGATGCAGGCGATCTCCGGCGAGGGCAACCTGACCGAGGTGGTCACCGCGCTGTCGCGCGCCGAACTGGCGTTGCAGACCGCGACGGCGATCCGCGACCGGGTGGTGTCGGCTTACCAGGACATCATGAAGATGCCGATATGAGCGGGTGCGGTGGTGTGGCGGGAGAAGAAAGAATACTCCCCCTCCCCTTGAGGGAGGGGGTTGGGGGGAGGGGCGCGTGTCCCCGCGGCCATCGGGGATGCGGACCCCTCCCCCCAACCCCCTCCGTCAAGAGGAGGGGGAGTATTCGCCATTTCCCATGAACGATGCAGACATTGCGGCGCTGGTGCGGGATGGGATGCTCGTGGTGCTGAAAATCGGCGGGCCGCTGCTGGCGGTCGCGTTGGCGTCCGGGCTGCTGGTGGCGCTGGTCCAGGCGGTCACCCAGATCAATGAGGCCACCCTCGCCTTCATCCCGAAACTGCTGGTCATCGGCGTCACGCTGGTATTGCTCGGCCCGTTCATGTTCGCGACGCTGTCGAGCTACACGATGATGCTGTTCGACCGCATGATCGCGGTCGGCGGCTCGTGACCGCCGACGCCATTGCGCTGCTGGCGAGCCTGCCGGCCTGGAGCTTTGCCTTCATGCTGGTGCTGGCCCGGTTTGGCGCCGCCATGGCGCTGCTGCCGGGGCTGGGGGAGGCGACCGTGCCCGCCATGGTGCGCGTCGGCCTGGCGTTCGGCATCGCGATCTTGCTGCTGCCGGTGATCATTCCTCAGCCGCCGCCGCTGCCGGAGATGGGCTTGGTCGCTGCCGGCATGATCGCCGCTGAGGTGGTGACCGGGCTGTGGCTGGGCTGGCTCGCCCGGCTGATCTGCCTCGCGCTGCCGATCGCCGCGCAATTCATCGCCTATTTGCTCGGCATTTCCACGGTGCTGCAGCCGGATGCCGAGCTGGGGCCGCAAAGCACCGCGCTGTCGGCGCTGTTCGAGATTGCCGCGCCGGTGGTGCTGCTGGTGTCCGGTCTGTACACGCTGCCGCTGACCGCCCTGGCCGGCAGCTATCGGCTGATCGCGCCCGGCGCGCTGCTTCCGGTTGCCGACAGCACTGCGACAACAGTCGCCGCGGTGGGGCAGGCGTTCGGGCTGGCGCTGCGCCTGGCCTCGCCTTTCGTGCTGGCGGCCGTCATCTGGCATGTCGCGATCGGGCTGATCGCCCGGCTGGTGCCGCGGCTGCAGATCTATTTCGTCTCCCTGCCGGGACAGATCGCCGGCGGCCTTTTGCTTCTGGCGAGCCTGTTCGGCGTCATCCTGGCGGCCTGGCAGGACGCCGCGCGCGACGGCTTGGCCGCGCTGCCCGGCAACTGAGCGGCCATGGCGGATGATAGCCCGCAACAGGACCGCACCGAAGCTGCCACGCCGCGGCGGTTGCAGCGGGCTCGCGAGGAGGGGCGCGTTCCGGTTTCACGGGAAATCCATAACTTCGCCGGGCTGGCAGCCGTGACGCTCGCCATGGCAATGGTCGCCGGCGACACGGCACAGAGTTTGGCTACGCACCTGTCCATGCTGCTGTCGCACGCCGATTCTCAAGCTTTGGCCGGGCCCGATGGGTTGCGGCTGGCCGGGATGGCGACGCTGCGGGCCACGGCGCCGTACGTGCTCGCGGCGCTGCTGGCGGGCAGCGCCGCATCGCTGTTGCAGACCGGCTTCCTGATCAATGGCAGCGCCTTGCAACCCGATCTTGCCCGCATCAGCCCGCGCGCCGGCTTCCGTCGCTTGTTCGGGGTGGACGGCCTGGTGGAAGCGGGAAAGTCGCTTGCCAAGGTCGGAGTGATGGCGTTCGCGCTATGGCAGGTGCTGGAGGCCGACTTGCCCGCCCTGATGCAAGCTCCGCGCTGGGCGCCGCAGATCTTGCTGGCGCGCACGCTGGCACCGGTGCTGCACATGCTGTTCGTCGTGCTGGCGGTGCAGGCGGCGATCGCTGGGTTCGACCTGTTCTGGGTGCGGCTGCGTCACGCACAGCAATTGCGCATGAGCAAGGAGGACGTGCGGGAAGAGCTGCGGGAGATGGAGGGCGATCCCAGGATCAAAGCACGGATCAAGCAGATCCGCACTCAGCGCGCCCGCAGACGCATGCTCGCGGCGGTGCCGAAAGCGACTGTGGTGATCACCAACCCGACGCACTACGCCGTCGCGCTGGCCTATGACCGGGCGCGCAACGCGGCGCCGACGGTGGTGGCGAAGGGTGTTGATTCGCTGGCGGCGCGCATCCGCGAAGTGGCCGAAGCGCACAAGGTGCCGTTGGTCGCCAATCCGCCGCTGGCTCATGCGCTGTATCGTGTCGAGGTCGATACCGAGATACCGGCAGAGCATTACCAGGCGGTGGCAGAGATCATCGCCTATGTCTGGCGGCTGGGTCAGCGTGCGCGCGGGACGCGCAGGGCGGCATGATCCTGCCCGCGGTGATGCGCCCGGCGCGCCTGATCGACCAATTGGCGCGGCCGCTATCGCCACTGCTGGCGGCGTTGTTCGAGGATTCCGCAACCGGCGCTCTGGTGCTGGACCGCGAGCGGCGGATCGTGCGGACCAACCGGCGACTGGAGGCGATGCTGGCATCAGGCGGTGCCGCGCTGGCCGAGCGGCTGGGCGTTGCCTCCCTGGTCGAGCACCGGGGCGTTGCGGCGGCGGGCGGGGCGGTGCCGGCGGTCCGCGACGGCGCTCCGCCGGCACCGGACGAACCGGCCGAACTGCTGTTCGCCCCGGCGGACCGGCAGCGTGTGGCGGCAGCGCTCACCGCCGCGTTGCGCGGCGATCCGCCGACGGCGATGCAGGTGCGGCTAGGGGCCAGGGGGCCGGCCGCCGCGCCGGTGGTGGCGTTGTCGATGACGCCGCTGCGCGAAAGCGACGGCGAGATGTCCGGGCTGTTGTTGCGGCTGACCGACGTGTCCGTCGAGAAGCGGCTGGAAGCGGAACTGGCGCAGTTACAGAAGCTGCAAGCGGTCGGCCAGCTCGCGGGCGGCATCGCCCACGATTTTAACAATCTGCTGACGGCGATCGGGGCGGCGGCCGACTCGGTGCTGGAACGCGAAAGCTGCGAGCATGCGACGCTCGATGATGTGCGGCAGATCCGGCAAAGCGCCGACCGTGGGGCGGCGCTGGTGCGGCAGTTGCTGGCGTTCGGCCGGCGGCAGCCGCTGCTGCCGGCGGTGGTGGCGGTCAACGCGGCGGTTCGCAACATCTCGACGATGCTGCACCGCTTGCTTGGCGAGCGGATCCGGCTGAGCCTGGATCTGGAGGAGCCGGGCCGGTCGGTGCGCGTCGATCCGACGCAGCTCGACCAGGTGCTGGTCAATCTCGCGGTCAACGCGCGCGACGCGATGCCCACTGGCGGCACGCTGACGCTGCGTACCGGGCACCTGACGCTATACGCGCCGCGGCAGGTCGGCTCGGAAGCCATGCCGCCGGGGCGCTATGTGGCGATCAGCGCGGAGGATACCGGCGAAGGCATCCCGCCGGCGATTCTACCCCAGGTGTTCGAGCCGTTCTTCACCACGCGACGCGAGCGCGGCGGCAATGGGCTGGGACTCTCGACCGTGCTTGGCATCGTGCGGCAGTCCGGCGGCTTCGTGACGGTGGAGAGCGTCGTGGGGCAAGGCACAAGCGTCCGGTTCTGGCTGCCGCGGCACGAGGAAATGGACGTATCGTCCAGGCTGTCGCCGTCTGGCACCTTGCCGAGCGGCCGACCCGGCCCTGCCTACACCGAACCGGCCGGGTCAGAAGCCGTGGCGGCGGCGCGCCTGCCGATCGTGCCGCGTAGCGTGTTACTCGTGGAAGACGAGGAGCCGGTGCGCCGGCTGACCGAGCGCGCCTTGCAGCGCGCCGGCTGGCAGGTCTCGGCGGTGCCGTCGGCGGAAGACGCGCTGGCGGAGCTGCCACGCCCTGGCGGCTTGGTCGAGCCGCCTTCGGTCGTGATCTCCGACATCGTGCTGCCGGGGATGGACGGGACAGAGTTGGCACGGGCGGTGCGAGCGGTCTGGCCTGATCTGCCGGTGGTATTGGTTTCCGGCTATACCGACTCGGCGCTCTTGGGCGATCTTACGGCGCAAGGGATGTGTTTCCTGGCCAAGCCGTTCCGGTTGCGGGACTTGGTGGCATGTGTGGAGCGTGCTGTTGGGTAGGAGCGGGGCGTGTTTGGAGCGGGATAAGGGGCGGAGGGCGCGTTCGCGATTGGTTCTTGCATTCCATCGCGTTCTGGAACATAGATTGAACGAAATCTTAACGGTTGATGTCGCCGTTGGTTACGGTTTGTTCTCTTGCGCGAAAGGTGCGTTCGGATGCAATCTAAGCGCGAGGAAGTCGAGAGTAAGAAACATGTTCGGTTGCAAGTGATCCCCAGTACTGAGGAAGCAGGTCGCATGGAAAAGAACAAGGCGCTCGATGCCGCGATGGCGCAGATCGAGCGGGCGTTCGGCAAAGGCTCCATCATGCGCATGGGTGCGCGGTCGGGGGACGAGCAAATCGAGGTGATCCCGTCGGGCTCGCTGGGGCTGGACCTCGCGCTGGGCATCGGCGGACTGCCGCGCGGGCGGGTGATGGAGATCTATGGGCCGGAAAGCTCCGGCAAGACCACGCTGGCCCTGCACGCCATCGCCGAGGCGCAGAAGCGCGGCGGCACCTGCGCGTTCATCGATGCCGAGCATGCGCTGGATCCGACCTACGCACGGAAGCTGGGCGTCGATGTGGACAACCTGCTGATCAGCCAGCCGGACGCCGGTGAACAAGCGCTGGAGATCTGCGACACGCTGGTGCGGTCAGGTGCGATCGACGTGGTGGTGATCGACAGCGTCGCCGCCCTGGTACCGCGGGCCGAACTGGAAGGCGAGATGGGCGACAGCCACATGGGCCTGCACGCACGGCTGATGAGCCAGGCGCTGCGCAAGCTCACCGGCAGCGTGTCGCGCAGCAATACGATGCTGATCTTCCTCAACCAGATCCGCATGAAGATCGGCGTGATGTTCGGCAACCCGGAAACCACCACCGGCGGCCAGGCGCTGAAGTTCTACGCCTCGCTGCGGATGGAGATCCGCCGCATCGGGCAGATCAAGGATCGCGAGCAAGTGGTGGGCAATCAGACCCGCGTGAAAGTGGTGAAGAACAAGCTGGCGCCCCCGTTCCGCCAGGTCGAGTTCGACATCATGTATGGTGAAGGCATCAGCAAGGTCGGCGAACTGATCGATCTCGGCGTGAAGGCCAACGTGGTGGAGAAGTCCGGCGCCTGGTTCAGCTACGACAGCCAGCGGATCGGCCAGGGACGTGAGAACGCAAAGCAGTTCCTGCGCGACCATCCGGACATTGCTGCCAAGATCGAGGCCAAGGTGCGCGAGCAATCGGGCGTAGTGGCCAACCTGATGCTGGCAACGTCGTCGGATGAGGCAGAGGAGGCCGAGGCGGCTGAATGATGCGCTTCCCGGCCGGACGCCGCTGAACCTGACACTTTCGGACGTCGACCACGCGCTGATCGCCGCCGCGAATGACGTGTTGGCACGGCATTACAAGCCATTCTGGCACACCGTCGCTGCGGCCATTCGCGGACTTGACGGGCGGATATGGACCGGACTGCATATCGGCGCCACGGTTGGTCGGCTTTCCGTGTGTGCCGAGGCGATCGCGTTCGGTCGTGCGCTGCTGGAAGGCGATGGGTCGATCGAGACGGCGGTCGCGGTGCGGCACCCGAAGCCCGACGAGGCGGATCGCGAACTGGCCGTGGTGCCGCCCTGCGGCGCGTGTCGCGAGATGATCCTGGATCACTGGCCGGATGCACTGGTGATTGTGAAGGAGGCTGGTGTGCTGCTGCGCCGCCCGGTGCGGGTGCTGCTACCCGTGCCATATCGGAGGTGAGGCGGGCGGCAGGCGCCCAGTCCGCCTGACTTTCCTCCCCCGGTGTCATTGCGAGGCGCACGGCGCCAAAGCAACCTCCTGCGGGATGAACCGCCGGCAGTTCGTCAGGCAGGAGATTGCTTCGGCGCCGTGCGCCTCGCAATGACAGGAAGCAAGGCAGCGCGTCAGGCCGCCACGTAAACCATCCAGATCACGCCGAAGCGGTCAGCGACCATGCCGAAGCTGGGCGAAAAGAACGTCTTGCCGAGCGGCATTCGCACCTCCCCGCCATCGCCCAGTGCCTCGAACAGCCGTTCGGCTTCGACGGCGTCCGGCACGGTCAGCGACAAGGCGAACCCCTGGAAATTCGGCTGGCCAAGGCACCGTCCGTCCGACAGCAAAATGGTCGTAGCGCCGATGTCAAGGCGAGCGTGCATCACCTTGTCTTCGGAGCCGGGCTGCACCATGCCGGGCTCCGGTGCCTGCTTGAAACGCATCAGCATCCCCAGCTTGGCGCCGAGCGCGCCTTGGTAGAACGCAATCGCTTCGTCACAGCGACCATCGAAGAACAAATAAGGCTGGATTTCCATGTTATCTCCTTCCTTGCAGTCGATCGTGCGATGACCGGCCCGGCCAGCGTCAGTCAGCCGGAACGCATCGGCGGCAACACCTCTGCGGGATCGAGGCCCAGCTCGTAAAGCCTTATGTGCCACAGGCAAAATCCGGTTGTGGCGGCAGCATCGGCGCGAGAGCGCCAGCACGGGACAATTGCTCCGGGCGCGAGCCTTTGGAGATCCCGTGCAGGCCGACCAACGTCAGCAGCGGTGGGTCACCGTGCTGACAGCCTCGCCAACCGCATACTTCGCGTAATTAAAGTGCCGCGGTGATTCGCTGACTCACTTTGTCGGCGTGTTCGCCAGTGAGTCGGCGCGTTCGCTAGTGAACGCTTCCGCTCAACTGTGTGTGAATTGGCCATGGGCGGCCATGCCGACGTGGGAAAAGCCGCCAGGATGGCCGGCGAAGCCGTGGCCACCGAAACCGTGATGGAAGCCGCCAGGCGTTCCGTGGGACACGAAATTTGGATGTATGCCGCCGCCATGCACCGCAGCGAAGTGATGGCCATTCCAATCGTGATGTCCCCAATCGTGACCGTAGGGATAACCGCCCCAGCCACCAAATCCGAAACCATTATAGCCGTATAATTCGTCATGGCTCATCCTGGATTCCAGGGGGGTGAAGTGGCTTTGAAGCCATGACGAGAGGACTCGGCTGGAATCGCAATTTTGCAATGGTCGTAGCGCTGATTGGTCGATTCGATACCGTCGGTTCTCCACTGATTCGGTGTCGCCGTGGCCGTCCCGGAGTTGATCAACCTCGCCTCGCTCATCGATGACGAGAAATGCTATGATCTGATCCGTC
>Ga0182030_10010713_pt1 | contig 18564 bp, 15 predicted proteins | sample 812S3MmetaG_FD_121299 | JGI IMG/M metagenome (GOLD analysis project Ga0182030, IMG submission 121299) | Permafrost microbial communities from Stordalen Mire, Sweden - 812S3M metaG (Illumina Assembly) | ecosystem: Environmental > Terrestrial > Soil > Wetlands > Permafrost | place: Sweden...
CATCGAGCTGCAGCAGGCGCCCATCGAGATCGCCCAGTTCGGCTCGAGCATCTGGTCGTAGAGCCTCCGAATGATCGGCGCCATCTTGATCGACACCCGCCCCGCGAGAATGATCAGGTCGGCTTGCCGGGGTGCGGCTCTGAACGCTTCGAACCCGAACCGGCCGATGTCCATACGTGGGCGGGCGGCGTGGAACTGCTCCATCGCGCAACAGGCCAGTCCGAAGGCGAGGGGGAAGAACGCGTTCGAGCGCGCCCACGCGACCGCCTGATCGAGCGTCGTCGTCAGCATCCGTTCTTCCACGTAGCGTTCGAGCTCGGTGCCCTCCAGGTGCGCCGGATGGTTGGCGCCCTCCAGGTCTCCACCGCGCAGCAGCTGGCTTGGGTTGAGCGACTTCACGCGCAGATCTTGGCCCGCTCCCCCTCCTCCGGGGAGCTTGCCGCCGGATGGGCGGGCACCGATCAACTCTCGTTTTACTTCCATGCCAAAGCCCCCCTGCGCCACACGTACACGAACGCGACGAACAGCAGCACGATGAACGTGATCGTCTCGGCCAGCGCGTAGCTGCCGTAGGCACGCAGCTCGACGGCGATCGGGTAGAGGAAGACGACCTCGATGTCGAACAGGATGAACAGCATCGCGATCAGGTAGAAGCTGATTCCGAAGCGCATGCCCTGCTTGACCTCCGACGGCAGGCCGCACTCGTAGGGATCCTGCTTGTGCGGGGTCTGCCGGCGTGGCCCGAGCACCGAGTTGAGCACTCCGAACGCGCCGCCAACGGCGCCGCCGAGCACCAGAAAGACGATCGCCGGGAGATAGCTGCGCAGCACCGAGGCTGTTATATCACCGCTTGTGTCAGGGTGTTACTTGGTGGCAATCGACTCGATATCGGCGGCGGCCGTCCCGGGGGCTGGGCGCGTTGACTGAAGCCGTCGTGGCGGGTGCGCTGGCGCTCGCCCTGCTCAACGCGCTCCCGGGTCTGCTCGGGGGCTGGCGCTGGTATCGCTGCGAAGCGAGCAGGGCCTTCTGGCTGTTACTGCGGGTCGGCCAGGGCTCGGCGGTGATCTTTGCGCTGGCGATCGGCGCGCTGGCGATCGCCGGCAGCTACTCGAGCGAACGCCTCTTCTACCTCTACGCGCTGCTCCCGCTCGCGGTTGCCTTCGTGGCCGAGCAGCTGCGGGTGATCTCCGCGCAGACGATCCTCGACCGGCGCGGGCTCGCGGATGCCCAGGCGGTGGGCGCGCTGCCCGAGACCGAGCAGCGCGCGGTCGTCGCGGAGATCGTGCGCCGGGAGCTTGGCGTGATGGCGATCTCGGCGCTAGTGGTGGTGTTCCTCGCGCTGCGCGCGGCGGGCACGGCGCACGGGTTCTGAGTGGCTGTGGGCCGTCGGCGCACACGGGTTCTGGACGGCCCTATATATTCCCGGCGCATGAAGCTCGCTGCGATGACGATCGGTTTGCTCGCCTGCGCCGTGATCCTGAGCGCCTGTGGCTCTCAGGAAATCTCGGTCCCGAAGACCAGCCCCTACTACCGAGGAGCCGTGATCTTCCGCGACCACTGCTCGGGCTGCCACACGCTGGCGACGGTCGGTGCCGAGGGCTCGGCGACGAGCATCAAGAACCGCGTGAAGACCAACGGGCCGAACTTCAACTTCCGCAAGGAGGAATACGAACAGGTCATGTACGCGATCCACAATGGGGGCTTCTCCGGCGCGATCATGCCTGAGAACGTCGTCCTTGGGGCCGAAGCGCGCGAAGTGGCCAAATTCCTTGCGAAGTACTCCGGTTTGCAGGCTCAGAAGGAGCCCACCACGAGCATCACCCTCTCCACGAAATAGTCGTCGGGGAGTCCGCGGGTGCTTGACCTCAAGCGGATCAGGCAGGAACCGGAAGCCGTGCGCGCGGCGCTTCAGCGGCGCGGGGCGGAGGCAGCCGGAGGGCTGGATCGGGTGATCGAGCTGGACGCGCGCCGGCGCGAGTTGTTGCCGCAGCTGGAGGGGTTGCGCGCCGAGCAGAACGAGGCGAACGCTCGCATCAAGTCCGCGGACGGGCCGGAGGAGCGCGAGCGGGAGATCGCGGCGATGCGGGGGGTGGCCGCGCGCGCGAAGGACCTGGAGCGCGATTTGGGCGTGGTCGAAGGTGAGCTGCAGGGCGCCCTCGCGCCGCTGCCGAACCTTGCCGACCCGACGGCGGCGCCGGGACCCGAGGACGAGCTGATCCGCGAGGTCGGCGAGGTACCGAAGCTCGATTTCGAGCCACGCGATCATCTCGAGCTCGCGGGGGAGGGGATCGACATGGATCGCGCGGCGCGCCTGTCGGGTGCGCGCTTCGCCTACCTGAAAGGCGATCTCGTGATGCTCGAGCTCGCGCTCGTGCGCTGGGTGCTCGAGAAGCTGCGCGGACGCGGCTTCGAGCCGGTGATCCCGCCGGTGCTCGTACGCGAGCAGGCGCTGTACGGGACCGGCTTTCTGCCCGACACCGAGCAGCAGATCTACGCCCTTCCCGATGACGAGCTGTTCCTCGTCGGCACCTCCGAGGTTGCGCTCGCGTCGCTGCACGCCGAGGAGATCCTCGACGCGGAGAGCCTGCCGCTGCGCTACGCGGGCTTCTCGCCCTGCTTCCGGCGCGAGGCCGGCGCGGCCGGGAAAGACACGCGGGGCATCTTCAGGGTGCACCAGTTCGACAAGGTGGAGATGTTCAGCTTCGTTGCCCCCGAGGAGTCGGAGAGCGAGCACGAGCGGATCCTCGCGATCGAGGAGGAGATCCTTACCGAGCTGGGTCTCGCCTACCGCGTCGTGAACATCGCCGTCACCGACCTCGGCAACTCGGCCGCAAAGAAGTACGACTGCGAGGCGTGGCTACCGAGTCAGGGTCGCTACCGCGAGCTGACCTCGTGCTCGAACACGACCGACTACCAGGCGCGGCGTCTGAACATCCGCGTACGCCGCGACAAGCAGATACAGGCGCTGCATACGCTCAACGGCACCGCCGTCGCGGTCGGGCGGACGCTCGTCGCGTTGCTCGAGAACGGCCAGCAGGCCGACGGCGGCGTCGAGCTGCCGGAGTGTCTAGTGCCCTACGGCGCACCGCCGCGGCTGGCGTCGGCGGCGAGCTGAACCGTCCTGCAAGAGGCTTGGCAAGACCCTGCTTAGGGTAACCTAACTTGTGTTATCTTCCCCGGGCCGCATAACCAAGCCAGCAGGTCGGGATTCAGGAAAGAGATGCACTTGCCTCAGGAGCAGAAAGCCACATCTTCAGGGCCGGCAGAGTCGGAGCCGGGAGGCGTCATGCCGGCCGAGGCGGGGCAGGCGGGACCGGTCGTGGCTGCTCGCTCGCCGCGGCCGGGGTCGCAGAGGAGCCTGTACATCTGGACGGCGGTGGTGCTCGCGGTCTGCGTGACGGGCGTGATCCTCGGCTGGCACGCTCGCGGCGGCACACCCGACCCGACCGATGCGGCCAACCAGATGAGCCCCACGACCGCGGTGATCAACAGCGGCGTGCTCGTCTTCCGCGAGGGCTTGGAGACGATCCTCGTGCTGGCGGCGATCACAGCGAGCTTTCTCGGCGCCAACCGTGCCTACCGCAAGCCCGTCGCCGTCGGCGGGGGGCTCGCGCTGCTGGCCGCGGTCGCGACCTGGTTCGTGGCGATCTGGGTCATCGGCATGTTCGGCGGCGACGGTCTGGCGGTGCAGGCGGCCACCGGCATCCCCGCGATCATCGTGCTGCTGCTCGTGATGAATTGGTTCTTCCACAAGCTCTACTGGACCGGCTGGATCTCCCACCACCACAAGCGCCGGCGCGGGCTGCTCGGCTCGACCGATGGCGGTGACGGCACGCTCACCCGCGCCACGCTGCTCGGCTTAGGCCTGCTCGGCTTCACCTCCGTCTACCGCGAGGGCTTTGAGATCGTGATCTTCCTACAGGGCCTGCGCGAGCGCTTCGGCTCGAGCGTCGTGCTCGAGGGCGTCGTCCTCGGCCTGCTGTTCACCGCCGCCGTCGGCGTGCTCACCTTCAGCCTGCACCAGCGCCTGCCCTACAAGAAACTGCTGATCATCACCGGCGCGATGCTCGTCGTCGTGCTGTGGGTGATGGTCGGTGAGGAGGTCAACGAGATGCAGCTCGCCGGCTGGATCGGCACGACCCCGATCAATGGCCTGAGCATCCCCGGCTGGGCCGGCACCTGGTTCTCGGTCTTTCCCAACGTCGAGACGATCGCCGCCCAGCTCCTCGCGCTGGTGCTCGTGTTCGGCTCCTACGTGGCGGCCCAGTACGTGCGCATCTGGCGTCCGCGCCGCCGCGGCGAACAGGTCGCCCGCCGCGCCGAGGCTCCGCCCGTCGTATCTGGGCGCTCCATGGAGCGCCCCGGAGCGGTCGCCGCCGCGTCGCGCTGAGGGTCTCGCCGCGGGTGTCTTAGTCCCCTAGCTCGCCTCAACCCATAGCTCGCTTCAGACCCGCTGCACCGCGTCTTCAAGCGCCTGCGCTTCGGCTTCGATGCCCTCGGCCATCAGCGGGAGGTGGTCGATCAGATCGGCGTCGGCGCAGAGGCCGAAGCAGAGCATGTCCGCGAGCGACGTTGCTGAGACCCGCAGCGCGTGGTGCTCGGCGATCTCGGCGATCGAGTGCAGGTGCTCGACCGGCGCCTGCAACACGCTGACCGGAGCGCGGGGGCCGGGGACGTTGGAGACGTTCAGCGCGAACGTGCGTGGGCTGTGCTCGAGGCGCGCGGCGAAGTGCTCGAGCGAGGGCACCCCCGCGAGCTCGCGCAGCAGGTGCTCGCGATAGCGCGCGTCCTGGGCCGCCTTGCGCGCCCTGGTGGCGGCGTGGATCGTGTGCAGGCGCACGACGGGGTCGGTCTCGCTCAACGACACCGCGAGCGAGAAGAACGAGTCGTGGTTGGCCGTGGCGTCGCCCTCGTGGTGGAGGCTCACCGGAACCTTCACCCGGATCGTGCCGAGATGTCCGTGGCGCGTGCGCAACCAGCGCGCCAGCGCGCCAGTCACGATCGTGAGGACGCCGTCGTTGACGGTCGCGCCGCAAAGGCCCTTGGCGGCGTCATGGAGAGCCGGCAGCGAAACGGCCGCGAAGGCGACCTCACGACGGCCGCCGATCGGGCCGTCAAACGGCGAGTGGCGCACTCCACGCGCATACTCGCGGCGCAGGAAGCCGGCGAGATGCGCGCGCCGGCGCACCTCGTCCGCGGCGTGCGCGACCGCCGCTTTGGCCGGGGAGGCGCCGTCCTCCTCAGGCGGGTGGTCCCAGAGCAGCGCGCGGGCATAACGCACCGACGCGGTGCCGTCGGCGAGGGCGTGGTGGATCCGCCACACGAGCGCGCTGCCGCCGTCTGCGAGCGTGACGACGTCGATCCGCCACAGCGGTCGCGCGCGGTCCAGGCGCTGCTCGAACAGTCGCGCGACGAGCTCGAGCAGCCCGGCGCGATCGACCGGCCCCTCGACGGGAGCCGATCCTACGTGGTTCCCAACGTCGAAGTCCGCGTCGGGAACCCAGCTCGGCTCGCCGGCGTCGCCCCCGAGCTTGCGCGTCAACGCCGGCGCGAGCGCGATGCGCTCGGCTACGCGCGCGCGTAGAGCGTCCACGTCGAGCGGAGCGCCGCCCAGGCGCGCCACCTTGCAGGTGTGTCCGGCGATCGTCGGGCTTTCGAGCGCGAGGATCGCGCGGTCCTCGGGGCCGAGTGGGATCGGATCGTCCGAGATCTCCTCATCCATGATTGAGCACATTCTCGCCTATGCCACGCGCCACGGGACGCCGGGACGTGCCGTGGCAGGCTCAGGCGACCTGGAACGTGAGCGTGCGCGCTGCCCCGCCCTGGGGCGCGAGCGTCAGGCGGTAGCGCCCGGAGGCGAGCCCGCCGGAGCTCGTCAGATGCTGCTGGTTGTGTCCCTTGACTGCGCTGAACGTGAGTACTCCCGGCACGGGCACCCAGCGGTTGTGTCCATGTACCCGGACGAGCTTGGCGAGCGTGGCGCGCACGCGCGCGGCGGCGCTGAGGGTGAAGGCGAAGCGCACGGAGGAGGCCTTCGGCCGGGCGCGGTTCAGGGCGAGCAGCGCGGTCGGGGTGAGGGCGAAGGCGGTCAGATCGATCGTCGGTGTTCCTGCGGAAGGGATCGTCGTGCCGGTGGAGGAGTCGCCCGATCCGCTGCTCGCCGGGGAGACATTGCCTGCGCTGGTGCTCGAGCTCCCGGTGCTCGCACCATTGCTGCCCGAGCCGCTACCGCTGGAGCCGGCGGTCCTGCTTCTTTCTTCTTCTTTCTTCTTTTCTTCTTCACGTAGCTTTTCTTCGTTCTTCCGCTTGACTTCTTCGCTGACAGGCTTGAAGGCGGTGATCCCGTCGGGGGTGCCTACCCCGGTGGGGCCGTCGTAACCAGGGCCTGCCGTACAGATAGGCTGCCCGGAGCACTGCGCCGCCTCTTCGGAGACCGTGCATCCGGAGGTTCCTCCGTCCAGGCCTTCTTCGTTGAAGGGCTTCGTGCATTCCCCGTTTGACCCGGAGACGACGTCGTGCAGAGTTGCCGGGTCTTCGGTCTCGTTTTCGTACAGGGTCTGCGCGGGGTATGCGACACCATTCGCGCCTCCGGCCAAGGCGAAGACCGAGGCGATCAGCGGCGACGCGAGGCTGGTGCCGCCGATCGGGCACCAGTGGATCACGACATGGGGTTCGTATTCGCATTCGAAACCGGAGTCGTAGACGGCCACCCCCGTATAGGGATCGGCGTCGGCGGAGATGTCGGCAACCGCGCGATGTTTGCCGCACCCGACCGATTCCCAACCGGAGGTGCTTTGCTGCCAGGGCGGTGCGGTCAGCCTCACGCTGCAGCCGCCCCCTCCGGCCCCGTCGCCGTTCCATACCGTCTCGCCCGCCCAGGTCTCCCCAGGGCCGAGCGGGCCCTGCAGGCGGGTGCCGCCGACCGCGACCACATGCGGTGAGGCGGCGGGGTAGTCCGCAAAGCCCTTTACCGAGCCTGCTTCGGCGTCCCAGTCCAGGTAGCCGTCGTCGCCGGCGGCCGAGGTGATCACGATGCCGGGATGGTTGAAGGAGCTGGTGTTGTCTTCGGCCACCGTCTCGTCCGGCTGAGGGCCGCCCCAGGAATTCGAGATCTCCGTGGCGCCGAGCGTGAAGGCTGCTTGCTCGGCTGCTTCGAGGTCGCTGAACGAGGCTGAGTCGGCCTCGACGAGCACGATCTTGCAGTGTTCGCAGGTGGCGTGGGAGACCTCGATGTCGAGGGAGATCTCCTCCGACCATCCTTCGGCTTCTTCTACTTCCTTGCAGGCCTTTTCCTGTGCTTCTCCCGTACCATTTTCGCAGAGCGCTTCTTCTGTTTTTCTTTCGTTGTCGCTTGCGGGGAAGGGCGGTTTTCCGCTTTCTTTGTCGAGACCTTCCTGATTGACCTGCTCGAAACATTTATTCCCGGCAGTGCATTCTGGAAGCCTAAATTCTTCGTCATAGACTTTCAGGTCGGCTTCGGCGCTGAGGTCGTTGTAGGCATCCACGAGCGCGATCGTCTGTGTTGATGAGGCAGGCCTCGGTAGCGCGTAGATGCTGTGCAGATCCTGGGGCCTCAGGCCGAAGGCGCCTTCCGAGGCTTTGGCGGCCGCGATTGGCCGGTTCGTCGTGATCCCCAGCGGGTGGGTGTGGGCGCGCGCCGTCGCCGTGCTCGGCACCAGCTCAAGCGCCATGCACCCGGCATATCCGGCGGCCGGCGCCGCACATACGTGGCGAACCGTGTAATCGGATTCGGGCAAAGGCGAGACGGCGCTTTCCGCGGCCCCGGCCGCGGCGCAGAGCACGAGCAGGACGAGCAGCGCCCCCGCGCTCGCGAGCACGGTACGCAACGCCCCCGTTCCCATCTCCCTACGGCACTGCATGGGTTTCAAGCCCGTCTCCAATCGCCCTATTGGCAATCGGGCATCGATCGCCATCGTGATCCAACTTCTTAACGGTAGTCGTCAACCACGAGCGCTGCTTGAGCGACGCTGCCCGGCTCAGACGAACAAACCAGAACCACTGCCGCACGCCAGGTCACGAAACCGTCACATGTCGGTCACGCTTCCTTTACGCATCGAGTAGGTGGGCGCCCCAGGATGACGTACGGGGCGCGCGCCGTTTCACGATGGCGGCCCGCGCCATACGGCGAGGCCCGGGCGGGATGCCGGGATCGCCGAGCAGGGCGCACTGGGGGGTGGGACGCGAGTCCCACCCCCCACTTCTTTAGGCTGAGTCGACGATGCCGAGCCCGTTTGGATTCCTGCTGCGCGCGGAGCCGCCCTCGCGGCGCACCGGCGCGATCGTCGCGGTCGGCTTGGTTGCGCTGTGCACGCTGATCCTCTATCCGCTGCAGGAAATCGCGCCGGCGGTGTCGCTCGGCGTCGTCTACATGCTCGCGGTGCTCGTCGTCTCGGTCGTCTGGGGCGCGGGGCTGGGCGTGGCGACGGCGGTGCTGAGCGCGGCGGCGTTCAACTTCTTCCACATCCCGCCGGTCGGCAAGTTCACGATCCAGAGCTCGAGCAACTGGGTGGGGCTGGTCGCGTTCCTCGTCGCCGCGGCGCTTGCGAGCTCGGTCGCGGAGGTGACGCGCGCGCGTGCCCGTGACGCGGAGGAGCGCCGCCGTGAGGCCGACCTCGCCGCGGAGATGGCCCGGCTGCTGCTGCGCGGGGAGAACCTTGCCGAGGCGCTGCCGACGGCCGCGGCGCGCCTCGCGCAGACGCTCCAGCTGAGCTCGGCCGCGATCGAGATGGAGGCCGTCGAAGGGGACGATCGCCGCGTCGCGTTTCCGCTGCGCGAAGGCACGCGCCGGTTGGGGACGCTGCTGGTCGGCGCCGACGCCACCGAGCAGAGCCTGCGCCGGCTGCAGGAGCGGGTGGTGCCGGCGCTGGAGGCGCTGTTGAGCGCGGCGCTCGAGCGCGAGGAGCTGCTCGGTGGGGTCGTGGAGACGGCATCGCTGCGCCGCGCCGATGTCGTCAAGACGGCGCTCCTGCGCGCTGTCTCCCACGATCTGCGCTCGCCCTTGACCGCGATCTCCGCGGCGGGCGACGCGGTCGGATCGGACGCCCTACGGGAGGACGAGCGCAAGGAGATGGCGGCCGTGATCGTGGAGGAGGCGCGGCGGCTGTCGCGGCTGGTCGACAACCTGCTCGACCTCTCGCGCCTGGAGGCCGGCGCGGCCGAGCCGCGACGTGAGTGGACGTCGGTCGAGGAGGTGATCGGCTCTGCCCTGCAGGAGCTGGCCGCCGGCAAGGACGACTTCGCGCTCTCGATCGATCCCGATCTGCCGCTGGTCAGAGCCGATTCGGCGCAGCTCGAGCGCGCGCTCGTGAACGTGCTGGAGAACGCCCGCAGGCATTCCGCGGGGCATCCCGTATCCGTCCGTGCGCGGGCGGTGCGTCCGCTCGCGGGTGAGGGCGGGAGGTTGATCGTGCGCGTGGTCGACCGTGGCCCCGGCATCCCCCCGGCGCAGCTGGAGCGTGTGTTCGAGCCGTTCTACCGTGCCGGCACCGCGCAGACGGGTCACCGGGGCTCGGGCCTCGGTCTCGCGATCGCACGCGGGTTCACGGAGGCAAACGGCGGCGAACTGCGCGCGGAGTCGCTGCCCGAGCAGGGAACGACGTTCGTGTTCGAGCTGCCGTTGGAGGCGAGCGAGCGCGATGGCAGCTGAGGCGTCCGAGCAGCGACCGCGGATCCTCGTCGTCGACGACGAGCCGCAGATCGTGCGCGCGCTGAAAGTGGTGCTACGCGAGGCGGGCTTCGAGGCGCTCGCCGCGGAAACCGCTTCGCAGGCGCTCGATCTGGCGGCGGTGCATCCGCCGGCGGCGGCGATCGTCGACCTGGTGCTGCCCGACGGCGACGGTGTCGAGGTGACGCGCCGGCTGCGCGAATGGAGCGAGATCCCGATCCTCGTGCTGTCGGCGGTGGGCGAGGAGGATCAGAAGGTCAGGGCGCTGGAGGCGGGGGCCGACGACTACATCACCAAGCCGTTCGGCACGCGCGAGCTGGTGGCGCGCCTGCAGGCCGCGCTGCGCCGCACGACGCCGGCCGAGAACGAACCGGCGATCGTGGTCGACGGTCTGGAGATCGACCTCGCCGCGCGCGCAGTGCGCCGCGATCGAGAGCAGATCCATCTGACCCCGATCGAGTTCGAGCTGTTGCGCACGCTCGTGCGCAACCGCGGGCGGCTGATGACGCACAAGGCGCTGCTCGCCGAGGTCTGGGGACCGGGCTATGTGGACGACATCCAGCCGCTGCGCACGCACATCGCGCGGCTGCGGGCGAAGGTCGAGCCCGAGGGGGACGCTGGACCGCGCTATATCGTCACCGATCCCGGTGTCGGATACAGGTTCTCGATGTAGCGTCACAAAATCGTTATGCGCGTGGGTGGATTCGTCACGCGACCGTGATGTGGGGGGATCGATAGTGGAGGCATGGATGTTCTAGCCATCGCCCTCGGGATCGTGATGTTCGCGATTCTGCTGCTCCTGATCGAGGGGATCGATCGGATATGACGGTTGATCTTCCGATCGGCTTCTTCGTCGCGCACATGAGCGGCGCCGACTTCTTCGGCTTGGTCGTATCGGTGATCGTGATCGCCTACCTCTTCTACGCGCTGATCCGCGGGGAGAAGTTGTAAATGACGTTCGCCGGCTGGCTGACGATCGTCCTGTTCGCGGTGATCCTTACCGCGCTCGCCTTGCCGCTCGGTAGCTACATGGCGAAGGTGTACACCGGTAAGCGCGTGTTCCTGACACCACTGTTCGCCTGGCCCGAGCGGTTCCTGTACGTGGTCCTGCATGTCGACCCAAAGCGCGAGCAGGATTGGAAGTCCTATGCGAAGAGCCTGATCGTCTTCTCGCTCGCCGGCTGGCTCTTGTTGTACGCGATCTTGCGCACGCAGGACGCGTTCTTCGTGCCGCACGCGCTGAACCCGCTCGGCTATCACTCGCCGCCATGGAACGTCTCGTTCAACATCGCGTCGTCGTTCATGACGAACACGAACTGGCAATTCTACAGCGGCGAGACGACGATGAGCTATCTCACCCAGATGATCGGGCTGACCGTGCAGAACTGGCTGTCGGCCGGCGTCGGGATCGTCGTGGCGGTCGCGCTGGTTCGCGGGATCATCGGGCGCAGCGGCAAGAGCCTCGGCAACTTCTGGCAGGACCTCGTGCGCACGATTCTGTATGTGCTTGCGCCGCTGTCGGTGATCACCGCGATCGTGCTCGCCTCCCAGGGCGTGATCGCGAACTTCACCACCTACCTCGTCGTTCACACGATCACGGGTTTGACGCAGACAATCGCGATGGGGCCCGTCGCCTCCCAGCACTCGATCATGCTGCTCGGCACGAACGGCGGCGGGTTCTTCAACACGAACGCCGCGCACCCGTTCGAAAACCCGACCCAGTTCACCAACTTCTTCGAGATGCTGCTCGTGCTGATCATCCCCGCGGCGCTCGTGTTCTTCTACGGGCGCATGACCGGCAACCGCCGTCAGGGGTATGCGATCTACACGACGATGATGGTGATGTTCCTCGGCGCCGTGGCCGTCGCCTACATCGCCGAGGCGCACGGCTCACCCGCGCAGCACGCGGCCGGCCTGCACACCCACGTGATCTCCGGCTCCACGGGCGGCAACATGGAAGGCAAGGAGCAGCGCTTCGGGATCGCCGGCTCGGCGCTGTTCGACGTGATCACGACCGTTACGTCGTGCGGCGCCGTCAACAGCGCGCTCGAGTCTTTCACTGGCATAGGAGGGGCTGTCCCCTTCGCGAACTTGTCCGCCAGTGAGGTGATTTTCGGAGGTGTTGGGACGGGTTTATACTCGATCTTGCTGTATGTGTTGCTGGCGGTGTTCATCGGTGGGCTGATGGTGGGACGCACGCCCGAGTGGCTCGGCAAGAAGCTCGAGGCGCGCGAAATCAAGCTCGCTGGACTGGCGATCCTGATCACGCCGCTGGCGGCACTGTTCTGCACGGCGCTGGCGGTTGCGTCGAAAGCCGGGCGCGCGTCGATCTCCGAAGTCGCGACGTCCGCCGGCAAGCTGGGTATCCATACGCCGCAGGCCTTCTCCGAGAGCTTCTACGCCTACCTCTCTCAGGCGAACAACAACGGCTCCGCGTTCGCCGGCTACACCGGCTTCATCCAGCCGAACGCCGGCAGCGTCGGCTCGCATGGGGTCAGCTTCGCCGACCTGCTCGGGGGCTTCGACATGCTCCTCGCGCGCTACGCACCGATCCTGTTCGCGCTCGCGGTCGCCGGCGCACTGGCCGGCAAGCGGGTCACCCCCGCTGGCCTCGGGACGATGCGCACCGACAACGGCACGTTCGTCGTGCTCTTGATCGGCGTGATCATCCTCGTCGGCGCGCTGACGTTCTTCCCCGCCCTGCTGCTCGGCCCGATCGTCCAGGGACTCACAGGACACCTCTACTGATATGCGCCGCGACATCGTCACATCGATCATCGGGATCATCGTCTTCACGGCCTTGCTGGGGATCGTGTATCCGCTTGCGATCACCGGCGTCAGCCAGGTCGCGTTCCCGGGTGATTCAAACGGGCAGCAGATCCACCTCGACGGCAAGCTCGTCGGCTCGAAGCTGATCGGCCAGAGCTTCGCCTCGCCGGTGATCGGCAAGAACGGTAAGCCCGAGGAAAAGGAAGGCGAACTCGTGACCGAACCGGACCCGCGCTACTTCCAGTCACGCCCCTCGGCCACCGAAGGTGGGGCATACAACGCCGCCGCGAGCACGTTCTCCAACCACGGGCCCAACAGCGTGAAGACCAAGGAAGCAGACGTTGAAAACATCAAGGCCTACCTCGAACTGAACAAGAACCCAACCACCAAGACCGAATATGACCCTGGGCTGACCGTCGCGAAGGTCCCGGTCGACGCGGTCAACAGTTCGGCCTCCGGACTCGACCCCGAAATCTCCCCGGCGAACGCCTGGATTCAAGCCCACCGCGTGGCTGTCGTGCTCCATCTCCCACTCACCACCGTCGACGGCCTGATCGCCAAGTACACCGCGGGACGCGGGCTCGGCTTCTCCGGTGAGGAAGGCGTGAACGTGCTCGAGCTGAACCTCGCGCTCGACCGTCTGAAGGAAGGAACGAGCTGATGTCCGCCCAAATACCAGCAGCGCACGAACGCCAAGCTATCTCGCTGTTCCAGCGCGAGATTGTCACACGCGCGCTGATCGACAGCTTCAAGAAGCTCGACCCGCGCGTGCAGCTGCGCAACCCGGTGATGTTCGTGGTGGAGATCGGCGCGCTGATCACGACCGTGACGTGGTTCATCCAGCTCGGCGGCGGCCAGTCGCTCGGCGGCAGCGAGCCCGCCTGGTACACGTTCACGATCGCGGTGTGGCTGTGGCTGACGGTCGTGTTCGCGAACATGGCGGAGGCGTTCGCCGAGGGCCGCGGGCGCGCTCAGGCGGACACGCTGCGCAACATGCGCAAGGAGACCGTCGCGACGATGCGCGACGGCTCTACGAAGGCCGCCGCCGAGCTCACGCGCGGCGACATCGTGGTCATCCCGGCGGGCGAGCTGATTCCAGGCGACGGCACAGTGATCGAGGGCATCGCGACCGTCGACGAGTCTGCGATCACGGGCGAGTCCGCACCGGTGATCCGCGAGTCTGGCGGCGACCGCAGCGCGGTCACGGGCGGCACACGCGTGACCTCAGATCAGATCGTCGTGGAAATCACCCAGGAGCCCGGCCAGTCGTTCCTCGACCGCATGATCGCGCTCGTCGAGGGAGCCGAGCGGCGCAAGACGCCGAACGAGATCGCCCTGAACATCCTGCTCGCGGCGCTAACCCTGATCTTCGTGATCGTCGTGGCGACGCTGCGTCCCTTCGGCCTGTTCGCCGGGACCGAGATCTCCGAGACGACCCTGATCGCGCTGCTCGTCGCGCTGATTCCGACGACGATCGGGGCGCTGCTGTCGGCGATCGGGATCGCGGGCATGGACCGGCTCGTGCGCCGCAACGTTCTGGCCCTCTCCGGCCGTGCGGTCGAGGCGTCCGGGGACGTGGACGTGCTGCTGCTCGACAAGACCGGCACGATCACGATCGGCAACCGCCTCGCCTCCGAATTCGTGCCGATGCCGGGCGTGCCCGAGTCCGAGCTGGCCGAGGTCGCACAGCTGTCCTCGCTGGCGGACGAGACGCCCGAGGGCCGCTCGATCGTCGTGCTCGCCAAGACGTACGGCATTCGCGAGCACGACATGACGACGATGCAGGCCGAGTTCGTGCCGTTCACCGCGCAGACGCGCATGAGCGGCGTCGACATCGACGGCCGGCGCCTGCGCAAGGGCGCCGGCGATTCGATCATCGAGCTCGTCAAGAGCGAAGGAGGCTCGCCGCCGGTCGAGCTGCAGCTGCAGCTCGACCGTATCGCCAACGAGGGGGGAACTCCGCTCGCGGTCTCCCGCGACAACCAGGTTCTCGGTGTCGTCTATCTGAAGGACACGATCAAGGAGGGGATGGCCGCGCGCTTCGACCAGTTGCGGGCGATGGGCATCAAAACCGTGATGGTCACCGGCGACAACCGCCTGACCGCCGCGAAGATCGCGCAGGAGGCCGGCGTCGACGACTTCCTCGCCGAAGCCACGCCCGAGCGCAAGCTCGCGCTGATCCGCGAGCAGCAGGCCGACGGGCGGCTCGTCGCGATGACGGGCGACGGCACCAACGACGCGCCCGCGCTCGCGCAGGCGGATGTGGGCGTCGCGATGAATACGGGTACACAGGCCGCGCGCGAGGCGGGGAACATGGTCGATCTCGACTCCAACCCGACGAAGCTGATCGAGATCGTCGAGGTCGGCAAGCAGTTGTTGATCACCCGCGGGGCTCTAACGACCTTCTCGATCGCCAACGACGTGGCCAAGTACTTCGCGATCCTACCGGCCGTGTTCGTCGCCACGTATGCCACCTCGCCGGGTGGCAACGGGCCGCTGCACGTGCTCAACATCATGAACCTCGGCACGCCCGAAAGCGCGATCATCTCCGCGATCATCTTCAACGCGCTCGTGATTCCGTTGCTGATCCCGCTGTCGCTGCGCGGGGTTCGCTACCGGCCGATCGGGGCCAGCGCGTTGTTGCGACGCAACCTCTGGATCTATGGGCTCGGCGGGATCATCGCTCCCTTCATCGGGATCAAGCTGATCGACCTGGTGGTGCACAACCTGTTGGGGGCCTGACGCAGGCCCGGCCTTCCTCCCGGCCGGCATAAGTCCGTCCGTGAATAAGATCAAGTCCCTCAGCCGGGAGGGTGCCGGCCCTGCTCGGCTGCCCCTAAACGCAGCGGTGGACAAACGTCGGCGACAATGCCCGCGTGACGTCTGATCGCGGGCATCTGAAGGTCTTCATCGGCATGGCCCCGGGGGTGGGGAAGACCTACCGGATGCTGCAGGAGGGGGCCGCCGAGGCCGACAGCGGGCGCGATGTTGTTGTCGGCTATCTCGAGTCCCACGGGCGTGCAGAGACCGTCGCGCAGGCCGAGGGACTCGAGGTCGTTCCCCGCAGGAGCGTCGTCTACCGAGGGACGCCGTTGGAGGAGATGGATCTGCCGGCGGTGCTCGCGCGCAAACCGGAGCTGTGCTTGATCGACGAGCTCGCGCACACGAACGCGCCGGGGGTCGAGCACGAGAAGCGGTATGAGGATGTACGTGACGTGATCGAGGCCGGGATCGACGTGTTCTCGACCGTCAACGTGCAGCATCTGGAGTCGCTGAACGATCAGATCACGCAGCTGACTGGGTCGGTTACGCGGGAGACGATTCCCGACGAGGTGCTCTCGATGGCCGATGAGATCGTGCTGATCGATCTCACGCCGGAGGCTTTGATCGCGCGCTTGAAAGCGGGGAAGGTCTACCGGCCCGAGCGGGTGCAGGCGGCGCTGAACAACTTTTTCAAGATCGAGAACCTCGCCGCGTTGCGCGAGACCGCGCTGCGGCAGGTGGCGGAGGACGTCGAGGTCAAGCGGCTCCTACGCTCGCCGGGCTCCGACCTGCCGGTTTCGGCCCTGCGCCGTGACGAGGAAGGGCTGCGCGGCGAGGAGGCGGGTTCGCGCCCGGCCGCGCCGGCGGCGCCCCAGGCGATCGCCGAGCGACTTCTGGCCTTGGCGACGCTCGAGCCGCACTCCGAGCGCGTCGTGCGGCGGGCGTGGCGCTCGGCGCAGCGGTTGGACGCCGAGCTCGACGTGCTCGTCGTACGGCCCGCGGGGCGTGCGCCGAGCGAGGAGGACCGCAAGCGGCTCGAGGCGTTGCGGCGGCTGTGCGCGATGCTCGGCGCGCGGCTGCACGTCGAGGAGGGCGACGACGTCGCCACGGTCGCGATCGGCCTCGCGCGCTCGCTCGGCTCCACCTACGTGCTGCTCGGTGCGCCATCTGCGCCAAAGGGCCTGCGCCGGCTCGGCGCGGGCTCCTCCGACCGCGCGCTGCCGATGCGGCTCTTGCGCGGCCTGCCCGGCGTCGACATCCGGATCATCGCCGACCCGGCGCTACGCGGGCAGGCGGGGGAGGCCGAGGCGCAGACCTCTGAGGCGGATTAGGTCGAGACCGCGACGGGCGAGTCGCGGTCTGCGCCGTGACGCGCAGAGGCGTCGGGTGAGTAGCGGCCCCACTCGCCGCACACCCACGCGACCAGCAGCGCCAGCAGGCCGGCGGCCGCCGCGATCAGGGCGAGCTTCTTCAGCGGGTAGCGGGCGCCCGAGTGCAGAACTAGGTTAAACGCGGTGTGGTCGCCGGCTTTGTAGATGCTCTGCAGGCCGGCGTGGTCGATCCCGAGCACGGTCGGTGCGAGCGCCGCGAACAGCGCCCAGCCGACGACCGCCAGCACGCCCCAGCCCAGCGTCGCGGGCGAGAGGCGCAGGCGCGGCGTCGCCCACACCGCCGCCAGTACCGCCGCGCCGGCGAAGAGGAAGAATGGCCAGATCCCGCCCCAGCCGCGGCCGAGGCCGTAGGCGGAGGCGATCGTCGGCTGGAAGAAGCCTTTCGAGAGGTAGCGCACCCAGGTGACCGTCTCGTTCTCGTAGCCGACCAGCGGGTGCGTGACGGTGGCGATCGTCATCGTCACGATCGAGATCGCCGCGAGCGCGATCGTGGGGCCGGGGAAGCGCTTCAGCGTCAGCGCGATCGGGAAGGCCAGGAACGGCAGCATCGTGTCGAGGAAGCGCGGGCCCACCGAGCCGCCGCCGAAGGGCAGGTAGTAACCAGAGTTGTAGCCCAGGAAGCAGAGGCAGATGCCGCCGATCGTGAGCGCCTCGGCACGCCGGCCGCGGCGGTAGAGCAGCACCGTGCCGATCGCGCCCATCAGCAGCACGGGGGAGAGGGTCAACAGGCCGCGCGAGTCCAGCAGCAGTGTGGAGAGCACCCGCAGGCTCGGCGCGCCGATGCCGAAGAAGCCTTTCTGCTGGCGGGGCACGTCGGAGTAGGCGAGGTGCGTCCACGAGTGAAACGCGTAGTGGTTGTAGAGCAGCAGCGGGACGATGCCCACGAGGCCGCCCGCCACATACGCGCCGCCGCGGCGCAGGACCCCCAGTGGGTTCAGCGAGTCCCTGCGCGAGAGCAGGAACAGGCTGAGCACGATCGCGGCGAAGAACGTCGGGTACTCCGATGAGAACGCGTAGCCCATCGCCAGGCCGGCGACCCCCAGCAGCATCGGGCGGGGCGGGCCGTCGCGCTCGCGCAGCATCAGCCAGAAGGCGGCGAAGCTGAGGAACGTGGTGAACACGTGGCTGAACAGCATCTGCGAGAACGGCAGTACGATCGTGCCGAGGCCGAGCACCACCGCCGTCGCGGCGCCATAGCCGGGCTGGAAGCGCTCGGCGACGCGCCACACCAGCAGCAACAGCAACAACCCGGGCAGCACGTTGCCCCACAGGCCGATCAGGTAGATCATCTCGTCGCCAGGGTGATCCGGCGGCGCGACGTGGTTGTCCGTCCACGATTCGGCGCCCACCACGCCCAGCGCGTCGTAGAAGGGCAGCACGAACAGCGCCAGGCCGGGCGCGCGCGCGGAGTACGTGTGCCCCTTGTATTCGACCTTGTCGCCGGTGTTCGTCGCGTACTGGTCGATCGTCGTTTTGTCCTGGTTCAGCGCCCGTGTGAGGTCGTAGTGGGAGGTCTGATTCCAGGAGAAGCTCTGGATCATCGTCACGTTGGCGAGCCCGACGAGCAGGATCGCGGCCAGCGCGAGGCGTTTCTTCGTGAGCATCAGTCAGTCCCGTGCAGGGCCGCCGGCCCGGGGCCGATCTCGTAGATCACGATCGAGCCGACCTGTCGCTTGGTGATGCCCAGCCCCGTGACCGGCTTCTTCGCAGCGGCGGCGGGATCCGGCGGCTCGGCGATCACCCAGCCCTGCTCGGGGGGCAGCCCTGGCGGGATCACGGTGTGCAGCACGACGGTCTTGATCCCGTAGTAGCGCAGCTTCTCGACGCTGGCCTTGTCGGGGAAGCCGTTCATGCCGCCGCGCAGGTCGTCGACCGCCGGAATGTCAAAGGTACTCTCGCCGACGGGGATCTTGTAGAAGCCGTCTGTCGAGAAGTACTGCCAGACGCGGTCGAGCG
>Ga0182030_10010715_pt1 | contig 18564 bp, 11 predicted proteins | sample 812S3MmetaG_FD_121299 | JGI IMG/M metagenome (GOLD analysis project Ga0182030, IMG submission 121299) | Permafrost microbial communities from Stordalen Mire, Sweden - 812S3M metaG (Illumina Assembly) | ecosystem: Environmental > Terrestrial > Soil > Wetlands > Permafrost | place: Sweden...
CGCTCTTCGCCGAACACGGCATGGTTGATCGGTTGTCGCTTTATCTTTCTCTGAAGGCCGACCACGACGAGCGCACCGAAACTGCGCTGGAAGAGATGATGGAGAAATTCAAATGGTAAAGGGTTTGGAAGTCTTCCGTGAGCACTTCCGGAATTATGCCGACCGCTATGTGCTCATCGGTGGCACCGCATGCGATATCGCCATGACCGGAGCCGGACTCGCATTCAGGGCCACAAAGGACTTGGACATCGTTCTCTATGTCGAGGCTTTAAATAACGCGTTTGTACAGGCTTTCTGGGAATTCGTGCGGGCGGGCGGCTACGAAGTTCAGGAGAAGTCAACCGGCGAAAAGCAATTCTACCGCTTCCAGAAGCCCACGAACGCGAACTTTCCTTTCATGCTGGAGTTGTTCTCACGGCAACCCGATGTATTGCAGGTTACCGAAGGCAGCCACCTCACGCCGCTACCGGTTGACGAGGATGTGTCCAGCCTTTCGGCGATTCTCCTGGATAACGACTATTACGATTTCATCCGAGCCGGCAGACAGGAGATCGACGGACTCCCCTGGGTGGGCGTCGCGCAACTGATCGCTTTGAAGGCGCGGGCATGGCTTGATCTGACAGAGCGCGCAAGGCGTGGTGAACAGATCGACAGCAAGACGATCAAGAAACATAAAAACGATGTGTTCCGGCTTTACCAGATTCTCGATCCAGCTATTGATCCAGCGGCTCCGGAGACCGTCAAGGAGGATGTTCGCGAATTCATCTCCCGCATGCGCGTCGAGGAAGTTGACCTCAAATCCCTGGGTCTGCGCACCGGCACACGCGACAGTATTCTGGGAGAAATCGCCAGAGTATACCGTCTCGCAGAGAGTGAATAGTTCCAGGCCTGTCGCTTACACCGGCCTATTTTCTGAAATTTTCTGCATCACAATCGCGGATCGACGGGATCGCCTGAATCTTCCTGCCGTATTATTCATCTTCTCAGCCAAGGAGATAGGATGGCAGGTACGATGAACCTTCGAGCAGGCCTTCTTGGTTCTGACATCCGGTTCGCGCTTTGTACCTAGAATGTACCCAAAAGCTGCGCTTTTGGCGTTTCTGGCGTTTCTGGCTGTTTGTATAATCAATAACTTACATGGGTAGAATGACGGTTGGGGTTCGACCCCCCCTCCCGGCACCAATAAACTATTTAGAATCAGTAATTTATCAATATTAACGCACTATGAGTTACACCCAGCTTAACCTGCCTGTAATCAGCAATTTCCGATTTGTTTACCACATGCTAAGTGCATTGATGATCTTTTGAACTATCAGTTTGAGTGCTAGTGCAGCACAGCACTGAAGGGCCCAGCACTCTGCTGAACAAAAGTTGTCGAATCTGTTGTTAGGCGCTGCTCCAGAAAGTGCAGGCTCAGAGACACAGCACGAGTTGAATATGTGTCTATCAAGGAACATCGTTTCATATATTATCTGGCCGTTACATAGCGGGCATCAATCGCATGTTGGACGGTTTGCGTGAACGCGGGTAATGCGCAGGAAAAATCCTTCTCGCTGCAACCGGGAAGAAATACGGGAACGCGTGCGGGAGGATTGCTCAGGGTGAGAGTGGCAGACGACCGCATCTGCTCAAGCGTCTGAACCGTGAAGAAGGTGCGAACGGAGAATTGCCCGGACTTTCGGTCACGCCAAAGCTCGAAGATGAGCGCCCCGCCGGGAGGCGTGTCATCGCGCCGCCCATCGGCGATCCAGGTCAAGTTCAGCAGACCTGCAATATTGGTCAGATTCGTGTCATGGCCGATCAGGAAGAGCGCACGATCTCCTAGCTTGCCAGGGATTCCATGAATTGCCTTTTTTGTAACTGCCTGTTCGATCGATTTGTCGATAATGTTCAGCAGATTCGAGGCCACGATCTTCGCAAGGACGGGCGTGCGTTCAGTGAAGTCAGTGGCGGCTGAGTGCAGTTCCATCAGAGTCCGGAGCTTAGGACCATCCACGCAACCCCAGCCGACGTTGGATGACTCCATTCCCTGCGTGTACTCCAACAAGAGATTCTCAACCAGAGTCGATGCGGTGTTCAGCGGACCCCGTAACTCTGCAACATGGCCACCGCTTCCCGGCGTCAACGTGGCTGGAATGTCGAAGAGGGATACCCGTTTCTGTTGAGCAGAGGACGCGGTACCGCAGGTCGCAAGGATGGTGTCCAATGTCCCAAGTTGCGTGCGATAGGCTTCCGTAAGGTTGGCCGGATCGCCCCCGATACGTCCGGCAATTGCAGCAGTTGCCTGAGCTGGTGTCTTGATGCCCAGTTGGTCTTGAGTCGGATGAAAGTGAAACAGTGGATCATTGGTACCTTCCGGGAGAAATTGCACATTCGTGCGGCATCCGGGGAAGAGTCCCTCCGCGATTGCCTTCCCTGTCTCGCGGGTGCGCTGGTCGGAGTCCGTGTAAATGCTGACCTTGCTCGCATCATCACATCCGTTCGGGCTCAATAGCTCTTCCGTCGCCAGCTGCATCCGGTCATACGCGCCGAACAGCTTCATGAGTTGGTAGCCATGCGCAGTCAAGTAACCCGGCGACACATCCCAGGTCGGCCATGGTGCAAGCGAATAAGGATTGTATTGCTCCGGCATCCCTGTCGGGGAACGAACCCCGTGACGGCTAAGGTATACAACGAACTTCAGGTCGGAAGCTTTGCCCTTTGAAGAAGGTATGGCTGATTGTGCTGCTGTGAAGGCCGGATTGAGACAGATCAAGCAGGCAATGGATATCAGCCATCGTGACATCGTGTGTGCCATTCATTTCCTCAAGACATGTGCGCGTACGAGAGTGGTCCGGGTGCTGGCCCGCCAGTCGCTTGATTGATGTGGTACACACCATCGAGATGACATGTACACCGCCTAAAGAAGCAGCTCAGGATTCTACCGAAACTACCGATTGTGACCCAGGGTGTATCGGAGACCGGCGGTGTAAGTCGGTTTATAGTACTCGCGCTGATTCACGAACTGCGTGCTTCCCTGATAGTAGCCGAAGACCTCATTGTTCAGGTTGAGCCCGTCGACTACCGCGCTGATGCCCTTCCATACGCGATAGCTCGCCTGCGCGTCGACTTGGAAATGGGTCAGGGTAAAGACATCTCCCGAGGGCCCTTTGGTTCCCAGACCGCTCGGATCCGCGCCTGTAACCAAGGTCGGAGAGACGTACATGTACTGAAAGAGACTTGCCTGGTCATACGCCAGACCGACGCGCGCCGAGAACCGCTTAGTGTCGTAGGTTGGGCTGATCTTCCATGTATTGGGCGCCTGGTCGATCATGGTCGGGGAATCGGTACGCAGAGGAAGGCCCTTCTCACGCGACGCCGTGTAGCTGTAGTTGGCCGAGATGCCAAGGCCGCGCAACACGCTGGGGAGGAAGCTCAGGTGTTGCTGGTAGCTCAATTCCAGACCATAGATCTGGGCGTTCTGCCCGTTCGTGTACTGTGAGATTGCGTCGCCGGGATATTGTGCAAGCACAGATTGCACTGACGCCGGGAAGTAGCCGGCAGGGAAGGCCGATAGATTGAGACCGCCGGGGATCGACGTCTGGACCTGCGGCGCGCTCAACTGTTTGAAGAAGAACCCGGCTTGAATCAGACCCAGCGGTCGAAGGTAATTTTCATAAAGCAGGTCATAATTATTGGCGTGCTCAGGACGCAGGCTCGGATTTCCGATCGACACTGACACAGGACTAGCGGTCGAGTCCTCGGTGATGTATGGCACCAGTTGATAAGGATCGGGCCGGGCAACGCCGCGCGCTACCACCGCTCGCAGCGCAGAGTTTGTCGTCAGCGAGTAGCGCGCCTGCACGCTTGGCAGCACGTCCACATACGAAGGGTTGTTGTTGACGCCATTCGCCGTGTAGCAACCGGTGGGGCTCGCTGGCAGGGGCGTTGCGCAAGGAGTGCCTGAAGTGGGAGCAGTCTTGGTGGTGGGATAGAAGGTGAGGTTGTATCCGAAGGTCATCATCTGCGTGCCTTCGAGGCGCAGTCCGGTCTGGATATGCAGCTTGCCAAAGTCGATGGTATTCATCAGATAGCCGGAGGTGATGCGCTCCACATAATGGAAGAGATTCGGGAAGGTATCGCCCACAGTCTTCTGCTGGTCGAGGTCTCCCTGGTAATTGGCCATGGTGTAGTTCGCTGCCGAGGTAAAGTTCGATACCTGCCCGTACTGCCCCCCGAAGAAGTTTCCGCCGAAGTAGTCCGTGTTGTTGAAGGTGTCCAGAAGTTGTGTCATCAAAGGCGCAGAGCTTCCAAAAGTGTCGTATACATTCTCGGTTGAGTCCGAGCTCTTGTGGCCGTTGCTGATCTTGAAGCCCGTCTCGAAGACGCCGAAGTGGCCGTTGGCGCTGTAGTTCTTGGCAAACGATGTCTGGGCTGTCAGGTCAAGCTCGGCATCCAGCCCTTTGGCGATGGTGATGTCCTTGAATTGCCAATTGGCAGCGTTCAGCAGCGGCGATGTATTCGAGTTATCGCAGTTGGCAAAATGCGGATGATACAGATCAGTCTGCGCCGAGGGAATATAGTCGCAGTAAGTCGTCGGCCCAACCCAGCTAAAGTCGGCCTTGGGATTGCCCGCCGAATCGACCTCATACGCGCGCGATGCGGAGACTTGATAGGTGAACAGCGAGTCCTGATGCACCGTGCGGCCACCCAGAATTATCGTGCCGACCGATGCATTGGGGCGCTTGCTCGATGTGTAGAACTTGGGTGCCGACGACTTTGTGGTCGCGGTCGGCAGAACTGGATTGGCCGCTGTACCGGTAATTGCAGCAGATTGAGGCGCGTAGTACCACTTGTCGCCCCAGTCCTTCAGATCCGAATAGAATCCGTGCGCGTAGATGCCTGTGTTGTTGTTGATGCGATAGTCCGCGCTGCCGTCGAAGCCGTAGCGCGTGCGGTAGTAGCGGTACTCGCGGATTGTGTTGCTGTCGTAAAACGGCATGGCCATTGTGGAAAGCGGATCGAGCGCGGGCTGGAAGTTGTCGATACCGCGACCGTTGTAATCGAAGACTGCGTTGCCCAGCAGGCCAAACCGCTTGCTTGCGCCGAAGCGCTGGCCGGCCGTCCCACCAAACGCGTAGGAGCCGCGCCCGTTCATGATGTTCGTGTATCCGCCGTTGCCATAAAGGCTGACGGTAGGCTGGTCGCCGGCCTGCTTGGTGCGCAGGTTCACTGAGCCGCCGATGCCGTTGCCGTCCATGTTCGCGGAGAGCGTTTTGTTCATCTCGACCGCGTCGACCATGTCGGATGGAATCACGTCCAGCCGCACCTGGCGCACGGACGGCTCAGGTGCCGGAATGGTGATGCCATCTACGGTGGTATTCGTCAGGCGCGGTTCGGTGCCGCGCACTTGGATATAGACCCCCTCGCCTTCAATGCGGTAGAGAGTGACGGAGGGAAAGCGTCCAATGGCATCGGCCACGTTGGCATTGGGCAGGCTTGTGATGACCTCGGCCGGAAGCACCTGGAGCAGGTTGTCGGCGGTGCGCGTTTCGTTGATGGCCTCTGCCTCGCCGTGCGGACGCTCCGCCGTCACCATGATCTCTTCGCTAGTGGAGGCGACCTTAAGCGCCAGAGTCAGATTCAGACTTTGACCCGCGGCGATCTCCACGTCCGACGTCTGCGGCTCAAATCCCACATAGGAGACCGTCAGTGTGTACTTGCCGGCCGGGACCTCGGGCAAACGAAACGCTCCCTGATCGTTGGAGACAACAGTGATCGCCAGAGGCGAGAGTTTCAGTTGCGCGCCGGGAACAGCTGCTCCCTGCGAGTCGACGACCGTACCCGCAATCAGCCCTTTAGCCGATTGAGTCGATGTTGGGGTACTCAGTTCGGCAGTGCTCGAAGACGCAACGAGCGTTTGGGCAATAACCGGCGAAGACAGCATCGGCAGGGATACGAGCAGGCAGGCCAAGGCCAGAATTTTTTCTGTGAACCTTACAAATTGTGAGAGGGAGACGAAGAGGGAGTTGGATCGATGGGCCGAAGTAATACCTTGCATGGAAGCCTCGCAGAACAGAATCAGTGCGCGCAAACGTCGCTGATCGGTTTAGAAAACTGGAACCGGATGAGTTGAAGGTAGGCGCGCAGTATGAATGCAGATTCATCGTCCTGTAAATAAGTCCTGAGATGGCATGGCGACCCGCTTTCACAGTACTATAACAATTTGCGGCTAGAGTGAGAGCTTGAGCGACCCTCAGTAATCTCATGAAAACGCCTACAAATCTGCGTATTCTTGTCATTGAAGACGATCTGCGCATGGTTGAACTGCTGCGCACCGGCCTATGGGAGCATGGCCACACCATCGTCACGGCCACCACGGCCGAGCAGGGTCAGCAGCTTGTGGACGTTGAAATATTCGACGCCATTATTCTTGATATCGGTCTTCCAGGCCGCAGCGGATACACCATCGCGCAGCATCTGCGCACGCGCCCCAACCGTCCGGCTATCGTCATGCTAACGGCGCTCAATCAGGAGGACAACATAGTCTGCGGCCTGGACGCAGGGGCAGACGACTACCTCACCAAGCCTTTCTCGTTCCCGGAGTTGCTTGCGCGCATCGGCTCTGCAGCCCGCCGCGCACGGGTCGCTGCGACCGACGAGTTCTGCTTCGGCCCTTTTCGCCTCGACACCAGGTCGCGCCGCCTCCTCTGCAATCGGGTTGAGGTCCACATCACCAGAGGCGAGTATCTTCTGCTGCGTGCGCTATCACTCGATCGCGGTGAAGTGGTCTCGCGCCGCCAATTGATGCAGGCCATTTGGGGCACCACAACCGTCAGTCACGGCGCGCTCGATACGCTGGTCAATACCCTGCGCGAGAAGCTCCACGCAAAACACCCCGGCCTTATCTCCACCGCGCGTGGCGTCGGCTACTCGTTGGTGGAAGACGCGGATTTGTAGTTGAAGGCTCGTCCACGGAGCCAATCAGCAGTACAAAGGAGCTCTGCCTAATTATTACTCGCCTCCCACTTCGTGTTCGTCTCACACTCTGGTACTCGCTGGTTTTTGCGACCGCACTGTTCTGTCTGGGCTTCGCCGCGCTCTGGATGGTGCATCACGCCATCGACGATCTTGAAAACAATGAGTTGCAGCAGCGCGTCCGGAGTGTTCGCCGATTTGTTGAAGCGCGGCCCGCACACGAAACACCCGACCAACTACGCAACGCCATTACCGCTGCGTACGATGTAAGCCACGGAAATAAGTGGGAACAGATCATCGACGAGCGCGGCAACTGGCTCTACCGTTCGCCGCACGTCGCCTCTATCTATCCACAGCTCGTCCTGCCACAGCAGGCGTTACCGACCGGTGTCTACTTCACTTACACCGCGGAGTCGATCCACGTCCGCGCGCTAATCGAGCCCATCACAGTCCACGGTATTCGCTACACAGTGCAAACCGGCCTCACGTTAAGCAAGACGTTGGCCATCCTCTCCAACTTCAGCATTCAGCTCTTTCTGCTCACTGCGCTTGGCTTGATACTGTCTTCACTGGCCGGATATTTCATGAGCCGCAAAGCCCTTACGCCCATCGCTTTCATCGCAACCGAGGCACAGCGCATCAACGACAAGAACCTCAACAGCCGCCTGCCCGATCTCAACACTCGCGACGAACTCGCCGCCCTCTCCAACACGCTGAACCAGATGCTTAGCCGCATCGAGGCTGGCTATCAGAGTGTCCGGTCGTTTACCGCCAACGCGGCGCATGAACTTCGTTCCCCCGTCGCCCTGCTGCGCGCAGAAGCCGAGGTTGCCCTGGCATTTCCGCGCGATGCCGCGTACTACCGCAACACCTGCGAGCGCGTCCTGCATAACTCTGTACAGATGACTCGCCTCATCGACCAGCTTCTCTCGCTCGCCCGCGCCGATGCCGGCGTCGAGGTTCTTCGCCTCGAACCTGTTAACCTTCCCGACCTCATCGAAGAAGTCGCCGAACAGTGGGCCGAGCGTTTCGCCGAAGCGCAAATTCGATTCACTCACGAACTCGATCCGCACGAGCTTTGGATCGAAGCCGACTATGTTGCGCTCAAGCGCCTGCTCAATATCCTGCTGGAGAACGCGTGGCGTTACACGCTCTCCGGCCAGTCCGTCACCCTTGCGGTTCGCGCGCAAGTGCAGGGCCTAAATCGCTCTGCCGCGGAGATTAGCATCACTGACACAGGCATCGGCATCTCTGCCGAGAACCAGAGCAGAATTTTCCAGCGTTTCTGTCGCATCGCCCAGCCACTGCACGGCGATTTCTCCGGCACCGGCCTAGGGCTCGTCCTCGCTCAATGGATCGCCGAGCGCCACGGTTCTGTCATCGAACTGCAAAGCTCTCAGGGCAACGGAAGCCGCTTCTCGCTGCTCTTGTCCAACCTCTCCGCAGATCAGAAGCCGGCCGAGCATCCATCGATTCAAACGGATGAGGCCCTCCATGTATTACCTACGGAATGACTGCTGTTGGGTCGGATGTCAAGGAAAGAAACAGTCTGGGCTGTCATTAGACTGGGTATTCGCCAAGTTAGCTCCCGCAGATCCTTAGACTGGCTCGGCAATTATTGTCAAGAGGCGACTTATAAGATGCGGCGTTCTGGCATGTGAATGCAATCACTCGCTCTTCGTCATAACAAGTAATCCCCGTGCCAGAACGCGAACGCCGAACTCGAAGCCGTGTTCGAAAAACTCGCCGGCAAAGGGAATCGACTCCATCAGGTTGGGGAACTCGCTGGGCGGTAAAAGCCGTAGCGTGGCTTCGGTCTGCTCAGGATGAGGCGGCTGAGTCGCTTCCATTGCCATCCCCATGCCCACCGCGCCGCGCACCGTGGCTGCGATCACCTGCATGCCAGCGAATGCCTGGGCAGGCGGCAATCCGGCATCGCGCAAAATACCGATGAGCCGTTCCACGGGCCGCATTGCTGCGGCTGTGGCTGGACCGTGGGCGAGCAGGATGGGCAGCGCTTTGATATGGGCCAGCATGGTGTCGCGGTAGGCGCGCGCTGCGCACAGGATGCGCTCTTCTGGCGGGGCTATCGGGTTATCGACAGACAGATCGATTCCAGCCATGACTGCCTCAACGATGGCGTCGAGCAGCGCCTGTTTGTTGGGAATGTGATAGTAGACCGCCATCGGGTCGACGCCCAGTTCCGCGCCAAGCCGCCGCATGGAGAGCCCGTTGAGGCCGTCGCGGTCCACCAGCGCCAGCGCAGTCGAGACAATTTGCTCGCGCTTCAGCGGCTCATCCGGCCCCTCCCGGCGCTTGTTATGTGCCGCCGGACGCGGTTTGCTCCTGACAGCGCGTCGAGTGTTCTTGCTTAATGGCATGATCTCCGTTCGTGGCGATAATCGCCCCGTTCGCGACCCGTAGATTATACGGCGTAGAACTGGCAAGTTGCTATAGAAACAGGGGATAGTCTCTTCCTTGGTATGGATTTCTGCTCGATCCAAACCCAGTTGACTATCTAATTCTACAGCGTAGAATTGTATCAGCCAAATTGTTCTACGTTGTAGAATTCGTGAACCAAAGGAATGCCCCATGCGTATCACCATCCTCAATGGAGATCCCGATCCCTCCTCTGCATTCCAGGTGTATGTCCATGATTTTGCCCAACGCCTATCGGCCTCGGGCCACGCCGTCACTACGCTCGATCTGCGTGAGCTCGACCTGAAGGGCTGCTCTGGTTGCTGGGGTTGCTGGGTGAAGACGCCGGGCGAGTGTGTTAAGCGCGACGACAGCGCCACGATCTGCCGTGCCGTTATCAACGCCGATCTGCTACTGCTGGCTTCGCCGCTTACGATGGGCTTTACCACCGCGTTGCTCAAACGCGCCGCCGACCAGATGATCCCCCTGATCCACCCTTACTTCGTGGTCGAAGGTGGCGAGATCCACCATCGTGCGCGCTATGCAAAGTATCCCAGGCTGGGATTGCTGCTGGGCGCGGGCGGCGACAGTGACGCCGAGGACCGCGAGATCACCACGGAGATGTGGCGGCGGATGGCGCGCGACTTGAAATCGCAAATCGTCTTTGCCGCGGTCTCGGACCGTTCTGCCCAGGAGGTTGCCGATGAATTCGCTCGTGTTGCTTAATGGCTCGCCGCGCGGCGAGCGCTCCAACTCGATGAAGATGTTGGTCCGCGTCGCCGAGGGCTGGCAGCGTGGCGGCGGACAGAAGCCTGAGGTCCTTCATCTGGCTCACCGCGCCGGCTTCGACCGCGCCGTCAAGGCCTTTGCCGAGGCCGATACGCTGCTCCTGGGAATGCCTCTCTATACCGATGCGATGCCCGCTCTGGTGAAGTCATACATCGAGGCCCTGCAACCGCGCACCGCAATGGCTGAGGGCGAGAACCCGGCGCTCGGCTTCCTGGTGCAGTCGGGATTTCCTGAGGCGAGTCATTCGCGTCCGCTGGAGCGTTACCTACAGAAACTGGCGCGGCGTTTTGGCTCCCGCTATGTAGGCACCATCGTGCGCGGCGGGGGCGAATCGCTGCAGATGATGCCGGACTGCGCGAACGAAAAGCTATGGGCACGGCTGCGCACACTGGGCGAGCAGTTGGCCCGCGAAGGCCACTTCGGCGCGGAAGTGTTGCGCACAGTGGCAGGAGTGGAGCGGATGTCGGCGCTGACGCTGGTTCTGGCCAAGCTGGCCGTACATCTACCCATCGTGAACTTCTATTGGAACGGCATGTTGAAGAAGAACGGCGCGTGGCAGCGGCGCTTCGCTGCGCCCTATGCGCCTCCATGCAAACTCTTAAATTGGGCCGCTGGCGGGCCACCCGCCCATCGCCTGCTAGCGCCTGCCAGCCGGAGTCGCTAAGTCGCACATCTTGGCCTTTTTGTATCCCAATGCGATCATCTCGTCTGCCCGGTCGAACTCCAACATCTTACACGCGTTCCTGGGGATATCTATGACGATGTCCGGAGGATAGGCGGCCAGCTGCTGGCGGGCTATGGTGCTCTGCATGGCTTCGAAGCCCTGCATGGCGATTTCGTACGGTCCCCAATCCCGGCTGCCGCCGCCTGGCATGGATGGCTGGAGGCGGCCGATGAAACGATTGATCTTCTCACGGAAGGGGGACGAAGGGGACTGCGGGGAGGCAGTTACGACAGCCGGTCCGATCGGAGTTTCAGCGGGCCCGCTCAGATTCACGGCGATGATCATTTCGGTTTCATCGCCAGAGGTGGGCGCGATGGGCACGGGATTCAGAACCCCTCCATCGACAAGATCGACCCCCTTGTACTTGAACGGAGTGAAGAAGAGAGGTATAGCGAAAGAGGCGCGCATGGCATCGAAGAGACTGCCCGACCGCATCCAAACCTCCTTCTGGCCTCTCAGGTCAGTGGCGACGGCCGTAAATGAAATTGGGAGGTCTTCAATCAATTTCTCCCCCACCAGGCCGATCAGGGTGTTGACGAGTTTCTCTCCTCTCACCAGTCCACTTTTATCCCACGAAAGATCGAGCAGCGTGACGATGTCGACTTTCGTCAAGGCACGCACCCATTGCTCATACACATCCAGTTTGCCGGCAGCGTAAATGCCCCCGACGACTGCGCCGATCGAACAGCCGACGATCGACTTGATCTTGAAGTCATTTTCTTCGAGCCAATGAATGACGCCAATGTGCGCCAAACCTCGAGCGCCGCCGCTACCGAGAACCAGGGATACGGTCTTCCTGTTCGACGTCGACATATTCTCAACACATACCTTTCTACGCAGACTTCTTGGCGACCAGTGTATGCCCCCGCCTTCACTAACTTGATGTACGATGGGCTTCACTTCCGAGTTCTGGGAATGTGGTCGGCAACTTGGAAGCGATATTTTGATCTATAGGTTTTGCCTCGAAGCGTCGAGATTCCTTGAAAACAAGGCTTTACAGGTCCGGCATTCTGGAATGGGAATGAAATCAGCCGCTCCTGGTCACGGCAAGTAATCCGCGTGCTAGAACACGAACACCGAACTCGAAGCCGTGTTCGAAAAACTCGCCAGCAAAGGGAATCGACTCCATCAGGTTGGGGAATCAGAAGCTGCCTTTGGCGGTGGAACCCTCAATCAAACACGCGCTATCGTAATATCGCACGCCTTGAAACTCCTGGAATTCAAGAACGGTGCTTACGCCGTCAGAAGTCGCCGATGAGGAGAGAGTTTGGACTCCTTTGCCCTCGCTCACAGTCCCACCAATAAGGGACTCCTGAAGTACCCTTCCACGTACTTTCCCGGTAGAGGGCATGTCGAAGCCGAGAATCCTAGCCATCGTTGGTGCCGAGTCAATATTCCCAATCGGCAACTCGTCGGCAAACCCAGCCTTGAAATCCGGCCCCATCGCCGCCATGTTATTGAATGTCTGGTCGCGTCCGAAGCCACCATGCATTCCCTGGCCTTCCTGAAGGGTCGTGTCCGAAACCTGAACGGCGCTTTGCAGATCACCGGGGACCTGGTAGAAGCCTTTGAAGGTCACCACAATCGCAGGCCTTGGCACATGACTGTCCCCAACAAGACCTATAGCACTCAGAGGCAGCGCACCGGCACAACTTATTGCACAGTAGCTATCATCTACGAAGACGCCGCCCACATAGTCAAGCTCGGTGAGAATGTCCAGAAGCGAACGCACTACCTCCGAGCTACCGCTGGGGACGTATAGCAGGTCCGATCCGCCGGTTGAGGCTACGATGACCTTTGCGTCCGATCCGTCGATAGCCTTCACCGTCTCCCCGAGCAGTGCGCTTCCGGTCGAGGGATGTTGGGACTTCTCCCCGCCAATGGCCAGCTCCGCAAAAACGGAAGGGCCGCCGCTCGCACGTACCGTGGGGTCATACATGCGCATATGTCCACGGATCGCAAGGTCGACCGCCAGAAATCCAGTCGGCAGTGTCCCTTGTCGCTCCGGCTTTTCTTGTCCTATTGTTTCGTATTCGAGAATCGCTGATGGCTCGGCGCTTTGGGTGCCATCTTTCGCAATCTCCCGTCGGCTGATGGTTGCAAAGCCATGATCGGAGGTGACGATAACATCCGTAGTCGCCTTCACCTTCGGATGAGCATCGAGCCAGTCCAGCAACTGCTTCAGGCAGCGATCCGCGTTTTGCAGGCCGCGTTTTGCCGTGTCTCCATTGATCCCGGGCGTGAGTCGCTGTAGGCTGTCTCCCTCATTGTGCTGAGTGCCATCGGGATCACGGGACCAGAAGACCAGCACGAAAGGTTTTTCTTCGCTGGCAAACCTGGGCAGAAGTACCTTCGTCGTTACATCGGCGAACCACTGTTGCTGCGCGTAATTCGCCTCCTGCGTCCCAGAGGTTACGGCATCGCCCGCATGTGCATTGCTCCATGCCGAATTTTCTGAGAACCCGTTTGTCCGAATGGGCGCATCGGTCGGCAACTTGGCACTGTTCAGAGCATCGACGATGTCCGAAGGCAAAGGAATTGCGTTGAGCTGACCGGTGGAATCGTCGATGACGATGGTGCCGTGATTGTCTAGCAGACCGAGCTGGTTCCAGCCAATGTATTCGTTGAGTTGAATCGCGGCGGGTCCAAGCTTACCCACCGAAGCGACGTTCATTCCTTTCTCAAGCGCCACGCCAAGCAGAGTCTTCTCTCCCATGTAATTGCCATGGAATGCATCATTCATGTTAGCGAGCACTTCATCACTCTCAAGGAACCAGAAACCCTGTGGCTCCGGGTGTATCCTCGTGGGTCAGCCACATGCCAGGATAGATCGTATTGCTGTAGTCGCCGGTGTCGCCAAGGCCGTGTCCGGTCGCAATTGCTGACGCGTTTGCTGTGGTGAACGTAGGAAAAACCGAATGGCTGTCGCGAAAGTCCACGCCATCCTTGCGCGCCCTCGCCAGTGTTGGAGTGTCAGTCTCGGCGACGGAGCCCCGCCTTATTCCATCCGCGACGAAAAGAATGATGTTGTGCGTACGATGCGCGTCCGGAGGTTGTGCCGAGGCGCCACCCGTGAATAAACCCGCCGAGATGCTGATCAAGATTGTAAGGGTTCGAATCTGCATGACTCGTCAAGCATATCAACGCCATGAACCTATTGAGTGTTAACAAACGATGACAGGCGGAATCGCATACCATGGGGATTTCTCTTCTATCGACTACTGAAGCAGCTAGCCACCGCAACCGTTCTAAAATCCGGAAAGCAGGAATCCGTTAAGAGTCGCCTGCAAGCTGGGCGTGTGTATACAAACGCAGGGGGGAAACTGTTGGTTATGCCGTCGATGGTACCCATCCAAAACATGACGGGTTACATCGATACAGTGTGCATCCGTGAACTGGGTACACCTTATATGGTAGGCTGTCTGTCACTGAGTACACCAGTCGAAGATTGAAAAACTGATAGCGAATGCAACAAACCCGGCGTAAACTTCGTACATGGTGACTGAAAGATCGTTGGTTACACGCAAGGAAGAACGATTCGAAGGTTGGGGTTGTAGTGTGTGCGGCTGGGTACATCCATCTCCCAGTATGTTTCCCGGGCAGTTCAAGCCGCGAGAAGACATGGAGGCTGCATTCCATCTCCACAGGTGTGAGCAAAACCAAATGCCCAGCAGCGCGCTCCTTCATCAGATGAACTAATCCATGCGCGCCCGCCCTCGCGGGCACTGCATCTTTGCTGACACAGTGCCTTATAGGGGAGCGGCGTTGTGGAGTTCAGATACTTTATCTCGCAAATCTGAATTGCACGTCAACTTTGGAAAATTTGCGTTGACGAGCCTCGAAGAGGATCAATAAATAATCTTCAAGCCGAACTGGATGATGCGCGGCTCGAAGGTGCTTGTGATCTGCCCGCCGCCGTTGGGAACTCCGCCGGTAATGTTGCCCAAACCGACCGTCCCTCCCGTTCCAACGGCCTGGGTCGTTGTGCCTTGGGTTCCGCTGATGGTTCCCGGCAGGTAGAGGTTAGTGTGGTTGAACACGTTGTAGAACTCCGTGCGGAACTCCAGCTTCAGGCTCTCTACCGGCGTGTTGAACTTCTTGTTCAGTGCAAAGTCGGTCTGGTAGTAGGCCGGCGTGCGGCCGGGATTGCGGCTGGCATTGCCAAAGGGGCTTAGTACAGCTCCGTTGACGTCCTTGATCGGCGGCAGCACGAAGGCATTAAAGTTGATGTAGTTGACATAGCCGCTATTGGCAGCGCGGTTTCCTCGTCCCTGCGTGACAGCTTGGCCGGAAACACGGTTCGGTCGATACTCATTGGCCCCGCGGTAGGTCGCCGCGATCTGCGGTGACACCGCCTGTGCTCCATTGGGACTGTAGGTGATGTTGAACGGCGTTCCGGCCTGCAGGGTATTGATCGCGCTGATCTGCCATCCGCCTACGATGTTGTCCAGCAACGGATTGGCGCTGGCCAAGAACTGGTGGCCGTGCCCGATCGGCAGCTCATAGACCAGGCTAGTGATGTTTGACAGCGGCAAGTTGTAGTCCGACTGCGCATAGTCGGCCTTGATGTTGTTGCCATCCTGCGGCGAGGGCGTGTTGCCTTCCAGCGACGCGCTGGCGTTATCCAGCGAATGCTCCCAGTTGAATGAATTGAGTAGGGTCAGGCCGCCCACGAAGCGCTGCTCGTACTTGGCCTGTAGCGAGTTGAAGTTGGAGTAGAACTCGTTCAGCGCCTCGGTGATGTCCGAAGGCCAGCTCGCATAGGGCCGAGCGAATCCAAGCGATGGGTTCTTCTGGTTGGCGTTCAGGAAGCCCTGTAGCTTCAATCCACGGTTGCCCACGTACGCCAGGTCCAGTAGCGTGTTCTTGGACAGGCTGCGCTGAATGCTCAGGAAGTAGCTCTCCACATAACTGTCCCGCGTGTTCTTGGGGATGTAGGTGATGTTGTCGGTGGCGGAGTTGAAGCTGGTCACCAGGCCGCTGGGGTAACCTTGGTCGGCGGTGGCGTAGCATGACGGTGTCGTTGTGCCGGTCGCGATAATCTGTACGGGTAGCGGCGTGGAGCAGTGGTTGCTGGTGGTCGGCGCAATCTGGGTCACCGAGGCAAACTGCGCCTGCGGAGCGTTGATGCCCAGAATGTCGCCCGATCCGGCGCGGGTGTAATGGGCGTAGCTGATGCCGAGGCCGCCGCGCAACGCAGTCTTGGGATCGACTGCATAGGCGAATCCGACGCGCGGCCCAAAATCGCCGTAGTCGGGATTGACCAGCGTGTGGCCGTATGTTCCCGAGCCGGAGAATGTAGTAATTCCGTTGCCCGTCGTCGCGCCGGGAGTCGTCGTCAGCACAGTCTGGCTTACCGGGTCGAAGTTGGAGATGTTGCTATGCAGATCGGCATAGGGTGAACCGTACTCCCAGCGTAGCCCCAGGTTAAGTGTCAGGCTTGGGGTCACCTTCCAGTCGTCCTGCGCATACAGGCTCTGTATGTTCTGCGTCAGGTGTGCCTCGTAAAAGTTGGCCAGCGAGTATTGACTGGTGGTGCCGAACAGAAAGTCTGCCCAGTAGGTGTCGGAGACGGTCGATCCTCCGGCGTTCGAATAACCGCCCCCGTAGGTCCATGAGCCATATAGCGGGTTGTTGTCGTTCACAGCCATCCAAAGGTGCTCGAACTCCCAGCCGAACTTCAGCGAGTGTTGCCCCTCCACCCAGGTGTAGTTCACCTTGGGATTGATCAGTGCTGGGTCCTGCCACTGCGGGTTGGTGCTCTGTCGGCCAAATCCGGTGAAGCCGGAGATGCCCAGCGATGGCAGTCCGCCGGCCACCACGGCGTTGGTCGTCGGTAGCCCGGGAATAAAGTTGAATGCTGTGTTCCCGATGGAGAGGTTGTACTTTCCGGCCTTGGTGCGGTCCAGACCCAGCCGTACGTCCACAATCCTCTTTGCTCCGAAGAAGCGGGTATAGCCGAGCGCGATCTGCTGGTCCAGAATCCTGATCTTGCCGTTGGTCTGGCCATCCAGAGGAATGGGAATACTCGGATAGTTGACGCCATCCTCCTTGCGGTCGCTGATGCGCAGGAAGGAGGAGCTGCTGGTATCGATCTGCCAGTCTAAACGCAGGTCGCCCTTGTCGGCGTTGTCCGTAAACGGAACCTGCACGGCGTAGTCGTTGGACGCTAGACCGGTGGTAGCCAGGCCTGCGGCCGGAAGCGCGGACGAGATCGATGCAAAGTCTTTGATGATCTGAAGCGAGAGCGGGTTGATGGCGCTGGTGGGAATCGGGGTATTGGCTGGATAGACGGTCCCCGTCGTTGCGTTCTTCACAGCGACCACCAACGTCGGGGTGGGTGATGCAATGGATCCGGTTGCTCCGCCATCCAGTTCATTTTGCGTGGGCAGCGTCAGCACGCTCAGCGGTTTCAGCACTTGGCGAAATCCTTCGTAGTCGAGGAAGTAGAAAAGCTTGTCCTTGATAATTGGGCCGCCTACATTGAAGCCGTATTGATTACGGTTGAAGGTCGGCTTCTTGAACGGAGTGGTGATGCCGCTGCCCCCGACGACCAGCGGCTTGAAAAAGCCCGCTGCATTCAGATCTGTGTTTCGGATGAATTCATACACTGTGGCGTGGACGCGGTTGCTGCCGCCCTGCGTGGCCACGTTGATCGTCGCGCCGGACGACCGTCCATATTCCGCGCTCTCGTTATTGGTGACGAACTGGAACTGCGCAACCGAGTCGGGTGGCACGGCAATAATCTGGTTGTCGAATCCCTGGTTGCTCTCGCCCCATGCATTATTGTCCAGCCCGTCGAGCAGGAAGTTATTAAACATGCTGCGCTGGCCGTTGACGTTATAAGCTCCCGCCCGCAGCAGCGAGTTGACCGAACTGGTCAGAGCAGCGGTCGGAGCCTAGCGCGAACCTGGGGCGAGCGCCAGAAAGTCGGAGTAGTTGCGGCTAACTAGAGGCAGCGACTCGCTCTGATAATTGGTGATGGTCTGCCCGCGTTCGCTGCTCTCCGTCTCCAGTTGCAGGGCGACGTCCGTCACCTCGACCGTCGTCTGTGCCGCTCCCACCTTCAGTGTAAGGTCGATGTGCTGTCGGTTACCCACCGAGACGGTAATGTTCTGCGCAACCGCGTCGGAAAATCCAGACGAGCTGGCGGTGATGGTGTATACGCCGACACGCAACGACGGAACATTGTAATCGCCTACGTCGTTGGTCTTCGCCTGCGTAGTGATCGCCGTCGCAGTATTGGTAATGGTCAGGGCTGCGTTAGCTATCGGCGCGCCGCTAGAGTCGCGCACCGTCCCCAGAAGACTTCCGTTTTCATACTGGGCGTACAGTTGGGAGGAGAAGGCAAACAGCAAAACAACTAACGCGAACTTGCGTGAGGAGTGAAAAATTGTATGTGCCATGAGGCAAGAGATAAGAGTCTCACATCACCGTTCGATTAAATCGGCGTCAATGAACGATGAATTGCATATGTACGATGAATCGACGGTGAATTGTCCGCCGATTATCGGATGGAGGCTTGTATTCAACTCCTATTTATAGGCAGGCGTTCTAGATGTGAAGTTTCAATAGGTTGTCCATTCGATCCAGATCGGAGAAGCTGATTGTAGCGAACAACAGCACACTTCGGAGGATCGAATGGACTATCACAAGAATGCCAGACTTACGGTGTC
>Ga0182030_10010718_pt1 | contig 18562 bp, 18 predicted proteins | sample 812S3MmetaG_FD_121299 | JGI IMG/M metagenome (GOLD analysis project Ga0182030, IMG submission 121299) | Permafrost microbial communities from Stordalen Mire, Sweden - 812S3M metaG (Illumina Assembly) | ecosystem: Environmental > Terrestrial > Soil > Wetlands > Permafrost | place: Sweden...
CATATAGTTCGCAATGGGTTTAAAATGTCTTTATTGCGGCGGCAGTATGAACGGCGCCTAATTTCATGGCAACGCCGTTTTATGCGCTTCACTCCGAGTCCTCCCGCCCACACCAACTTCACTTGCTCTTCCCGTTCGCGGCGATTACCATTGTCTTTTGCCGGTTAAGCAATTAAATCATCGGCCACAGTTGGCATAATGGACATCCAATACAAAATTATCGGGGGAGATGGCGTCGAGTACGGACCGGCGCCTTTGGCAGAGTTAAAAAGCTGGATTCGCGACGGTCGCGTGGCCGCCATGACCAAAGTCTGGCGCAGCGATTTATCGATGTGGTCCCCCGCGGATCGATATACGGAACTGCTTGAGGATTTGGCGCAATTGCATGCCACCGCCGCTGCCGCAGTGGATCGCGTATTGCCTGCGGCCGGCTTTTGGGCGCGCCTCGCCGCCTATCTCATCGATCATCTGGTGCTGGCACTGATTTTTGTGGCCGTATGGACCCCCATTGCCACCGCCCGGCATTGGCATATGCCCGATCTTCCGCAGCCATTGCCGAATGTCTCCGCGCAGCAGTATTTCGACCAAGTCCACCTCTGGTACGAAAAGGTCCTGCCTTTTTGTCTGCCCATTTTTCTACCCATTTTCCTGCTCTACGACGTGCTGCTGAACGGCCGATTCGGAGCCACCTTGGGCAAGATGGCGATCGGTGCAAAAATCACGATGACCGATGGCTCGCCCATTAGCTACAATCGGGCGCTCCTGCGCTGGCTGGCGGCCCGGATCAGCGACTTCTTTTTGTTTTCCGGCTATCTTTTAATCGCCCTGCGAACTGACAAACGGGCCTTGCACGATTTGTTGGCTGGAACGAAGGTGGTTTTCAAACGATGAACTGGCGCGCCAATCGACGCTTACTGGCGCTGGCCTTGGTGGTCCTTGTGCTGGACCAGGTGGCCAAACTAATTGTCCTGCGCTATCTCGGCCCAACCCAGGAGCGAGTGGTGGTGGCGGGCTTCTTTAAATTCGTCCATTGGGAAAACACGGGCGCAGCCTGGAGCCTCTTCCATGACCGCAACGGTTTGCTCGCCGTGGTGTCCTTCCTTGCCCTGGTGGGTTTGTTTGTCTGGCGGCGCCACTTCTACGTCCATTTGCCCCTGGGCCAAATCTCCCTCGGATTGATTTGCGGCGGCATTGCCGGTAATCTCGTTGACCGATTGCACTACCATCAAGTGGTCGATTTCCTCCGTTTTTATTTGGATCGCCGCAGCGGTCAAGAGATCGGGTTCCCGGCCTTTAACGTCGCTGACAGCGCCATCTGCATCGGGGTGGGTTTACTGATTTTGGTATCCTGGCAAAACGAGGAGGATACCAGCAAAGGCACGCCGGAGCGGGGCGAAGCCTTGCCGGACGCTTCCCGGACCGGCCGCTGAGCGAGGTCTTTTGAGCACCGAGCCCGCAACGATTTTGACTGTGGAGCAATCGCTGCCCCAAGAGCGGCTGGATACATTTCTGCGCGCAAAATTTCCCGCCGTCTCGCGCGGAACCATTCAATGGCTGCTGGGCGAGGGCCGCATCCAGGTCAACGGACGCCTGGTCAAGCCCTCCCACCATCCCCGCGCCGGGGAAATCATTTGCATCTCCTGGCCAGAGCCGTGCGCGGATCGGGCGCAACCCGAAAATATTCCCCTTTCCGTCCTTTACGAGGATGAGGATATGCTCGTGGTGAACAAACCGGTCGGCTTGGTGGTTCATCCTGCTGCGGGACATCCCGATCACACCCTGGTCAACGCGATACTGCACCATTGCGCGGGGCAACTCAGCGGCATCGGCGGCGTAGCCCGGCCCGGCATTGTTCATCGTCTTGACAAAGACACGAGCGGCTGCCTGGTGGTGGCCAAGAACGACCCGGCCCACTTGAAATTGTCCGAACAATTTGCCGGGCGACAGGTGCAGAAGGTTTACCAGGCGATTGTTTGTGGACGAATGCCCCGCACATCCGGTGAGATAGAGGTCTCCATCGCCCGCCATCCCGCCTTGCGCCAGCGCATGGCGGTTACCACCAAAGGCGGACGAGCCGCGCACACCAGCTACCGGGTGCTGCAACAAGCCAGGGACGTGGCTTGGGTGGAAATGCAACTGCACACCGGTCGCACTCATCAAATCCGGGTGCATCTGGAACATCTCGGCTGCCCTGTGCTGGGCGATTTGGTCTATGGACGTCGGCACAACGCCCGTCTCAAACAATCCAGCGGCTACAACCCTCCCCGTCAACTGCTTCATGCCGCGAAACTGGCTTTGCACCATCCTCGCACGCAACAGCCCATGACCTTCCAGTCGCCGCTGCCGGAAGATTTTGCTATCGCTCTGGATTTTTTTGGGATACACATCGAACGCTGAGCAATGAGGCCGGCGGCGGTCCGTTGTTGAGCGGGCGAAATTGCTGAGGTGGTTATGGAAACCTATAAACATTCCTGTCCATTTTGCGGGCAGCATATCGAGTATACGGCCGCCTACTGCGGAACCCAGATGGTATGTCCGATATGCGGAAAATCAGTCACTTTCCCTGCCATCCCTCCGGGCGCCAAGAAGGTGTCCCTGCCCAGCCAGCGCGTCGCGGCGGCGCGTGTCCGCCAGTGGCCTTTTGATGTCAAAAAGATTTTTCCATTTCTGGCCCGCTTCGATTATTGGAACGTGGTGCTGGTCTGTCTGGTGCCATTTATTATTGTCGCTGCGCTGTTAGTAGGAGCCGGCATCGTCCGAAAACACTTCGGCAGCGATGCGATTCAGCCGGCGGCTCCTGCGGTTGTCCATGCCGATCCCAGGGAATGGCAAAAAATGAGCGCGCGGTCTCTGGCTGAGCAAAAAGTTCAGGAACAGATTGCCGCAGTGACTCAGGCCAAAGCAGCCGCCGCCAACGCTGAGAGAAATCTGGCCCGTTTGCAGGCGGCTTATCAAGGTAAGCGGCTGGATCAGCTTGGCATTTATAATATGAACCGGGAAATGCAAGCCGGCCAGCAAGCTGTCGCCAACGCGCAGAAATGCCTTGAGACGGCCCGTCAATCATTTGATAACGCGTTTCGCGCTTATCAAGACCTGGGTGGCCAGATTGATTACCGGCGCCAACTGCCCTATTAAAGATTATGCGACCGATGAATCTGCAACAGATTGGCCCGGAATTGGCCATCAAGTGGGATGACGGCCAGGAAAGTTTCATCGCCATCGAAAAGTTGCGGCGAGCCTGCCCCTGTGCCGGCTGCATCGGCGAACGCGACGTCATGGGAACCCTTCACAAAGGGCCCGACCAGCCGCTTACCCAAAAATCGTTTGAGCTCAAAAGCCTCGACTTGGTTGGCGGCTATGCTCTCCAGCCGGTGTGGGCCGACGGCCATTCTTCCGGCCTCTTTTCCTTCGAATATCTGCGCCGTTTAGGTGAAGCACAGGCTTAAATCTGTGTCGTGGCCAAACCAGCAACGTACTAATAGCTAGCCCTGGCGCGATAGTATTGTTGGCTGTTGGTGGCGGCGACCAGCCAGGGGGAAGTGGCGCCTGGAAGGTCGGTGTAGGGACCAGCGGGGGTCGGGGCGGACTGAAGGGTGCCGGTACTCCACGTGAGCTGGAATTGGCCGGAGCGCAAGTTTTGCCTCGTGAATGTCAGCGAGGGCGGCGGCTGGATTTCCACAATCGACGCCGAGGACATCGGAACGGTGACGACGCATTGACCGTTAGTGAGACTGCCGAGTTCCGTCCATTGGCCGGCGAAGGCAGCGTTGTTCGTGATGAAGGCACCACCAAGGGTCACGCCATTGGTCGCGGTGACGCCGTTGGTGGCCATGAGAAACATGGCCCGCACGCTGCCGGCATGAATCCCCTGCGGCATGAGGGTGACGGCGGCGTTATTGGCATTGGCCCCGTATTCCTTATTTACGATGGTGACGAAAAGGTCATTGCTGGAGCCGACGCCATAGGCGGTGAGATTGAGGTTGTTCGTGTTGGTGATGGTCAGCGGGATGACGGCGCCGTGGCTGCCCAGCTCGAAGGCTTTGATACCGTATCCGATCGGAAAGATTTGGTAGTTCCCGTTGATGTCGTAGTAAATGGTTGCGTTGTATTTTCCAAGGAACGTATGGAAATTAACACCGTTGCAATTGTTCGCCGCCCACCAATGCGCGGCATCGCAGGCATAAAGTGCAGCGGCGAAGACGTTATTCCCGCCCGCGACGCCGGGATAGCTCGCGACGTAGCTGTTGAATTCTGTGGAGCGGAAGGGAAAGCCATTCGCGCTGGCAATGGCTTCCGTCTGGCTGAGGTGCGACGGATAAGCACTGCTGTCCCAACTGGCGGAAAGCATTCCGGCGATGATTTGCGCGGGAGTCAGGCTGGCCGAATTACCGCCCGGATAAAAATGGGAAAATATCGAGGTAACGTAGGGCGAGCCAGCCTCCGCGTCGGCAAATTCGCCCGTATAAGAGGTTCCGCCGGAGTCGGGTCCGCCGAATTTCGCGTTGGGCGCGACATTGAGAATCGCTTGCTCAAAGGCAGTCCACTTGGCCAGATAAGATGAAAAACCGGTGATTTGCGGATCGCCGTTGCCGTAGAGGTCAGGCTCGTTGCCAATTTCGAAACAGGTCAGGTACTGATTGTAGTTGGACCAGGTGTAACCGGCGAGCGCAGCGTCGAGTTGCGAATTGCCGTTTTCCAACCGGAAGGAAAGGCTCACCTCCACTCCGGCCGCCGGCGCGAACCGAAACAGCGCGTCAACATCCTGGATAACGGGAACGTAAAGGGGAATTACCATGTTGTTAGTGTCCACGGAAGTGCCGCCAATGCGCAGGTTTTTGATGCCGAGATTGGTAAAAAGCGTGATCAATTCCGTGTCGGATGAGTCAAACATATAGCCCGCCACACCCACGCCGTTATATTGCAGGTTGGCTTCCTCGAAGCTCAACCCCAGAAAATCCCACGGGATGGTCGGGCCCGGCGAAAGTGTATTGACTGCCAGCGACACGCCGGAAGTGGATGGCAGGGTAAAGGACACCGTGTGGCTTTGGGCGCTGGCGGACACCGGATCGGTCGCAACGACATAGTAGTTGCCGAGGTTGTTGGTCTCGGCCTGGTTGATTTCGTAAACATCGTTCGTCGCGCCGGCGATGGCTGTGAAAGCTCCCACCCCGTTCGGTTGGAAATACCATTGATAACTCAGCGATCCAGTGCCGGCCGCGAAGGCGGAAAAGGTCACGGTGGAACCGAACAAGGCGGTTTGCGGCTGCGGTTGAATGGAAAAATTGGGCGGGACAAAAATCGGACCGAAACGGACGCCGGAGAGCATCAGATTGGTCGGAACAGAGACGAGGGTGGTGGAGAGCGAGCTGGCGCCGTTATCAACAATGCCCAGAAGGCGGTTGCCGGAGGATTCCGCCGTTGTCACATAAATCTTTGCGCCGTGGACCCCTGTGCCCCAGTTGGCCGCCGCGCTGAAATCGACCGTTACTGCCCGGGCGCCGATGGTTGAACCGGTTCCCATTTGCAAGGTGTAGCTGTAGCGGTAACCGGGGAATCCATTCGGGCCCGTGCCGCTGGCGTCCCATCGTTGGAGCCCGCCTGCTTCGATACTCGAACCGCCGTAGGTGCTATTGTCGGTGACATAGACGGTGTTCAGGTCCGGGCTGAAGGCGAAGTCCAGCGGCTTGCTGGGTTCGGCGATGATCAGCGATGCCGTGACGGTGCTGTTGGGCAGGCCGGAGCAGGAGTAAAGGCCAATGGTGCCGGCACCGACGTCCGAGTATACCAAATTTCCCCCCACCACTTGCGCAATGCGCGTGCCGGCAAGGCTGCCGGCCACAGCCGCAATTCCGCTGCCGTTGGCGGGCTGGAAATTGATGTTGCAGTATTTGATGGCGTTTATGGAACCGGCTTCACCGGCGGTGTAATAATTGGTGGCGTTGCCATCGATATCCACCGCGCCGTGAAACTGGTGGTTGCCGCCGCTGTACAACCCGCTGTTGGTCCAGACCAGCGAGTAATAGCCAAACGAATCCACCGTGGCGATGCCGCGCCAGTCGTTGCCGCCGTTGCCGCCGGGTTCGGCGCTGACATCGCTGCCCAGGAAAGGATAGGCTTGACAATACCCGCCGAAGCTAATGCTCAGCCCATTGGGAGCGCGGGCCAGGAAGGCTTCGTAGGGGGCGTCATTTCCCGGAGACACATTGCCGCCCGCAATCAGCAGCGATGAACTGCCCGCGGGCAACTGCGCGCTATTCGCGCTGCCCGTACCGTAAGGCTGGCCCAGCCCTTCATCGGGAACCTGAAGGGTATTGATATAAGTTCCGCCGGTCGTGTATTGGTCGAGGTAAAGCGTATTGCCGCTCGCGCCGCTCAAGGGCTGAGCGCCGTCTCCGACACGCGCCAGGATGAGATTGGTTGAGTAAAGTTGCAGCGTGCCGGTTGGGAGAACGTTGAGGGTGACATTGGATGATTGCGTCGAACCCCTCGCATCGGTGACAACAACATAGTAGGTGCCCGCGTTGGCGGGTTGGATATTTACGAGGACGAGGAAATTGGACGTGGAGAGGACAGATGAATTTCCGGTTTGATACCAGGCGTAGCTGAGAGCGCCGCTGCTTGCCGTCGCTGATACCGTGTAGGCCACGTGGTCGCCCGCGCGATCGCTTAGAGCAGGCGGATAGAGCGTATTGATTGATGGTTGAGCCAGCGACCCCGTGACAAAGGACAGCAAGGCTACAGAAAAGCATATACGGTGCCGCCAAGATTGCATTCTCGCAATTTAAACGTATTTACTCCTTCGCGCCATAACAAAAAAAGGCTAAAGGCTGAATGCTGAGGGCTAATGTCAATCGTGGAAGGAAGCGCGCTTTTTGTGGGGACTTCTCGGAGGCGCAGGTTATGATCCGGGGCGTTGCAATGGAGAAATTCCTGTCCAAAAATTGGGTGTGTTGCGGGTTGATCGGATTGTTTACGATTTTAATCTGGGGATCAACGGTGGGATTTGAGTTTGTCTGGGATGATTCCGTTCTTGTGGTGCAAAATACCAGCATTCGCTCCCTCCGGAATCTCCCGGAAATTTTCACTTCGGTCAATGCGCAGTCGGCTGAATTGGTTCCGAGTTTTCGGCCGACCCGGACGGCTTTTTACGCGCTGCTTTTTGCCCTTGTCGGCAAGCCTGCGCCGCAGCCCTGGATTTTTCACCTGGCCAACGTCTTATGGCATGCACTGGCGGCGATGCTGCTCTTTTTGGTGGCGCGGTTGCTCTGCCAGCGGCTGGCGGGAGTAACGCCGCTGGCGGGCCGGATAACGGCTTTGTTGATTGCGCTCGGCTTTGCGGCCCATCCGGTGATTTCGGAGGCAGTCTGCTGGGTAAAATGTTTGGATGACTTGATGGCGGCGGTGTTTGTCCTGTCCGCGTTGTGGTTCCTGCTGCAATGGAAGGAGGATGTGCGCGGCTATGTGGCGGTGCTGGTCCTTTACCTCATTGCTGTCTTCTCCAAGGAATCGGCGGTGCCGATGGCTGTCATCGCATTCTTGGTGTTTGGCGGCATTCATAATTTCTCCTGGCGACGAAGCGCGTTGTTCTCTATTCCGTTTTTGATGGTGGCAGGGCTTTATGTGACCTACCGCCATACGGTCCTCGGCCAGTCGGCGCAGTGCGCGCCGATCTCCGGGAGTTACGGGCAATCCTTGATCGATATGTTTCCCGTGGTGTTGCAATACTGGCGGCTGTTGTGGGGCATTCCGCCGTTTTGCGCTGATTATGATTTTATGGTGGGAATGCCGCCGCATTCGATTTTTTCGGCGGCTGTCCTGGGCGGAGCTTTTCTAGTAATGCTGTTGGGAGGGTTGGCCGCATGGCTGTGGCGGCGTCCCCAATGGCGATTGTGCGCTTTTGGCTTGTTCTGGCTGGGCCTGTTTCTGCTGCCCGTTTCCAATCTGCTGCCGATGATGCAATTCATGGCGGAACGATTTCTTTATTTGCCGTTGATGGGATTTTTACTGGCGCTGGGCGTGGCGTTGCTGCATTTGTCCCGATTTCGCCCCCGCCTTATAATCGGGGTCGCCGCGGTGTTGATTGTCATCTGGACGGGCACGAGCCTGACCCGGATGGGAGTCTGGAAAGACGATCTTTCGCTGTGCTTCCGCACGGAGTTCGACCATCCCGGAATAGCGCGTGTCGAACATAATGCGGTAGTGGCCCTTTTTCGCCTCCCGCAAATGAAAGGCTGGCGGATGGACAAGCCATTATCCGCGGAACACGCCGAACAAATCGTCACGACCTTGCAAAGGGCGCGGCAGATTTATCCGAACAACGATCAATTGACCACGCAAATGGGATTGACCTACGCCAAGATGGAACGCTGGCCGGATGCCGTGGCGATGCTGGAATTGGCGGCGCAGCAGAACCCGGCCCTGGCGGAGCGCTGGTTCAATCTGGCCAGTGTATATGAGCGGATTGGCGAGACGGCCAAGGCGCGGGAAGCATGCGCAAAAGCGTTGCGGCTGAGACCCTTTTTCGGGAAGGCGCTCCACATGAAAAAACAAATTGAAGAGGACATGAAAGGGGCGAATATCAGGAGACAATGACGAATGTCCAGGCACGAATGACTAATTTTCGTCATTGCGTCATTTGAGCATTAATTGGTCCTTCGGATTTTGTCGTTAGACATTTTCGCCCGCGGATGGAACGATTTCATAAAAATCCGATTGCCACCGTGGCGCAACCTGCAACATTTTGCTGTCCGGTATGAACCAATTGATTCTGATGGCGCATGTAATCTTTGGCGTGGCTTGCGTTCTCGCCGCGGTCTGGATTTTTGTGGAAGTGTTGCACGCTTCTGCCGCGAATCACGTCAGAATCAAGAGAATGAGCTGGCTGGCCGCCATCGTTATGTGGCTGGGCTTTTTGATTGGCGGCTATTGGTATGTCGTTTATTACAAGGCGGACAAAAACATTATCTTGAAAGGTCCCTGGCCTTTTGCTCACAGTTTTTTTATGGAAACCAAGGAGCATCTGGTGGTCATGCTCCTCCTCCTGGCCACGTATCTTCCCATTGTGGCCTCCAATGACTTGCCGGCGAACCGCGGAGCGCGCCAATTGATGCTGTGGCTGTCGGGCATGGTTGCGCTGCTGGCCTTGCTGGCGGAGGGGGAAGGGGCTCTTATCGCGATGGGAGTTAAAATGGGATTACTGGCCAGATAAAATGCAAACAAACACAGGAAATACCGGAGTGTCCAAATACACGATTTCGTTCGGCCTGTCTTTGGCGCTGGCCAGTGGGGTGAATGCCGTGCTGGTGGTCGCGAAAGAAAAAAATCCCGCAGTCATGGCCGGATTGCAACGCATGACAGGGCATCATTGGATTTCTCATGCCGTAATCGTCCTGGGTCTCTTTGTTGGACTCGGCTTTATTTTTGCAAAGTCCAAAGGGGTGCTGGGCGGTTTTGCGTCAGTGAATCGCTTGATCGGCGTCGTTGTTACGGGAGTCGTGATTGGCGGCGGTATCATTGTTGGTTTCTATTTAATGGGTGGTTAATGAATGAGATTGAGCGATATGAATTACCAGGTGGTGAGGTTCGCCCTCACCCTTGCGGAAACGCCGCACTGTCGTTCTTATGCTGTCTGGCGGTGTTGCTGACGCTGTGGCCTGGGAAGGCTTTGGCCGGCCCGCCCTTTATTACAGACGACCCCGAGCCGGTGGAATACCAGAATTGGGAATTTTACATTGCTTCGATGGATTCCAAGATCGAGGGCGATTGGTCGGGGACGGCGCCGCACTTTGAAGTGAATTACGGCGTTGTTCCGGATCTCCAGCTTCACTTGATTGCCCCGGTGGCCTACGATTTGCCGCCGGAAGGGGCCGGGCGTTATGGGGCGGGCGACCTCGAACTGGGCACAAAATACCGTTTTATCCATGAAACCAACGGATGGCCGCAAGTGGGGATTTTTCCGCTGGTGGAGGTGCCCACCGGCAGTGCGGCGGATAATCTGGGCAACGGTCATCTTCAGGTATTTCTGCCGTTATGGGTGCAGAAGAGTTGGGGGAAGTGGACGGCTTACGGCGGCGGGGGTTACGGGATTAATTCGTTGTCAGGCAGCCAGAACTGGAATTTCGTCGGAGCCGTGCTGCAACGGCAGGTTTTGACCAACCTTTTTATCGGGGCGGAGGTTTACCATCAGAGTGTGTATCAAACCGATTTTCCCAATCTAGGCACGGCGTTTAACGTCGGGACGGTGTATGATTTCAACGAGCACCAGCATCTGCTCTTCTCCATTGGCCGGGACATCGACGGCCCGACGAAGTTCCAATGTTACATCGCCTGGCAATTTACATTTGACAACGGGCTGTTCAAGTCTCATGCCGGTCTGGGGTCAGGCAAATGAATCTGTAACCTACTGCACGCCGACGCGGTAGAAATACGGTCCGGCGCTGGTGGCAGTGGGGTCGGTGTAACTCGTGGTGCCCGCTTGGCCGGCAATGTTGCTTTGAATGGTTAAAAAAGCGGGTTGCGCTTCGAGGTTGGTGCTGCTTTGAAGATAATAGGTTCGATTGCTCACACTCTGCCAGCTTACTGTCACGCCCATTGCATTATTGGTGGCCAGCGGCGGCAACATGGCCAAAACCGATGCGGCATTGGTGGGATCCAAACCGGCGATCCATTTCTGCCAATCGTTCATGCCAGTGCCGTCCAAATCCGCGTAATCCACGGAGCCGTCGGTGGGCAGGCCGTATTGCTGCGCCCAGGCGTAGGAAAGAACGGACAACGGCGATTGAAATTCGTATGGCCCGAGATCCACGGTGAGGCCGACAAAGCGCGGATTGCCGTCGAGATCGTTGGTGAGCGATATATAACTATTATCGCCCGAGTTGATGCAGGGCGAATTGGATCGGAGATGGAAATCGTTGTTGGTCCAGTTTACAAACTCCGGCCGGTTGGTGATATTGCCGGGCCCGCCGGGATCGGAAGGAATGCAGCAGTAATTGTAGCTGGAGTAGCCATCCGGGGGGCTATTGTAATAGTCGATGCAATTGTTCAGAGTGCACTGGTCAACTCCTCCGCCCCAATTCCCAGCACCGTTGCCGGCCACTGTGCAATTGTTCAAGCTGCTTGAACTTGCCCCGCCCCCAAAACTGGCGTTATTGGATATAAGCAGGCAGTTGTTGGCAGTGCTGGAATCCACCCCTCCACCAAGCTGTGCGATATTATTAAATAACTTACAATTGTTCAGCGTGCTATTTTCCGCGCCGCCGCCAAAGACAGAGACAATAACCAACGGTTTTGGATTGCGGCCAACAGGAACTCTGGCTGCCGGGGCTGAGACTGCCCCGGCCACGTTATTGGTCAAAACGCAATTGTTCAGCAGGCAATTGTTCGCACCTCCACCGTATCCACCGGAGGAGTTTCCCACGGCGTTGCCGACGAAGAGGCACTGATTGAAAGTGCCTTGATTGGCCCCGCCTCCGGCGTTATTGGCTGCGTTCCCGATCAACACGCAATTGGTCACCACAGCGTTGGTCGAATCGCACAGAATCCCGCCGCCGCTCTGTTCGAGGTTCTCATCGCCGTCCGCGCGTGTTGCGCCGTTGGTCAGAGTGAAACCGGACAAAACAGCATTATTCGTCAAATAAACACACCGCACCGCGTCATCGGCCACGATGCTATTGGTATCCTGATAGCCTTGAATGAACGTCACCGCCGGGCCATTGGCGCTTTGTACCATGATGGGTTTAGTCACGGCCACGCGGTTAGTCAGCAAACCATACACCACACGACCGCCATTTTGGTAAATCCCATTCGTCACCAGAACGGTTCCGCCCGCAAACGCGGTGTCCACGGCATCCTGAATGTTTGTTGCCGCCGTGTCCCACGAAAGATACGGCGCGACCGGGTTGACGGAGTCCAATGCGACATGGTGCATCGGGTTTTGCAAAACAATCAGCATGGTCGTGGCGCTTACACCTTCCGGATTGTCCTGGTTATACGCAGTCAGTGTCACCGGATAATTCCCTCCGGCTGTCCAGGTGTGGGAAAGATACAGCCGATTGCTAACCAATGTGCCATCGCCAAAATCCCAGACGTTGTAACTCGCATGACCGTCAATTGTCCCGATGAAGTCCACCGTGAACTGGGTCGCCACATTCGTATAATTTGCCTGAGAACCGACGCTTAAGGAGCCCGTTATCCCAGCAGGGTAAAATTCATCACAACCTATGGACGGCGGATTCAGCCACGGTTCGCCATCAATGTCCAGACCGGTTGAATAATTGGTGCTGCCCGCGCCGCGGCAGGGTGAGGTGGCGCTGATATGGGCAATGTCGGCGAGTTGCGGTTCGTTGGTGATGTTGCCCGTGCCGATTCCCAGCGACTGCGCGATGCAACAGTAATTCAAGGTTCCGGAAATTTCGCCATCGAGAACGTAATTTTCCGCAGCGGGCGCCATGTTGTAATATATGATGCAATTGTTCATATCGGAATCTCCCGCGCCGCCTCCGCTGACGGCGGCAGAATTCGCCACGATGGTGCAATTGTTCAACGTGCCATACATCGCGCCACCCCCGTTGACGCAGGACAAATTACCAGTCAAAAGAGAGTTATTGACGGTGCAAAAACTGACGCCCCCTCCATACCCATCGCCATTTGTCGCAGTATTGCCAATGATCATGCAACGATCCATCTCGCTGCCATAGGCGCCGCCGCCTGCTCCACCCGTGCCGACGGCGTTGCCAATTAGCGTACAAAATTGGTCAATGCGCAAGAGATCGCTCCGCCAGCAGCGCTCACGGCGAAATTGCCGGCCAATGTGCAATTATTCAGCGTGCTGTCAGACGCTGCTCCACCGTTCCAATCGGATGCAGCATTGTTGGTCAGGAGGCAATCATTGAGAGTGCTGGCAGCGGCTCCTCCGCCGTTGTACGCCGTCGAATTGCTGTTCAATGTGCAACCGTTCAAAATGCTCTGGGTCGCGCCGCCCCGTCCCCGTATGCCATATTACTCGACAGTGTGCAGTTAAACAGCGTGCCGGAGACAACTCCGCCGCCTTCATTGTTGGCTTCATTGCCCGTGATAACGCAATTGGTGATGACGGCATTGGTGAATTCGCACCAGACGCCGCCACCGCTTTGCTCCTGCATTCCATCGCCATCGCTCCGCGTTGCGCCATTGGTCAAGGTGAAGCCTGACAAAACAGCCTTGTTCGTCAGATAAACACACCTCACGGCGTCATCGCCAACAATATTGCTGGTGTCCTGATATCCTTCAATGAACGTTACCCCCGGGCCATTGGCGCTTTGCACTGTAACGGCTTTGTTGATGACCACCCGATTGGTCAGCGAACCGTAAACCACGCGACCGCCCGTCTGATACAGGCCATTGGTCACCAGAATGAGATCGCCGGCGGAAGAAGAGTCAATCGCGCTTTGCATATCCGTCGCGGCTGCGCTCCAATTGGCGTAAGGCGGCGCCGGGTTGGTGCTGTTGACATCCACATAAAGAACGGCGGCGGGAGAATGAAGGATTTGAAACGCCAAAGCGGCGGTGGTTAAATACGAGCAGTGAGGTTTCATGGTTGTTTATTTGTAAGCCTTATTTTGATATTATCCTTCCTGAAATTCAAGGAAAAGATGGAGCCGCTTGCCCAGCCACCCGCTTTGTCAAACAACCCCACTTGCTTTTTTGACAACTAGCCATAAATTGGCATTCGTGTAGCAATATTGGATGAGTGAAGCGCCCGGGCTGGCGTTTGCAAAATTCATCCACGGCAGAGTCAACCATAACTTATAATACAGGAAATATTATGACACGTACCGCTAGAACGTTAATCATCTCCGCCGCCATGGCTGGATTGGTCGCGGGCACCATCACCACCGGCTGTAAAAGCTCCAGCGACAATTCGGGCAAGGCGGCCGCTTCCGACACATCCATGAGCAAGCATGATTGCAAGGGAATGAATAGCTGCAAAGGCCAGGGCGGCTGCAATACCGGCGACATGGGCTGCAAGGGCAAAAATAGTTGCAAAGGCAAGGGCGGTTGCAAGGTGACTTAAAAGTCCGTCCTGCAAAAGGATAAGGGAGCGCGGGCGTCCCGCCCGCAACCTTCGGCGTCTCGCCGAGGGGCCTGGATGGCGGAGAGGGTTTGCTAAAAGGGAAGATCATTTTGCATCCAGCGCCAGCCGGCGGGACGCCGGCTGGATGCGACCCGACGGCCGCGCTCCCATTTTTTTTAAAAACCTTATGCCCGCCAACGCCTTCAATGGCATGACCGATTACGGCATCGGCATCGGTCTGCGCGTGCCGCATTACAACCATATTCTCTCCGAAAAGCCGGATTGTGACTGGTTTGAAATCATCTCGGAGAATTTCATGGTCGACGGCGGGCGGCCCTTGCGGGTGCTGGACCAGATTTTGGAGCAGTACCAGGTCGTGCAGCACGGGGTTTCAATGTATTTTGGCTCCGCGGAACCGTTAAATCGCGAGCACCTCAAAAAACTCAAGCGCCTGGTCAAGCGCACCAATACTCCCTGGCTCTCGGACCATCTGTGCTGGGGAAGTGTTGATGGCCGTTACACCCATGATTTGCTGCCGATGCCATACACGCGGGCCGCCGCCAAAGCCACCGCCCGCAAGATCCGCGAAGCGCGCGATTTTCTGGAAGTGCCCATCGCGGTGGAGAACGTCAGCAGCTACGCCGAGTTTCACGTTTCCGAGATGACGGAGTGGGAGTTCCTCAACGAAGTGGTGGAGCGGGCCGATTGCGGCATCCTGCTCGATGTCAATAATATCTACGTCTCCTCCCGCAACCATAATTTCGACCCGTTTGAGTATGTGAATTCCGTTCCGGCCGAGCGGGTGGCGCAGTTCCACATCGCCGGCCATTCCAAGTATGAACGATATATTCTTGACACGCACGACCATCCGGTGATCGACCCGGTGTGGAGGCTCTATGCGCATGCCATCGGGCGGGTGGGCAAAACGGCCACGCTCCTGGAGTGGGACGCCCGGATTCCTTCCTTTGACGAGGTGCATAACGAGGCGCTCAAAGCCGGCCAATACCTTGAAAACATTGAAAGCAAAACCGTCGCCGCCTAAGCGCCAGACTACGCGTGAGTTTCTCGCCTTGCAGCGCCTCATGGCCGGGGCCGTCATGCGTCCGCTCGCAGCCGGCGGCGGCATGAAGCGCCAATGGCACGATGGCCGGCCCATGAAAAACGTGGCGTCCGATTTCATCAAACCGAACAACCGGCTGACTTCGTTTGAACGCCTGGAAATTTATAACCGTCAATACTGGTTTCGGCTCAAGGACTGTTTTTACGAGGATTATCCGGGCCTGCGCGCCATTCTGGGAGAGCACCGATTCGAACGGATGGCCTGCGCCTATTTGGCCAGGCACCCTTCGCAATCATTTACCCTGCGGAATCTGGGCCGCTTCCTGGTGGATTTCCTTGACGCCGAGCCACGCTGGTTGGGCAGGCTGCGCGGCCCGGCCCTGGACATGGCGCGATTGGAGTGGGCCCACATCGAGGCCTTCGACAACGAAGCCAGGCCGGCGTTGGAAATCGATTCTCTGCTCGACGCCGATCCGGCGGACATTCGATTGCAATTGCAGCCTCACTTGACTCTTTTGCAACTCGGTTACGAACTGGATGAATTCCTGATTCACGTCAAGCAAGGCGCCGGGCTCCGCACCGAGGCCAGCAACGCCATGGAACAACCGCGGACCCGCAAAGAAGGCCGCCGCAAACGCCATTTGCAGCCGAAAACCATGTTTCTGGCCGTTCATCGCCACGACGACACGGTCTATTACAAACGGCTGCACGCTGGGCAATTTCGCCTCTTGTCCGCTTTCCGAGCCGGGGCCACGTTGGCCGGAGCTTGCGCGGAACTGGCGGAATCGGCCGATGCGAACGTGGCCGAAGTCAAATCATGGTTTGAAACCTGGGCCGCCCTTGGGTGGTTTTGCAAATTGGCATGACATCGACCTGCCCATAATTTCCCCATGCAAACGCCCGTATGCCAAATTGCTTATCGGTTGCTTATCCGGGGAGCGGATCGGTTGCAATCGCCGTTGCTGCTCGCCCTTCGGCTATATTGGGGCTGGCAATTTTTCCTGACCGGGCGCGGCAAATTAATGCACATTGAGAAGGTCACCCAATTCTTCCAAAGCCTGCACATTCCATTTCCCGCCTTCAATGTCTGCCTGGCCGGAGGAACCGAATGCGTCGGGGGATTGCTGTTTCTGGCCGGGCTGGGCACGCGGCTTGTCGCCCTGCCGCTGATTTTTGTCACCGTCATCGCCTATCTCACCGCGGAGATCGACAGCGTCAAACATATCTTCAGCGCCCCGGACAAATTCGTCAGCGCGGACCCGTTTCTTTTCATGCTGGCCGCCCTGATGGTTTTGGCGTTCGGGCCGGGGGCATTTTCGCTTGACTGGCTGCTGAAAGAAAACCTCCTGCGCCAGAAAAAAATTCTTCCAGTCTAACTTTCGCCTGAAGACTTTGCCCATTTCCCTTGGTTCGGCCCTGACGCTTTGTTGCATTCTGGCTGGCTGCGCGCCAAACCAGCCCGCCCCGGGCCGCGACGTCTTGAAAGTGGGCCACGCCGAAATCCAGATCGACTTGGATCCCAGCCTTGCCCGGCACCGCTCCGACGTTCTCGACTGGGTCGGTCGCGCGGCGGCGGCGGTGTCTGGCTGCCTGGGGCAATTTCCTGTCAAACATTTGTTGATTGTTGTCCAGCCCGGCGGCAATCAACCGGTCGGCGAAGGCACGACCTATGGGGCCTCGCGTATCGTCGTCCATCTCGAATCCTCCGCAAGGACGGCGGACTTGAGACAGGATTGGGTTCTGACCCACGAGATGTTTCATTTGGCCTTTCCGACTTTGAACGCGCGGTACGCGTGGATGATGGAAGGCCTTTCCGATTACCTGGAACCGGTGGCCCGGGCCCGCGCCGGACAAATAACCGCCCAGGACGTCTGGCGGGAGATGGTGGAAGGGATGCCCCAGGGGCTGCCTGCCGCGGGAGATCGCGGTTTGGATAACACGCGAACCTGGGAGCGCGTTTATTGGGGTGGCGATCTTTTTTGGTTGTTGGCCGATGTGCGGGTTCGTGCCCGCACCGGCAATCGCCGCAGTATCGATGACGCCATCCGCGCCATTCTCGGCGCCGGCGGCAATGGCGGGGCCGAATGGACCCTGGACCAAGTCTTGACGGCGGCCGATAACGCGACCGGCACCACCGTGCTCAAGGACCTCCATGACGAACTCGGCCCAAAACCGGGGCATGTTGATTTGGAGGCCCTTTGGCAAAGTCTTGGAGTCAAGTATAACTCAGGCAGAGTGACCTTTGACGATACCGCCCCCTGGGCAAATATTCGGGCAGCCATAACCCGCCTGCGTCCGCCCTCCGCCCTCAGCCTTCAGCCTTTCCCCTCATCCCCACACCTCAGCCTGGCGCAATTGCCTCAACAATAATTGCTCCAGGGAAGTGTCCGATCCGACGCTGAAAAAACGGATGCCTCGGCCCTGGCAAAATTCGCGCAGCCGCTGGCAGAAGTTTTGCACTGATTGCTGATAGGCCTTGAGCCGATACTTGCCAAAGGTCACTTCCTGCATCGCGCCGCTTTCGGAATCGATCAGGCGCAGGTCGCCATAAGTGGCGGGATTCAATTCCTCAGGCGCGAGTATTTGCACGGCATTGACTTGAAAGCCGCGTCCGATCAGGGCGTTCAATCCCGTTTCATAGCCTGCCGGGTCCAAAAAGTCGCTCAGCAAAACCGCCACTCCGGGTTGCCGCGAAACCATCGCTCCGCGGCGCAACGCTTCATTGAAATCCACCGGCCCGCGCGCGCTCAATTGCGACAGATTTTGAAAATATTGCATGGACGACTTGCGCCCGCGCACCGCCCGCAACGCGCCGCGCGCAGCCATCTCCGCGCTGAGGGCAGTCGGCGCCAAACTCGCGTCGCCCGTCGCAAGGTCTGGAAAAACTTGCACGGTCACGCGATCAAAACCGCACAGCGCCACATAACCCACGGCCGCGGCGACTTGCCGGGCAAAATCGAATTTCGGTGGCGAACCGAAGGTCATGGATTCGCTGGCGTCGAGAAAAATGCGCACCGGCAATTCCCGTTCCTCTTCGTAAAGTTTGAGGAAAAGCTTGTCGAGCCGCCCAAAAAGATTCCAATCCAGGCGGCGAAAATCATCGCCGGCCACGTAATTGCGATAATCGGCGAACTCAACCGATTGGCCGCGCGCCTTGCTGCGGCGTTCGCCCCGGGCCGAGCTTTTGGCGCGGCGGGCGGCCAGCAATTGGAATTGCTCCAGGCGGCGCAGCAGTTCAGGAGTAAGCAGCGGCATGTTTACGTTCAGTTGGTATAAGGGACGGTGCCGTTGGTGTCCACCCCATAACCCCACTGTTTTATGTAAGCGGCGGCGGGCAGGAACTGATCGTGTGTTTGACGGAGTTTGTCGCGCAACACCTTGTCCAATTCCGCCTGCCACGCGGCCCCGGCGGGTTGGTTGGCCAGATTTGTCAATTGCAACGGGTCTTTTTGG
>Ga0182030_10010719_pt1 | contig 18561 bp, 13 predicted proteins | sample 812S3MmetaG_FD_121299 | JGI IMG/M metagenome (GOLD analysis project Ga0182030, IMG submission 121299) | Permafrost microbial communities from Stordalen Mire, Sweden - 812S3M metaG (Illumina Assembly) | ecosystem: Environmental > Terrestrial > Soil > Wetlands > Permafrost | place: Sweden...
GCTGGAAGGTCAGAAGCCGCTACGCACGTGGACCAGGAAAGACGGACTGGGGGGCGATAACGTCCGGTGGCTGGGCGAGACTTCCGACGGCGCCATGTGGGCGGTCGTGAAGCCGGGCAGCCTCGCGCGCATCGATCCGGCAAACGGGAAGATTCGTCTCTTCGGCCCGGGGGACGGGCTCCCTTGCGTGATTTCGCATCGCGGTTTCGTCGACCACTTGGATAGGCTGTGGGTCGCCACAGCCTGCGGCGTCTTTCGAAACGACAGGCCATCGGTTTCCAATCGCTTTCAACGCATTGCGCAACCCACCTCGCTGGAGCATGTGGCGTGGGCCATTTCGGAAGACAAGCAGGGGACCATGTGGATCACCAATCCCGACGGATTGTGGAGTCTCAGCGACGGCCAATGGCGCCAATACCGCAAAGCCGACGGCCTCCTGACCGACAACCCGTACATTCCGGTTGTTGCGCCGGATGGCGCTCTATGGCTGCACCATCGCCTCGATGCTGGAATTGAGAGGGTAGAATTTTCGGGAAACCGCATTGTCCATTCCACCCCGGTGTTGGCTGCCGATGCCTCGTCGGTCGAAGTCACCGCCTTTCACGGCTTTGACTCGTTGGGACGCCTCTGGCGTGGCAGCGCGAACGGTGTTGCTGTCCTAACCAGCGGCTCATGGAAGTATCTGAGTGAGGAGGACGGGCTGATTTGGAACGATACCGACGGGGACGCCTTCTGGGCCGATCCGGACGGCAGCGTCTGGGTCGGCACCAGCGCCGGGCTGGCCCACTACCGGCCTCCGCGCGGGGCCTGGCTGGCAACCCTGGTTGCCGATCCGGTCATTACAAGACTGGAGACGAACCAGAAGTCCCGGGTTGGCAGGGCTGAGTTCTCCTCGCTTAGCTACAAGAACGAGCAACTGTTGCACTTTGCCTTCCGACTGGACGGGGAACATTGGACCGACACCAGCGAGCGGGTCATTTCCTTCGCCGGGCTTTCTCCGGGACGGCACCGCCTGGAGATCCGGTCGCGCGTTCGCGACGGTCCGTTCTCGGCTAGAGTGGCTGTGGCGGAGTTCCAGATCGATCCGAAGTGGTGGGAAACCTGGTGGTTGCGGTCGATTGCTATATTGCTTGGCGCCCCCGCCGTGTGGGGCGTCATTCTATGGAAGAACGGGCTACTGCGCTGCAGAAACCTCCAGTTGGAAAACGCAGTTCACCAACGGACAGCCGAACTGGAATCCGAACGCAGCAAGGTAATGGAAGAGAAGTTGCGCGCCGACCAGGCGAGCGAAGCTAAGGGCCGCTTCCTAGCGACCATGAGCCACGAGATCCGGACGCCTCTGAGCGGTGTCATCGGCTTGAGCAGGCTGCTCGAAACCATGTCCGTCCCCGCCGAGGCTTTGGAAATGGTTCACATGATTCGCTCTTCTGGGGATGCCCTGCTGAGGGTGATTAACGACGTCCTCGATTTCTCCAAAGTGGAAGCCGGAAAGCTGGACCTGGAGGTGACGCCCTTCAATCTGCATCTCTCCCTGGAACAAAGCGTGGGGCTGTTTCGCGCCGCCGCCGCGGAAAAGGGACTGTGCCTGGCTTGCGAGCTTGCGCCGGAGTTGCCTGCCTGGGTAGCCGGAGACGATACCCGTTTGCGGCAGGTGGTACTGAATCTGGTCTCAAACGCCCTGAAGTTCACCGGTGCCGGCGAGGTTATCCTTTCGGCGCGCGTGGAACGGGAGGACCAGACATCGTACTGCATCGCGATCGAGGTTCGCGACACCGGCATAGGCATTGCACCGGAACAACTGCCTCATCTGTTCTCATCCTTCAATCAAGCGGACGCCTCCATCAGCCGTCGTTACGGGGGAACCGGCCTGGGTCTGGCGATCTCGAAACGGCTGGTCGAGCTGATGGGAGGAACCATCTATGTGCAATCCACGCCGGGCGAGGGTACGAAGTTCGGATTTACGGTCCGCATGGGCGACGCGCAGGAACCTGTCGTGGCTCCCATCGCTCCGCCGCCGACGGTGCGACCGGGCAACGATTTGAGAGTGCTGGTCGCCGACGACAACGCCATAAACCGGAAAGTGGCCGTCATGCTGCTAAAGAAACTTGGAGTGAATGCCGACTGTGTGACGGATGGTGTACAGGCCATCGCCGCAGTTGAGCGTGATCGATATGACCTTGTTCTGATGGATGTGGAAATGCCTGAGATGGACGGTCTGGCCGCAGCTCGGGCAATCCGCAGTCGGCTCCCGCTCGATCGCCAACCAGCCATCTTCGGGCTGACCGCGCACGCGACCACGGAGTATCGGACCACTTGTCTGAATGCCGGTATGGACGGGTACCTGACAAAGCCGCTCGAACCGGGGAAGCTTCAGGACCTCGTTGGAGAGTTGTCCGAGCAATCCACGTTGCGACACTCTATTTCCGGTGTGACGAGAGAGTAGCGTCAAAGAGGATTCCGAGAAGAAACGTCTGGTGGGTTGACTTCGTTCGACGGCTACTCTCCTGAGGGGCGGTCAACCGCGATGCAGTGGGTTTCGTATCGAAAAGTCGGCTGGCCGCTAATATGGTTGCGTCCGCCGGACGCTATGTGGCGACGCCTTTGATCGCTCGCGTGGCGCACAAGTTCTGCAGAGTTGTCCGACCCTCCGGCCGTTTAATACTCAGAAGACCTGTCGAATCGCGGGCGCGGACCGTCCGAAAAATGCTCCGCCCGGTTCGTGGCCGGGGCCATCGCCAGATTCGGAGAGCCATAACATCCCATCAGCCGCCCGGCGGTTCTGCCTGTCGTCCGTAGGGCTCATTCTGTTTCACCCCACCGGGGTCCTGCTCGGCTGCTAGTTATTTTCAACCGCCGGAAAAGATCAGGAACGATGGCTTCCGGCACCAGCGTACTTCTTGCGCTCGACTTCAAAGGAACGGTTCTTTTCGTTCAGTTTTCGATTGTGCCGGTTGGTCAACGATACGCCAAAGAATGCAAGCGAAGCTCCAACGATTCCGGGGATGAGCAGGTCTGCAATGTGAACCCAGGGATTCGGCGCACTCGTCGGCGGCATCTCCACTTTGATGACTGGCGGTAGTTGCGCCAGAGCCGGTGCAGTTTGCTGTGATTGTTGTGGCGGTCGCTGTGGCTGCTGTGCAGGTTGCTGCGACCATGCGGAAATGCTGAGAGCGGCGAGAATGAGGAAGGATCGGCGCATTGCGGTGGCTCCTACTTATACATCAGGCAGGTTCCTGAATTTGTAGAGCTTGCTGTGGTTTTGACAGCAAAGGTTTCAAGAAATCGTCCGGTAGAACGTCGGATGACCAGCGAATACTGAGTAGTACCACCGTGTTGATCGTCGAAGGGGTAATCTATCGTGATCTCTGCTGGGTCGATGAAAACTGATTCCCTGTCATGGGCATATTGGTCTGGGAATTTGAAAAACGGGTCTTTGTCGAAACTGTTCATTCGGATCCAGACGCCGGGTGCAAATGTATCGTGGTAATTGACTCCATTTCTGAACTCTGCGAAAACCGCCGCAGCTTTCTGCGTCTCTCTGCTATGTTCGGCTCTTTCCCAATCATTTGGCGTAGGTTCCGTCACATGGAATATTAGGAAGACATCTTCTTTGGGGCGGAAACAAACATAGGTTGTAGGCGATGAAAGCCTGTCCAGAATATCCTTGTCGTGCGCCTCAAAGAGTTGCTTGAATGAATTGCACGCTTTGGACGTTTGCGCTTCGGAACAATCGACTGTTGGAAGTTTTGCCCTGGGAGGGGATTGAGGCTGCTGTGCTGTCTTCTGCTGTGCGTGAATCACAGCAATCAGCAGAAGCAACACGATGGTAGAGCGGTAAGACCAGTTCATCATGATCCTTTACGCACGATATTTGCAACGCTGTTATTCCCAAAGCAAAAGGCGGTCATTGCGGCGGTTTGCAAACGCTACAGGCCGAGTATCCCTGTGCCTTGGCATCTTTCAGGCTGATTGGAATCTTGCTCTTTGAAAGGTAGCGACAAGTGGCCGTGTTGTATTTCCTTCCGCTATTGGTGGTATAGACCGTTTGCTCTTTGGTCTGTGTTTTTGCGGGCGGGGTTGGCTCTTGGGACGGCTGAAGAGCAACACCGGCTCCAAGCAATAGGAACGCTAAAACGAGCGTGAGTATGCGGCGCATTGGATCTCCCTTCCGGGCAAGGATTTTATCACCTTTCAAGCGTTTCCACAGCGGGAGAATTCCCGAAGAACAATTCTTGGTATCGTGTGGGACATGACCATTGAACTGTCAGAAGATGATTTCGTGCGGGTTTTGTGGGCCGTCCAAGAGTACGCCAAAGTTATGGGTGTCGGAATCAAAAAGAGCACTGCCGAAGGGACCGTCACCGCTGAAGATCACGAAGCCATGAGAGCAATGATTGCTTTGCACGGTCTATTGGTTCAGAAAGGTAGAGACGCCGGTATCATAGTTAAACCGTCGTAGGGCGTCCACGCCATTCGAGAGGCCGTGGCTGCGTCCGTGAATCCGATTAACCGCTCATCGCTCTGAATTTCCGCAGCACCTTCCACGTCGCCACCAACTGTTGAATGGCGGCTGGCGGAAGAAGCCGTTCTTTGAAAGCGCATTCTCGATACGCCGTCTCGTAGATGCGTTCGACACCATCGCTGTTTGCGTTGCCGTCGCCAAGGATGCTGTGATGCCAGCGGGCTGGTGCGGATCGAACAGGGCGGCCCTGTGCGCTCGTGCGGTATATTCTGGCGGGCTGGTTCGCCGTCGTGATCGCAGCCGGTGCCAGAATCGAAGTTGGACAGTGAAAATCTGAAATGAGCCTCCCCCGGAGAAGTGTATTACACCCCACCCACCCGTTGTCAGGGAGGGAAAGAAACTTCTGGCGAACTTCCCTGAAAGGAATCCCGATGGGACTCCGGGCCGAGTTGTCGCATCAGTTCAGGATTCAGTTTCCGTGGCGCTGGAAGCAACCGCCCGTTCGCCGTGAGGTTGGGCAGTTTTTGAGGGTTTCCAGGTCGCTGGATGGGTCGGAATCGGGGGCGGGAGTCCTGTGAGATTGCCCGATTTTGGACATGTTAACCCTGTAGTTTTCCACAGATTTTTGTACCTCTCTCCGTACAAGTTGATTTTGACTATCCGTAAACTATTGATTCTAATGCGTTTGGCTCCCCGGCATGGATCCGAACCACTGATCCATGCCGTACATTGACTTCGGCACGTTCACGCTGGCTGGTGAGGGGGCGCTCCCGAAGACGTTCTTGATGACGGGATAACCGTGCAAGGGGAAGCGGATCTAACGGCCCGGCGCCGACGACGGAAACCTACCCGATCTCACTGCTATCCTAAATGCTTGGAGCAATTCATTTGAAGATCGGTTTGGCATTTCGCAGTTTCTTCAACCTCTTATTCGGCGGTGAGCTTTCGGATGGCGTCCTCACGCAGTTGGGACTGACCAAACGCACGGCAGCGCCCGCGAAACCCGTGGCGCCGCCCGCGCCGGTGCGCACTACCTCCGACGGGGCGCTGCAGTTTCTCGGCATCCTGCAGCGCGATTCACGCCTGGTGGACTTCCTGATGGAAGATATCAAGTCCTACTCCGACGACCAGGTGGGCGCGGCGGTGCGCGAACTGCACGACCAGTGCCGCGATGCCGTGGCCCGGTACGTCACCTTGCAACCGGTGATCGACGGCGTGGAGGGCACGTTTACCAAGGCGCCCTCGAGCGACCCCAACGAGGTCAAGTTCGTCGGCAACGTTCCGGCCAAGCCGCCCGCCGGCGGCACACTGCGGCATAAAGGCTGGCGCGCGGCCAAAATCGACCTGCCGGCATTAGCGGCCAAACAGGACGCGGCTATTCTGGCGCCCGCGGAAATCGAAATTGAGTAAGAAAACCCAGACCGCGCGCTACGTGGTGGGGATCGACCTGGGCACCACCAACTCGGCGTTCGCCTACGCCGAAATTCAGGTGGATGCCGACCCGTTCGCGCCGGCCAACGTCCAACTGCTGCCCATTCCGCAGTTGGTGAACCCCGGCGAGGTGCGCGAAGAAGGACTGCTGCCATCCTTCTTATATCTGCCGGGCGTTTCCGATTTTCCGGCCGGCACGCTGGCGCTGCCCTGGAACGACGAGCGCGGCTTCGTGGTGGGACAACTGGCGCAGAAGCGCGGCGTGGAGAACGTGGGGCGGCTGGTGTCGTCGGCCAAGTCCTGGCTGTCGCACTCGGGCGTGGATCGCACCGCGGCGCTGCTGCCGTTTCGCGCTCCAGAGGGTGTGGCCAAAGTATCGCCGGTGGAAGCCAGCCGGCGCTATCTGGAGCACTTGCGCGAAGCGTGGGACGCGCGCATGCCGGACGCGAAGTTTGCCGATCAGCAGGTGCTGGTGACGGTGCCGGCATCCTTCGACGCGGTGGCTCGCGAACTCACCCTGGAAGCGGCGAAACAGGCGGGCTACGGCGACATCACGCTTCTGGAAGAGCCGCAGGCGGCCTTCTATGCGTGGATCGAGCGGCACGTCGACTGGCGCGAGCGCGTGCAGCCGGGCGATTTGATCCTGGTGGTGGATATCGGCGGCGGCACCACCGATTTCACGCTGATCGCGGTGACCGAATCGAAGGGCGAACTAGCGCTCGATCGCATCGCCGTGGGCGAGCACATTCTGCTGGGCGGCGACAATATCGACCTGGCGCTGGCGGGCACGGTAGCGGCGCGGTTGGCGGAAAAGGGCACGCGCCTCGATAGCCGGCAGATGCAATCGCTGTGGAACAACTGCCGCGTGGCCAAGGAAAAGCTGCTCGATCCGCAGTCCACCGCCGGGGAGCAGGCGGTGACCATCTTAGGTAAGGGGACCGGCCTGGTGGGCGGCACCATCAAGGCGTCCCTGCTGCGCAGCGATATCGATAAAGTGCTGGGCGAGGGCTTCCTGCCCGCGGTGGCCAGCAGCGAGATGCCGGCGGCACAGCGTCGCGTGGGCCTGCAGGAATTGGGACTGCCGTATGCGGCCGACCCGGCCATCACGCGGCACATGGCGCGATTCCTGCGGCAACAGGCGGCCACTTCGCAGCAGTCCGCCGTGCGGCGCGGGCCGAGCGGATTGGCCTGCCCCACGCACGTGCTTTTCAATGGCGGCGTGCTGAATGCGACACTGGTGCGGCAGCGGATCCTGTCGACCCTGGATGCGTGGCTGGCGGAAGAGGGCCTGCCGGCAGTGAAGCCGCTGAGCGGCGAGGATCTGATGCAGGCGGTGGCGCGCGGCGCGGCGTACTATGGGCTGGCGCGCGGAGGCCGCGGAGTGCGCATCCGCGGCGGCGTGCCGCGCACCTATTACGTCGGAGTGGAGAGCTCTCTGCCATCGATCCCGGGTTTCCCCGCGCCTCTCAAGGCGCTGGCGGTGGTGCCGTTCGGCATGGAGGAGGGCAGCGAAGTGGCCATCCCCGGCCGCGAGTTCGGACTGGTAGTGGGACAGCCGGCGGAATTCCGATTCTTCACCTCCACGGCGCGCAAGAACGACAAGGTGGGCGACTTGATCGAGGACTACGGCGATCGGTTGGAAGAGCTGTCGCCCATGGAGGTGAGTTTCCCCTCGGGCGAAGTTTCGTCCGAAGTGGTGCCCGTCTCGTTCGAGACCGTGATCACCGAGACCGGCGTGCTGCAGTTGTGGTGCGTGGCGCACGATGGCCGCAAGTGGAAACTGGAATTCAATGTGCGGGAGAAGGTGACGGCGTGAAGGTTGGAATCGACCTCGGCACTACCAATTCCGCGCTGGCATATATTGACGAACGCGAGGGCGACGACCGCGAATTTCCGCCGCTGCACATTTTCGAGACGCCGCAACTGGTGGCGGCGGGGCGCGTAGAAGCGCGGCGCACACTGCCTTCGTTCCTGTTTCTGGAAGACGGGGAGCCGGTAGGGGTGTACGCGCGCGAGCAGGGCGCAATTGTGCCCACGCGGCTGGTGCACTCGGCGAAATCGTGGTTGTCGAATCCCGATGTGGACCGCACGGCGAAGATTCTGCCGTGGGATTCGCAGGAGACGGGGCGGGTGCTCTCGCCGGTAGAGGTCTCGGCGCGTTTCATCGGCAAGTTCCGCGAGGCATGGGATACCGCGATGGGCGTGCCGCTGGCGGAGCAGGACATCGTGCTCACCGTGCCGGCCTCCTTCGACGAAGAGGCGCGCGAGCTGACGGTGATGGCGGCGCGCGATGCCGGGCTGGAAAAGCTCACGCTGCTGGAAGAGCCGGCGGCGGCCTTCTATTCGTGGATTGCGAACAACCTGGCGCAATCGCGCAAGAAACTGTTCAACGGGCAAGTGGTGCTGGTGTGCGATGTGGGCGGCGGCACCAGCGACTTCAGCTTGATTCGCGTCTCGCGTGAGGGCGACCTGGTGAACTTCACGCGCACGGCGGTGGGCAAGCACCTGCTGCTGGGCGGCGACAACCTGGATCTCACGCTGACGTGGCTGGTGGAGACCAAACTCGGCGTTCCGCTTTCCGTGCGGCAGCGCAGCGGGCTGCGGCGGCAGTGTTCCGCGGCCAAGGAGAAGCTGCTCAACGATCCTAATCTGAAAGGCGTGGAGATTACCGTTCTGGGGTCGGGATCGTCGCTGATCGGCAGGTCGCTGAAGACCGAGATTCTGCGTAGCGAGGTGCTGGAACTGGCGCTCGAAGGCTTTCTGCCGTTCAGCCAGCGCGGCGAGCCGCCCAAGGAAGAGAAGCGCAGTTTGTTCCGCGAACTGGGCCTGCCGTATGTCACCGACCCGGCGGTGACGCGCCATCTGAACGCGTTCCTGGAGACTGCGGGGCAACCGCCCGACGCCATCCTTTTCAATGGCGGATTCTTCATCCCGGCGATTCTGCGCGAGCGCGTGGCCGACGTGGTGGGCCAGTGGTACGGCCGGCGGCCGGAGATCCTGGAGAATAGCGAGCTCGATCTCGCCGTGGCGCGCGGCGCGGCGTACTACTCGTACGTGCGGTCGACGGGCAGCGGCGTGCTGGTGCGCGGCGGGTTGCCGCGGACCTACTATATCGGGCTGGGCGACGCGCGCGATGGCAAGTTCACGGCGGTATGCCTGGTGCCGCGCGGCGCGGAGGAAGGCGCGGCCATCGAAATCGATAACGATGCGCTGCAACTGGTGGCTAATCGGCCGGTATCGTTCCGCTTGTATAGTTCGCTTACGCGGTCCGACGACAAGCTGGGCGAGGTAGTGGAGTTCGCGGCGGACGATCAGGACCTGCACATGCACGCGCCGCTGAACGCCGTGATCCGCTTCGGCAAGAAGGCGGAAGAGCGGTTGATTCCCGTAAAGCTGGGGGCGCGGCTGACGGAGATCGGCACGCTGGAATCGTGGTGCGAATCGAAGATCAGCGACAATCGCTGGCGGCTGCAGTTCGAATTGCGCAAGCAGGCGGCGCAGCAGAAGGTGGAGCGCAAAGCCGCGGCGGTGGTGAGCGAGCAGGCTCTGAAAGCGTCGCTGGGGCTGATCGGAAGCGTTTTTTCGACGGACGCGAAATCGCCCATTGCGCCCGAAGAGTTGCCGGCCAAACTGGAGCAGACCATGGGGCTGGGCAAGAATTCGTGGCCGCTGGCGGCCATCCGGCAGATGGCCGATGCGTTTCTGAATGCTGCCGGCGGGCGCAAGAAGAGCCCCGCGTATGAGATCCGCTGGCTGAATTTGTGCGGCTTCTGCCTGCGGCCGGGCTTCGGATATCCGGGCGACGATTTCCGCATCGAACAGGTGCGGCGGGTATACGCGGGCGGCATCACGTATGGCAACCAGGTGCAGTGCGAGATCGACTGGTGGATTTTCTGGGGGCGCGTGGCCGGCGGGCTCAATCGCAATCAGCAGGCGGATGTATATCAGAGGCTCTCGGGGTTTCTGCTGCCGCGGGGGAACAAGAAGCTGCAGCGCGTGAATGCATCGCTGTTGCGCGAGATGTGGCGCACGGCGTCCAGCCTGGAACTGCTGCCGCTGGGGACGAAGACGGAGTTGGGCGACGCACTGGTGAAGCGCGTGAAGGCCGGCGACTACAAGGAGAGCGAATTGTGGTGCCTCACGCGGCTGGGCGCGCGGAAACTTTTCTATGGGCCGATCAATCTGGTAGTGCCGCCGGCGACGGTGACGCGCTGGGCGGAATCGCTGATGAATCTGCCGCACGCGGGCGAGGCACTGGCGTCGATGGCGCGTCGCACGGAGGATCCCATGCGCGATCTGCCGCTCGCTACACGCGAGGGCGTCAAGCGCAAGCTGCAGGGGATGGCGCATGCCGAGCGATTGCTGGCGGTGCTGGAAGGCGAAGAGGAAGACGACACGACGCTGGGCCGGATCTTCGGGGAAGAGCTGCCCTCGGGGCTGGTGCTGGCGGAGTAGAATGATTACAGATGACTGGCAAGGTAAGTGTGGTAATTGAACAGGATCAGGACGGGGTTTACGCATATTGCCCTGAGTTAAAGGGGTGCCAATCGCAAGGAAACACCGTCGAAGAGGCTCTTATCAATATCCGTGAGGCGATTGAACTGTTTCTGCAGACCATGACCGATGAGGAGCGCTCGGAGGCGCTGAGCCGGGAGATTCTAACCACCGCCGTCGAAGTTCATGCCTAAATCACCGCGCCTGACCGCAGGGGATGCCGAGGCGATGTTGATGAAGGCGGGCTTCGTTTGGCTGCGCTCTAACGGTAGTCACCGGATCTACGCAAAAGGCCTGCGAAGGGTAGTCGTTCCGTTCCACGTCAGCGCAATGCTGCACCCGCGGATCGTCAAACAGGTTCTCGAGGCCATTGAGGACGCCTCGATCCAGGGCCGGATCTTCGGGGAAGAGTTGCCGCGGAGTGAGTGACCGGCGGCACACCACAACCTCTATCGTGAATGCCGTTGCGACTCCCGGGCCAGCACTTCGGACCTGAGGTCCAAGCGCCGGGCCTCGTTCATCGCCAGTACGCGCACCGTGGACCGGCCCACTGGCGTGCGTCCTTCGATCCGTGCGCCCTGAAACAGAAAGTGCTCCTCCCACCGGTCACGTCTCGGGTGAAAAAGAGGCGCCAACTCCCCAGTGCTTGGATCGATGCCTGTCAGGTTAGGGGCCGCGAAACAATAAGCTGACCAAATGTCTCGAACCTGAGCGATCGCTCCCTAACGGTCGCGGCTCCGTCAAATGCGCATGCCGAGCCGCGCGCGTGAGCAAGCGGTTGGGTCTGAGTGCACAGGACAAGTCGCAATGTTCTTGTCGCAGGCCGCAGTATTCGCAGCGATTATCGGCGCGCCGCCGGACGGAGTCTCTCGTCGCGGCGTCCATCGCTAACCGCGAGTAGAATTCAAGCGACGCCGGGCCTTGAGTTTCAGAATGGAGATGAAGTCGGCAACGTTGATGAGGGCTTCGTATTCGGCCCGTTCATCGTCGCCGAGCGCGCCGTCATTGGCCCGTTCGGACAGGACGTCGATTCGCGCCTGAACCGCGGGATCGATACGGAATTCGACCACTCGCTGAGCTGACTCAGCGTCGAAGCACCGGCTGAAGGGCTCGAACAGACCGTCGAGGGGTATCGTGACATCACCCATATCCAAGACACTATCATAAGCCGACGCCCGTCTCCAACTCGGGGCTCTACAAGCCGCTCTCTTTGTGATCGCCCACGTCCACGCGCTTCACCGGCGCGCGCACGATGGCGCCGGGGCGAGGATGGTCACACACCCGTCCGGGATATTGGTTAGCCGGAAGACAACCCCGCCCCGCCTACGCGCCTACTGCGATGTTGGCGCCCGCCTGAAAATAACGCGGGGCGTGATACGGCTGGAAGCGGTACCCGATGCCGAAAACCGTCTCGATGTAACGGTCGGCATAGGCCCCCAGTTTCTTGCGCAGGCGGCGCACATGGACGTCCAGCGTCCGCGTGCGGATTTCGGCGCCGTAACCCCATACCTGCATCAGCAGGGCTTCCCGCGGAATAATCTCGCCGGCGTGCCTCACAAGCAGCGACAGCAAGTCGTATTCCTTGCGGGTGAGTGACATACGCTCGGTGTCGAGGGCCGCGAAGTGTTGGTCGAAATCGAGGGCCAAGTGCTCGTCGCGATACGGCGGAGTGTGATTCGTGCTCACCGGAACAGGTCCCAAAGTCCCTCCTCTTACTTCCCTATGCTTATGCTACGGATACGGCGCCGGAAGGTGAGGTGCATGTTGTAAAATCTTTGTAAAATTACAGGGCCGCCCCGGGGGCGATTTTCGGAGTACGATGTCGCCCTTGGAATGTGACATACTAACAGATCTTTCGACGTTTCCTGCTCCGGTACAGACACGCAAATGAGCAACTTTTCGTTCAGTCGGCGCGCGGCCGTCTTCGGTGCGGCGGCACTGCCGGTGATTCGCGTCCTGAAGGGACAGTCCAAGCCGAAGTCCGTCGTGATTTCGAGCAACAACCGGGCCAATGGCGGCATCAATTGCTGCAACAAGGCCATGGAGATGATCAAGGCCGGCAAGGACACGCTGGATGCCGCGATCGCCGGCGTGAACATTGTCGAACTGGATCCCAACGACACCAGCGTGGGATACGGCGGCCTGCCGAATGAAGATGGCGTGGTGCAACTGGACGCCAGTTGCGTGCACGGTCCGTCGCGCCGCATGGGCGCCGTAGGGGCGATTGAAGGGATCAAGACGCCGTCGAAAGTGGCCCAACTGGTGATGGCGGAGACCGACCACATGATGCTGGTGGGCGCCGGCGCGCTCAAGTTTGCCAAGGTCTGGGGCTTCCCGGAAGAGGATCTGCTCACGGACAAGTCGCGCCTGGCATATCGAATGTGGAAGCGGGAGATGCGCGATAAGAATGGCCATACCTTTTGGGAATCGAACATCGATGCCCCGCCAGCCGCGCCAAATAAGGGAGCAGCGCCCGATAAAGGCGGCGACAAGCCAGGCAAATTGGCCGAACTGAAGCGGGATTTTCCGGGGTACGACGAAGAGACGCTGGCCTGGGCTTACGATGTGGCGCTCCATCCGCCGCACGGGACTATCAACTGTATCGCGCTCAACGAAAAGGGCGAAATGTCGGCGGTCACCACTACCAGCGGGATGGCTTTCAAGATCGCCGGCAGGTGCGGGGATTCCCCCATTATCGGCGGTGGATTGTGGCTGGATCAGGACGTGGGCGGCGCCGGCTCCACGGGCCGCGGGGAAGAGAATTTGCGGGTTTGCGGGGCGCACACCGTGGTGGAAAACATGAAGCACGGGATGTCGCCGAAAGAGGCAATTCTCGACACTCTGAAGCGGGTGTCGCGGAATTTTAACGATGACAAGAAGCGCTTGGAGGCAGTGGATTTGAACTTTTACGCCCTGAGCAAGACCGGTGAATATGCCGGCGGATCGCTGTGGGGGCCGTCGCGTTTTGTGGCCTGCACGGGTGATGCCGCCGGCCACGTGGAACCGTCGGTTTACCTGTACGAACACTAACGATGAAACAATTTTGCGGCGGCTGCATCACATACCTGTAATTCACACTTGGGTACTTGCGGGATGTTGTAGCCGGAGTCGTGGTTGTCCTCCTACATGTCTAACAACAAAATTTTGACAAGCGCACTGGGACGCCGGTAAAGAACCATGTCTCAGATCTTTCACCGCAGCACCAACACGTTTTCGCGCATCACCATCTTCGGCGCGGTCTTTTTTCTGGGCTTTTTGACCTGGGTTTTCACGGTGCTCGACCGGTCGGCCTACAGCACCCGGCAAAGCCAGGTCCGCGAGCAGCCGGTGCCCTTCAGCCATGCCCACCATGTGGGCGGTTTGGGCATCGATTGCCGCTATTGCCACACCACCGTGGAGACGTCCAGCTTCGCCAATGTTCCGCCCACCAAGACGTGCATGAATTGCCACTCGCAGATCTGGGTGACCAGCCCCACGCTGGAACCGGTGCGCGCCAGCTTTCGCGACGGCAAATCCCTCTCGTGGACGCGCGTCAACGATCTGCCCGACTTCGTTTATTTCAATCACGGCATCCACGTGAACAAGGGTGTGGGGTGCGAAACCTGCCACGGGCGCGTGGATAAGATGCCGCTCATGGCGCAGGCCAACACGCTGCAGATGGAATGGTGTCTCAACTGTCATCGGAACACGGAGAAGTACATCCGGCCGAGGGAGTTCGTCACCACCATGGGGTACCAGCCGGCGGGCGATCAGGAAGAGATCGGCCGGCGGCTGCAAAATGAATACAACATACAAGACGTCCGCACGCTGACGAGCTGTTCCACGTGTCATCGATAAAGTAATCCAGAGAACGATGAGCCATTCAGATAATCCGGAAAATCAACTAGATCTTGCGGCGGTCCGCAACCGCCTGCAGCGAACCAGCGGGCGGGAATACTGGCGCAGCCTGGACGATCTGGCGGCCACGCCGGAGTTCCAGGACCTGCTCCATCGCGAGTTTCCGCGGCAGGCGCTCGGCTGGGCCGAGGACGAAAATCCGGTGGAGGGGCGCCGCAATTTTCTCAAGCTGATGGGCGCGTCGCTGGCGCTGGCCGGGCTTACGGGCTGCACGCGGCAGCCTACCGAACACATTGTGCCCTATGTGCGGCAGCCGGAGGAACTGATTCCCGGCCGGCCGCTGTTCTTTGCGACGGCGACTACGCTGGGCGGGGTGGCCAACGGCGTCCTGGTGGAGAGCCATGAGGGCCGGCCCACCAAGATCGAAGGCAATCCGGAGCATCCCGGAACGCTGGGCGCGTGCGATATTTTCTCGCAGGCGTCGGTGCTGCAATTGTACGATCCCGACCGCGCGCAGGCGGCCAGTCTGGGGGGCGAAATCCGCGGTTGGGGAGACTTCTTCAGTGCGTTCCGCTTAGCGCTGGCGGCCCAGAAAAGCAAGAACGGCGCGGGCATACGCATTCTCACGGAGACAGTGACGTCGCCCACCATGGCGGCGCAATTCAAGGCTATCCAGAAGCTCTATCCTGGGGCCAAGTGGCACCAATGGGAGCCGGCCGGACCGCACAGCGCGCGCGCCGCCGCGGTGACCAGCTTCGGACAGCCGGTCAACACTTATTACGACCTGACCAAGGCCAATGTAATCCTCTCGCTCGATTCGGACTTCCTGGCGCAAGGCGCCGGCAGCCTGCGGTACGCGCGCCAATTCGCGTCGCGGCGGCGGGTAACCGGCAACCAGTCGACCATGAACCGGTTGTACGTGGTGGAACCGAATCCTACGCCCACCGGCGCCAAGGCCGACCATCGGATGCCGCTGCGCGCCGGCGATATCGAAGAGTTCGCCTGGGCGGTGGCCACCGGTGCGCAGATCGCTCTGGGCCCCAAGAAGGGCGACAACCAGGATATCTATAGGTGGGCCGGCCCGGTCGCCCAGGACCTGTTGCGCAACAAGGGCGCCAGTGTCGTGATCGCCGGCGATCATCAGCCGCCCCTGGTGCATGCCCTGGCCCACGTGATGAACAGCCACTTGGGCAACGTGGGGAAGACCGTGTTTTATACCGATCCGATCGAGGCCAACCCGGTGGACCAATTGGCTTCGTTACAGGACCTGGTGAAGGATCTGGATGCCGGCGCGGTGGATCTGCTGCTGATCCTCGGCGGCAATCCGGTGTTCAACGCGCCGGTGGAATTGGGCCTGCGCGACCGCATCAAAAAAGCGGCGCTGAGCGTACACCTGAGCCTCTACGAAGACGAAACTTCGACGGTTTGCCAGTGGACCCTGCCGGAAACGCATTACCTGGAAACCTGGGGCGATGCGCGGGCGTTCGACGGGACCGTCTCCATTCAACAGCCGCTGATTGAGCCGTTGTACGGCGGCCGGTCGGCATACGCGATGCTCCAGGCGCTCACCGATTCGCCGGAGACGAGACCTTACGATATTGTCAAGGGCTATTGGGCGGCGCAGCAACCGGGCGCCGATTTCGAGGCCTGGTGGCGGCGCGCGGTGCACGATGGCGTGGTGCCCGGTACGGCGCTGCCCGCCAAAACTCCTGCGTTGCGCGAAGAGGCGGTCACCGAAAAGGCCGAGAAGCGGCGGCTGGGCGGCAAATTCGAAGTGAATTTCCGGCCCGATCCCACCATCTACGACGGACGCTTCGCGAATAATGGGTGGCTGCAGGAACTGCCCAAGCCGATCACCAAGTTGACTTGGGATAACGCCGCCATCATGAGCCCCGGCGACGCCTTCCGTCTGGGAGTGCCGACCGGCGGCATGGTGCGGCTCACCTATGAAGGCCATACGCTGAAGGCGCCGGTGTGGATCCAGCCGGGCCACGTGGATGGCTCCATCACCCTGCATTTGGGATACGGCCGGACGAGCGGTGGCAAAGCGGGGACCGGGATGGGGTTCAACCCCTACGGCCTGCGCACCGCCAAGGCACTGTGGCAGGATGCCGGCCTGGAAGCCCGCAAGATCGACGGCGCGTATCTCTTCGCCGCCACGCAGAACGATGGCGCGATTCACAATGAGCGGGTGCTCGACGAATCCCGTCACATCATTCATAAGGGCGATATCGCGGAGTATCTGAAGGAGCCGGAATCGGTGCATGGCGGCGCGGAAGCTCCGCCCCACGGTCTCACCATGTACCCCGATTTCAATTACTCCACCGATGAGCATGGCAAACCCAAGTACGCCTGGGGCATGGCGATCGACCTGAATGCCTGCACCGGCTGCAGCGGCTGCATCGTGGCCTGCCAGGCGGAGAATAACATCGCGGTGGTCGGCAAAGACCAGGTGCGGCGTTCGCGCAATATGCACTGGCTGCGCGTGGACACTTACTATAGCGGCGAGCCGGCCAATCCCGAGGTGTACAACCAGCCGGTGCCGTGCATGCAATGCGAGGACGCGCCGTGCGAACTGGTCTGCCCGGTGCAGGCCACCACCCACAGCGCCGAAGGCCTCAACGACATGGTTTACAACCGCTGCGTGGGTACGCGGTATTGTTCCAATAACTGCCCGTACAAGGTGCGCCGGTTCAATTTCTATCTGTTCTCGGATTTCGAAACGCCCAGCCTGAAACTGCTGCACAATCCCGACGTGACGGTGCGCAGCCGCGGCGTGATGGAGAAATGCACTTACTGCGTACAGCGCATTAACGCCGCCAAAATCGACGCCGAGAAGCAGGACCGCAAGGTGCGGGACGGCGAAATTCAAACCGCGTGCCAGGCCAGTTGTCCGACGGAGGCCATTATTTTCGGCAATATCAACGACCCGAACAGCCGCGTCTCCAAGATGAAAGCGGAGAAGCGCAACTACGGGCTGCTGCAGGAACTGAACACGCGTCCGCGGACCACCTATCTGGCCACGCTGCGCAATCCGAACCCGGAGTGGGAGAGCTAGGGGCTGCCGATGGCTGACGAGCGACACGATCCACACTCCCCGGCGGCGAAGACCATCATCGCGCCGGGCTATACCTTCGGCACGGTCACCGACCAGATCGCCACCGTGGTGCTGACCAAGCGCACTCCGGTGTTCTGGTTCATGGGTTTCAGCGTGGGCATCGTCCTGCTGCTGATGTTCCTGCTGGCGGTGGGCGTCCTTTTCGTGAAAGGGACGGGCATTTGGGGTCTGCGCACCCCCGTGATGTGGGGATTCGCCATTACGAACTTCGTGTGGTGGATCGGTATCGGCCACGCCGGCACGCTGATTTCCGCCATCCTGCTGCTGCTGAACCAGCGCTGGCGCAACTCCATCAATCGTTTCGCCGAGGCCATGACGCTGTTCGCGGTGGCCTGCGCGGGCATGTTCCCCATCCTGCACCTGGGGCGTCCCTGGCTGGCGTATTGGCTGTTTCCGTATCCCAATACCATGGGCGTACAGCCGAATTTCCGCAGCCCGCTGGTGTGGGACGTCTTCGCGGTTTCCACCTATGCCACGGTATCGCTGATGTTCTGGTTCGTGGGACTGATTCCCGACTTGGCCACGCTGCGCGACCGCACGCACAATCGCGTGGCGCGTTTTGCGTATGGCACTCTGGCGCTGGGTTGGCGCGGATCGGCGAAGCACTGGAGCGTCTACGAAACGGCGTCGCTCCTGCTGGCCGGTCTGGCCACGCCGCTGGTGCTCTCGGTGCATACGGTGGTGAGCTTCGACTTCACCATCGCCATCGTGCCGGGCTGGCATTCCACATTCCTGCCGCCGTATTTCGTGGCGGGCGCCATTTATTCGGGCTTTGCCATGGTGCTGGCGCTGGCCATTCCGCTGCGCTCGGTCTACGGATTGCAGGGATTGATCACCGATAAGCACCTGGAGAATTCGGCCAAAGTGATGCTGGCCACCGGCCTCATCGTGGCCTACGCCTACATTCTGGAAGCGTTCAGCGCCTGGTATGGCGGCAACACCTACGAGGCGGCCGTGCTGCGCCATCGCATGACCGGGCCGTACGCGGTGGCTTATTGGTCGTTGATCGCCTGCAATATTCTGGCGCCGCAGTTGTTGTGGTTCAAGAAGCTGCGCAGCAATCCGGTCACGCTCTTCTGCTCGGCGATCGTGGTGTTGATCGGCATGTGGCTGGAGCGCTACGTCATCATCGTCAGCAGCCTGGCGCAGGATTTCCTGCCTTCTTCGTGGTCTATCTTCCAAGCCACGCGGTGGGACTGGATGACTTACATCGGCACCA
>Ga0182030_10010721_pt1 | contig 18561 bp, 13 predicted proteins | sample 812S3MmetaG_FD_121299 | JGI IMG/M metagenome (GOLD analysis project Ga0182030, IMG submission 121299) | Permafrost microbial communities from Stordalen Mire, Sweden - 812S3M metaG (Illumina Assembly) | ecosystem: Environmental > Terrestrial > Soil > Wetlands > Permafrost | place: Sweden...
AAAGTTATGATTAGCATAATTCGATATAAACACTTTCGCAATGACTCACCCGCCTCTTGTGCAGAAATTCCTGAAAGAGATGGCCTCCTCAGGAGGCAGATCAACGACAATGAAGCCATTGACACCTGCCTCATGACAATCCTTCAATAATTTCTCTTCTCCATAACTTAATATTGGGTTGTAGTATCCCATAAACAGCACAGGAGCTTTCAATCCTTTTTTCCTCGCCTGACGGACCATTTCGAGGGTGGAAGTGACAGTGACTCCATTCTTAAGAGCTTGCTATGCCAATTGTCAGCAAGCTTCATCCCATGTATTTAAACTGATGTGCGAACAGTATTTGACTTCTGGATTGTAGGTCCGTCTGCAATTGGGTCTGTGAAGGGCAAGCCAAGTTCGATGATGTCTGGATATATAGTTAGTACAGGATAGCGACTAGACCTGTTCAACTTACCTGCACCACCTGCTTCCATTCCCAGTAGAATATCAACTGTCTCTGCAGCAGTAGGGAAACCCGCCGTGACATATGTCACCAGCGCAGGCTATACTCCGTCAGCTTTGTTCTGTTTAACTTCGCTCTTTGAGGTGTAACATACTCTATTCTCCTTTTTACATGTTGCGAAAGCATTCTTGAGACCCTCCATGATTGTTAAGTTTCAATTGGAACTTTTCACACCCAATTGAAGAAATTGGAAAATATTGGAAAAGAGCTTGAATGAGTCAGTGGCTATCGATGTTTATCCACGATATCGCCCCTCCAAAAAATAATGCGACCGCCCGGCAGAATTTTATGTAATGCTCTAGCCTCTCGCTTGCATCTGACGTCGTCGGGTGCCACAGGATATCTTTCTTTATTTACATGTCCTCACACTTCACATTCAATCATTGGCAAGCACTGAGAATTCACAATGTCAAGACTACTCGCAAAACGCTTCCCCCCTGCATCAAAGCGCCTCTTTAGCACTTCTCTTCCCCGAACAGCGTTCGCAACCGGTCCCGCCCCACCACGCCTCCCCCCAAAAGAACAAGAAGAATTCGAACGCCTTCAAAAATCCTCCACAGGAGCCTTCTCAACCCCCAAAATCACAAATCCCACAGCCGACTCTCCCCAAACCTCCTCCCCACCCAAACCTCGACCCCAAATCAACCAATCTCCAGACTCCACGCCTGAAGTAGGGAAAGATATAGAGACGGAAGCTGTCAATGCACGAGTAGCAGCTACAGGAAAGGGAGAAGAGTTACATCCAGATATCAGGAGAGGTGCGAAGCCGGAGTTTGAGGGTGATGTGAATCCGAAAACGGGGGAGGTGGGAGGCCCGAAGAATGAGCCATTGAGGTGGGGAAGTACTGGGGAGAGGGGGGATTGGAGTTATAATGGCAGGGTGACCGACTTTTGAGGGTGATGAAGAGAGCGTATAATTGCAATAGAAGCAACTAGTGGCGAATTTAAAAACGGTACAAGTCTCACGCCCAAATATGCATTTAATGGAAACAAAACTCAATGGCACTGTAATGATAGAAGGGGGGTTTCCATTGATTTGCTATGCTTCTCAAGACCGATTTTCTGTGTCAGAACGCCAAAAGATGGTTCAGTAGTTATTCCTCGTCGCCCTGTCAACCAGCAACTGCGGACTCTTTCGAAGGTATACTTTCTCCACTGAGATACAACTCAAGCTTGACCGATTCATGCGTGTGCTGTTTTGCCGGAATTTGCGAAAATTTTATGACGGAAAAGAAAACAGGATTGACAGCAAAGCGGCCAGCAGAAGACAGAATATGACGGACTGTTGGTGGCTGAAGTTTCCCCTTAGGTCGAATTCGAAATCCTATCCAGACCCTATTCGAAAATCATCAGTCAGCAATGAAATTTAGTAATCTCTTGACCCTGTCTCCCCAGATAAGAACTCGCCTCCCGAGGCATACGCCTAGGCCAATGCTTCAACTCCTCTACCTTGATAGCTTTGATTTAACGGTCCATTTCATATCTGTACGGGTCATTTCCATATCCCCAGGCATTAATGAACTTTGGTCATTCATTTTGAGAAGCACCAGAAGTATCTCCTGGAAATTTCTAAGCTTTTTAATAACGTTTATAGCTCTCTGGATCCTCCAATTGTAACGACTATATGCTGTTCCTTCCTTGGTTACGGAGAAGGTAACGTGATCTTCCGGTCCAACACCGATGATTATGGTACGGACACACGTTTTATCTCATGTTTCTAGAAACTTCGCATCCGTTTGAATTCTATTAACACCATTTGTGGACCAGTTGAGGAACGCTTGGAGTAACGTCCCTCCCTGTATGCCAAGAAACTCGCCGTGCCGAGAAAATTTATAGGTATTTCGACTTTGAGCAACTTATACTCTATATATACGTCGATTATTCTTATATTAATATATAAGTTCTATACTATGACTACTTTTAAATACCAAAAATATCTTCCACTCTAAAATTACGTTCGCGTTGTTGCCCTTACGTCTGTTTTGGGTGGGGCCTTTTTTAATAGCGAAATAGGATTTCTTTATTATAATCCTATTATCGAGTTTATATTCTCATCGAAATTTATAAATAGTTTTTATTCAAGCTACAAAATCCCTTTGAAAAGCTAAATTATGCAAGGTTATTACCCTAGTTGGTATCTTTGATCAAAGAGATCGATCTTTTTGATTAGTATGAAACAGCCTTGCACGTTTTATATGATGATTAGAATGTAATTTAAGTTTTGTAGTAATTTATTAAGCTTATTACAATATAGGTGTTTGAAGCTTTGTGGATAATGCAATCTAACTTTTTCTGGTGGCGGGTACGATCTCCCTGGGTGCCGGAATGCCACATCGACCGATCACCATTTGGTTACAGCCACTAGAGATGCACCGCGTGTGCCGATTAGCCAACAGTCGCATGAGATAAAACGCAAAGTGGACACACTATGACCACCTCGAACACAACTTATCTCGCGCTCCTTCAGAGTCCGATGACGAAGTTGACGATGCTGACCTCCCCTCAGGACACGTATGGGCATACCCGTGCAAGCTTCCCCCATGGCCTGACTACGGCAAGTTCTGAGGTTGCGAAGCAACTTTCTCCTCCATTTGCAGGAACATCCGCGCGGCTCTGTCCAAACGAACACCTCTCTAACGGAGCTTTTTAAGCATCAAATTTCAAGAGCTTGGAGCCTTCTCCAAAGTAGACAATGGCGCCGTCATGATTCTAACCTTTGAGTCCTCCCAGATGTCGCAGAAGCCGTCATATAGAGCAGTGGTAGCTTTGATGAAATGCTCATTTGTTCGTTCGTCTGGTAGAAAATCAGGTAAGATGCCCACTGGAACCTTGGTATTCGGATCAACGAGAAAGTGATCTTTGCCAAAATTTGTACCAAGCGTCTCCCTGGATGACAGGTGTTGGCCTATGCTATACATTTGACGACCTTGATCGCGATCTACTTTCGGTTGCCGGGCGTGCCTAGCAATAAGACCGACTGTTGTGAGTTCTTTGCTATACCCAACACAGACAGGCACAAATAATCGATTGACCCAGCAGGCTGCAGATAATGGAATTCTGCAATTGACCATTGCTGCGAACAGGAGCATCGTATGAAGTAATGGGGTGCTCCAAGCTGCTCGCATCTCTTTCTTGAAAAATCGCCAATCCGACTCCTGACTTCCATTAATCTGCAAGAGATCCTCTGCGCACCACATGTGGTCCAGAATCTTTCTTGTCTGTTCAAAAAGCGATACATTGTTTCCACTTATGGTGTTCCCATTAGTTTCAACTTCCTCTAAGCTGAATAGTATCGGGGAGAGGTCATGTTCGTCGAATTCCAAGCCTGGTCCATAGCTCAAAAAGGTGTTGTCACCGCCCTCGATAATCCTTATCTTCCATTCCGGGTCTTTATTCAGCCACCCGTGTCTTATAGCCTCCGCTCTAGACGAGACCAGTTCCTGCTTTAACATAAGCTGAGGGTGAGCATATCTGAGCCGAGACTGAGCGTTCCTAATCAGAGTTTGAGAATGCCTGAGCACTTAGCAGAGGGGGGTGTAGCGGAGCCTGAGCATCATTAACGATGTCTATTTTGGTGTTCATTAGCTTGTTTGATCACTGAAGGGCTTTGGAAGCCACAATTTCACTTGAGAGTACCGGTGGCCGGGCTGTGGGCATGCATGGTACCTAGTGGGTGGCATTACTCGTCTGAGAGGTAGTGACTATCTGTGGGGATGGACAGACTTCAATTGAGTATGAATCGTCAAAGTAGAGAATCTGGTTGTTTTGGCAAAGGATACTGTAGCTATTATACCGTACCTGTTGTCTCAGCATAGCGCATCTCGCTGCTAGCCCAATGATCTTTAAAATTTATAAGACTGGCTTGATTTTAATTCAAATCTAATAGATGTAAGGGCGACATTGCTGCTTCTCATTCAATATAAGCACGGAGACTACCAATAAGCGAGCTTTCGTGTGACCCAATTCCTCGTGCTTACTCTTCGGGGGACAAAAGGGTTTGCGTAATGCGCATTCCAGTAACTCAATCTTAAGTTATCTGTGCTCTTACTGATAGATACGCTTCTCGAGAACTGGGTTTCCGACACGTTATTGATCCAACCTGGACCACGGCTCTACAGGGAAGAAGTCTTTTCACTCTATGGAACGCGCATCCGGATCACTTGAGAGCTCGCTCTAACCTCGATGTCGAACAGTGAGCGTTCCGTGGAGTTGCATTTAGATCTCTTTAAGCTTACGATATCAATGCTCTAAGATACTCCAATGCTACCTACTAGATTTGATCCAACCAGCTTTGAGATTCTTTGAGTTCGATCATTTTATAGCCTTCAACTTGAAGACGAACTGAAACGGCAACAGACTACCACTGTAGTCATACCATAATCCTCAACTTAATTTTTGGACACTGGAAATAGTCAAACACCTATATGAGCAGGATGACAAAGCGTCAAGCAAGAGTGACAGTTCAAACAATACACCGCTTCATGTAGCGTCATGCCTAAAAGTTGTGAGAATCGTCGAGGAACTACTTAAGACATGCAGTGGTTTTTGCATAAACGCAGCCACTACTCAAGCAACCAATCCTCCCACCCAGTCCCAGAATACACATCTTTAACATCTTGTACAATACAAGCCCCCACTAACTCCGCTCTCCTTTCCCCCGCCGCCGTTCTCCTCAGTACAATCGGCATGTAGCCGCCCCTCACATGGACCAGAGTATCCCCACTCCTTACCAACGGCGGCATAAGCGCCATCTTCCCCTCCGCAGTAATACAAAACGCCTTCCAGCCCACACTAAATGAGAACCTCCGTTCCAAATACATAATCATCTGAAATTCTGGATCGAAGCCCAACTCACTCCTCGCATTCTTTAACGCCTCCTCAGGCGCGGCGAACAAGAAGCCTTCAAACAACTTCTGAGCTGCTACAGACAAGACTGGTAGATGCTTGGGCTCCGGACCGAGATTCTCGTACTCTTTTTGGCACATACAGAGCGCCCAGAATTCTTGATCTCGCGTTTCCTCGGACTTCTGTGCTAGAGCTTGTGAGGCGTGGATCAGTCGCTTGCATGCGGAATACCAATCCCCTGCATAACTTCCCGTTGGGCTATTGTCCTGCTCCAAATGTCCAGGCTCATTGGAAGTGCCTGTTGAGGCGATAGATGGTTGGAAGTACTTTGCACCATTGCGAATATCCGATCCGGGACCTACAATTTGAATCTCATCGAATTCGACAGCTTGTATCTGTATGATTTTGTCGTCGGGTGTAAATGTGATCTTCCCCTCTGGGTCTGCGGCTTCCATGCTGCTTGTGAGAGGTGGTCGGCCGCCCGCAAGGCGGTCGGAGCTGTAGTCTGGTACCCAGGAGGGCAATTTGTCCTTGAACTGTGACGCGAGCGAGTCCTGCGAGGGCGGCAGCGATAATGACCGTAATGAATCGTAGCCACGTCCTGTCATCGACAACAGCGTAAACCACCCCTCGGTAGAAAGCACATAAGCCGTTGTCTTCCAGAAGATCTCGCACACGTCCATATTGTAATCGGGCTTGAATGGCAACTTATGGCCATCAACAGATATTCCCAGCAGGGCAAAAATCCTGTCTCTTGGATTCGTGGACTTGAAGGGCACAGCTAGAGGTAGCATAACAGCAAGAGGTATTCCGATATTCCCTTCTCTTGATCGTCTAGCCATTGTCAAATTCACAAGCTGAATCCAGCGCAGATGCTCAACTTTTGGGACATATAGACCTTTTCTAGAGACCGCGTATGATTTGTTGTCCTTGGTTCTGCTTACACCAGTATAGAAATGCAAGCGTCGCATCAGATCCCCGTCATGGCCAAGGCGCTTCGTAGCATTCATAAAAACATCCCAATCAATGCAATTTCCTTGATACATGACGTGAACCTTTCTTCCCATAGCGACTTCTTGAACAACCCATATTCTTTCGAACCAGGGATGTTCTAGAAGTTTAGCTATGGCGAAAAAAGCTTCCTCTTCCCTGTCGAAAATGTTTGCAAGCAGCGCGGTGGTTGAGACGAAGAGCTGGGGAAAGTCCAATACCTTGATCATCTTTCGAATGGCGAGAATATCTCGGGGATTCTCTGGAGCACCAAGCCAGACAATGACTCGTGATGCGCGTTGGTATATCTTCGTCATAAGTGGTAATTGATTATTTTTCTCATCGTTGTTCCCTTGATCAATGCAGATAGCATCGATCCAGAATAATTTCGGGCCTAGTATTGACCTCTGGTAGAACAAGAGCTCTTCAACAGCCGAAGTGACTTTCAATTGGCAGCCGTTCACTTTTAAAGGGATGTGTGGTGGCTTTACTCCCCAAGTATAGGAGATAGCTTCGAAGGCGGGGGCGTCATACAGCGAGACCTCGATAAGTTCACAAGAAGGCTCTGAGAAAAGCGACCTTCGATTCAACCGTAAGAGCCTAATATGATGAGCTTTCTCTAATGGCTGGTAGTGATACGTATCAGTGCGACGACGCCGTACGACTTTCGCTTCCCAACGGTCGAATGGAGTAGTTAGCGCCTCGTATGTACGAATCAAAATGTCGTGTATTGCAAGATCATATCTGTTCTGTAATCGTATTGTCCATAACCACATCTGTAATAGTTTCCAGATGATTCGACCGCGCCACGGGTTGGGACACACAAGCAAGACTGCGAACGAGGAGGCGAAGGTAATTGCAAAGTGGTACCGAAATGGCCACAGAAATTTTATCAATAAAAAGGCCACCGTCGGTCCGAAGTATAGGTATAAGCAGCCCTCCTTGCGGCCCATGAAGTCGATGACTTTTTGATCCGGCTCCACCTCGCGAATGAAGGTCCACATCGGGAGACACAATTGGACAAATTGCCATGCTCCAAAGAGGACGAATCGACCGGGGAACAGCGGGTGTCTGGAGAAATTGCCGGTCACGATTAAGAGCCCGATCAACCTCTGTAGATATTCTGAGTGGCCGGAGGCTGCTGTTGCAAATGCATAAAAGGCATACCGGATATAATAACGATCCACAATGAGGCTGTGGTCAAGAAGGGGTAGCGCTATACTACCGATTATCGCTAGAAGGTAATCGGCAAGTTCGAGAATAGGTGACAGGTTTGGTATTTCCGTATCCATATTGAAGCTTCAGCGTTATTGTTGCGAGTGATAAAATGGTGATAGTTTATAGAGGCGGGGAATAGGAGGTGATGTACCTGGAGGTGAGGCTGGAGCTGAAACATTGACATCGCTAAAAGGCGCCACAGCATGAATAGGCGCTGCAAGTCTGCCTTGAGCTAACCAGAAGCAAGGATATGGGCGTTCGGACTAAATTTAGAACATCATTATCAGGAAGCTCAATCCAGACGTCAATAAGGGAATGACCAATAGATACGTGAGCCTCTATACTATAAATCCTTTGCCATGACATTCAATGACGGATTCTCCGAATGTCACTCCAAGCGTCATCGCTATTGCGAGCCTTGCCTACTCCAGCAGCAAAGCACTTTATAAATTGATCTTGACAATACAGGATGCTCCCTAGTTATTCCAAGATCTAAACTAGTATATTACGGCTCTCGATCAAATCTTGAATGCCTTGAAGACAAGTCTTGATGATCGTGGTACAAGACTATTCAAATGCCAAATTATATACTTACAAGAAGCAAAGCCAATACTCAAAGAATATAATCTTGTATACAAAGATTTTAAGGTTAAGATTAGGGAAACAACCATAAACTCTGAAAACAGTAGAAGGGGCTTTTGGAATAGTATTAAACTATACTTTCAGAAAAAAGCAATTGTAGATTTTCGGATGAGATTGGTGGATTGGAAAGAGAGTCTTGTTCTTGTACCTTACCATTATTTAAACTACAGTAGATTTAGCAAATTTACGATAGATCTACCATAGATTTTCAAAATCTACTATAGAGTTTTTGTTAAATTTATTATTAAAAACAACTTTTGAAATATAAATTTTTGTTGTTTTAGAAATATTATATAATAAAATATATATAACTATATATAAATAAAATAATAGAGTTTTTATTTAATTTATTATTAAAAATACTCTTTTAAAATATAAAATATTATATATTATATTATATAAAAACAATTAAATAATTTTTTTTATTATGACATAAATTTAAATATATATATGTAGAATTATAATAACTATAATATATAATATAATAAAAAAAATTATAATAAGCGAAAATCTACGGTAGTTTGAATATAGCATCTGATGGTAAGGTATTAGACATTGTACTACTGTAAGGAATTGTTAATATATGAAATGAATACATGCTAATGTATTATGTAGTAGGTCTATGTTCAACAATACAGAAGCCTTCAATGCCCTTAAAATCAAAATGAACACTATTATTGCCCAAATAACTACTAATCTAATGACAGTGAACTCATGTCTGGAGAAGTTGTTGGCGTCTAGGGCGAAGAGTATAGAGGATATGCGAATAGCGGAGGGGGACTGAGGAGTTGCAGAAGGCATCCCTTTTTCAATGTCTTTTATTATACCAAGCAGCAGTGAATAGTATAATGCAGAAAATAGAGTATGCCTTTATGTCTTTGACGAAGCAAAAGCAGTTTATGGCAATGTTAGAACTATACCTGTTGATAGTGCCCTTCATTTCTACAGCGGTAATAATGCACGTGCTAAGGCAATGGTGGTGATGGGCAATATAGACAGTGCCAGTTTCCTTGTATTCATGAAAATAAGGTAGTGTCGGAGGATATCATAGGAGTATACCGCTTCCCCCAATTGTGGTGTGACTAGGCGTAGAATCAAGGACACATAAGAAGGCACCAGGAGTTCAAAATAATATTTCGTTGCTCGAATCCTTAGCAGATGGAAGCAAAATTTAGTCGATCTCTTTCAAACGCGCAGTGGCGGCGGCGCTCTTCGTAGCCAAGACCAGGCTGCTCCGGCACACGCAAGAGACAGCCCATAACACTAAACAGTTCTTAGAACCGCCATCAATAACACATAAAACATAAAACATATAACATATCACAAGACTTAAACAAAAAGATCCCTAGTATACAACAAAACTTCAAACTATACCTACACTAAAAACCAAACTAATCCCGCAAATAAAAACTTAATAAAAAAAGACAATAAACATAAAAAGACAATAAACATAAAAAGACAATAAACATAAAGAGACAATAAATATAAAAAGACAATAAACATAAAAAGATAAGAATACAAAAATATGTAAATATAAAAAATACAAAAACTATTGTCAATCAATACAATAACTATAAAAACTTTTATAAAAAAAACTGTTACAGAGCTACGCGGCAAGGTACGGTAACAATGCAGTAGACTCTATTCTTAGAATAATAGGTACAGAAGAAGATTCTACGACAACGCATGACAAGCTAAAACTATGAAACCTTACATAAGCGGACTAGCCGTAGTAGGATGCCTACGAGTCCGTAACAAAAACACAAATACTTTTTAAAAAAAATAAAAAAACTTACACAGACATTGTTTAAAAAAGTACAAAAAAGCCTATACAAACAATTTTAAAGAGATTTTAGAAAGGTATTAAAGACATTTGAAATTAGTAGAATTCTAAGTAATTACCCTAGATTTATAACTATAGTCATAGTGCCTTAGACAAGAACACTGCATAGACCTTAGGCCTTGAATCGATCTATAAATCAATCAATCAATCAATCAATCAATCAAGGTCAGGATTGGCGCGAAACGACAAGCATTCTTGTAGCGTCCAGAGCCTCTGTAGATACGACTCCACGCAAATTTATTTGTCGTGCTCTCCGCTATGTTTATAAAGTCTTTCACCGAACTTACCAAAGTCACAAAATCCTTCGACAGCTTTCATACAACAATTGTACAAACCGTTGCATCCGCGTACTGCAATCACACGTTTGGCCATCATAAAGATGATAGGAATTGACTGCACGATAGCCAGGATTTCTTTCTCATCGCCCTGGTCCACAGTCAAAGTATCCATCCAGAAAACACCATCCCCTACGAGCGCTGGCAGATAATTCTCGATGAAGTCTACCTTTGCCTCGGAGGCCTTGACTTCATAAGAAATGCTAGCGATTTCCCGCGCGGCGGGACTTCCGGAACGCATGTTCCTGATGCTTGAGTACCTTCAGATTTTGTATTTATATTCTTCCATAATGGGACTTTTCCGCTATAGCTCCAAAATTCAAAGGTCTGCAGTTTGTCGTGCCGCAACAGGGGAATAGCTAAAGCGGCTCTCCACACCATCGACTGCAAGATCTACAACATGACCAAGATCGTGGTATTTTTCTCACTGAATATTGACATCTTATACAGAAATGGCCGAAGAACAACACCGTATTAACTATTGCTATATATCTTACGAGGGAACATTTTGCTATGCTTAAATCAAAAAAATAACACAGAGAGGAATATTACCCCTTGAGAGGGAGAGTCGTTGTTGATTGGTCTCCAGCGTATAGGACGACTTGCTTATCCATGATGGGGTATTTTATTCTTGATGTGGCCTTTGAAAGGTACTTGGGAGTCGTCTGACAGGAGACTCAATATCTATAAAAGTGCGAAGAGCGATATGGTCCAGAATATCACTAGAGGTAAATAAACGAGGTCGCTTCACCACTAAGTTGATTCTATATCTATGCGGCCGCCTGTTGTTATTGTACAAGCATGGACAGCAGATGAACTTCATATACTGCGGCCTGTTCCAATTGGGTTAGTTTTGATATATGACAAAGCTGGCTTAGTGCAAAAGTGGTTCATCTTTAAATAAACTGCTTGTCTTTGTTTGAACTAAGTTACCCGGAGAAGACTATCCACGCCACAGCTACAGGGGTCAGCAAGGTCATGAGAGCAGTCTGCGTCTCCAACCACCAGAACCAACCAGATCGTAGACACTTGCTCACCTTCATTGCGCGATCGAAAGTTGCTTGCTGTTTCACAGAACAAAGCAAATGAAAATCAACAAAAATACAACACCAAGTCTCTTGATTTATGAGAGATCAATCAAAGTTGCCTTTTCTTCCGTTCTTCAGAAAGTCACAAATTTATTGCGAGTAGATATTTATTAACCTCAACTAATTATATACATTACAAGTATAAAAATCTTCAGGAACTCTATTAAATAGACCGTTTTGGACAGATATTTACCAGAGCCTCGTAGTGGCCATGCTTATTCGTGACTGCTGAAAAATAGAACACCGATATACATACAAGCAAGAGGCAGCTGCAGTACCATATAACCCAGAATAGGATACCCCAGTTTCGACGGACCAAATGGTTGGTCCACATGCTTGGCACATGAGGAGAGTCATGAATGTTCTCATAACCTAACTCATAGGATGCAACCACTAATAAATCTTGGAGCTCGGCATTAACATCCGGGAGGAATTGGAACCGATGGCTAATTACTTCGGAAGCCTCGAGAAAGTTGTCGCATATTTGAGGTGGTTTCTGCCTCCACATGCTCGGGTATCTTGGCGTCAAGAAATATCGAAGGATTTGAGCCCAATTCTGTGAAGACTGCTCTCGAACATTCCCTTTCTTATTTTCAGTCCAAATATGCGTTATAACAGATTGGAAGGCAACGAGTCTGTGTATCTCGACTGCCTCTCCTATACCGTATACAGATCTAAGAGGGTCTGAATCTGAGGCGAAGGGGTCAGCGCCTACGATTAATAGCGCAAGGATCAAGCTAGGGCATAAAATTGCTGAGTTCTTGGTGAGACCGAGAGCAATACAGAGAAGCTCTCTCTTGAACGCACTCGTGAATATCCTCGTATCAGTTGCTCTTTCTCTTATGAAGCGATGTATCCCATATCGAACAGCTCTGCGAACGAACTCTTCATAGTATTTGTCCTCCTGAAATGTGTTTATAGAGCCACGCTCTTCTTCCCGGCGGCGTAACGGCTCTTTATAGATATCCTCTAGGAGATGTAATGGTGAGCAGGTCTGTGGGTATCTATTTTGAATACGCCGAGCATATAAAAATGCCGAATTCAATAACTTGTCATAACGGTCTTTAGGAACTTCGTGAACCCTTTCACTAAGCCGAAGCTCAAATACACAAGCTTTAAGCATGGCATAGTCGGCTTCCAAGTTGTGCTTACCCCGAATCACTTCCTTTAATTCGTGGCTGTATAGGAATTCCTGTACAGTCTGATGAAAGTATTCAACTTCCGTCCAGGGAGAAACGTTCTCCAGCCTCACCCCCCTGAGTTGCACATCAATCAATCCCCCGGTCCTACTTCTCAACCGCCGACTCACAACCTTACAACGATCTTGTAGAGAGGCTGGTAACGTTATGAATAGATCCAAAAGTGCAGGAAGAGTCTCCTCCGGCTCTTCAGCTAGGCAGATAGCTACTATCTTCATCTGCTGCACATCTTCAAATGGTTCTTGAGAACATTTCTTGGAGATGGCAAACTCTCTCCAGTCTGCATCTAAAGGAATGGTAGCGTTGAGAAGTAAGAAAAAATCCACGGCTTCCTCCTTGTAATCCTCATCAACCGTTGTCAATATATGGATATAAAATTGCTTTAGATCCTGGGGAAGAAGCCTCAACTTTCTTCGCAAGTCTGAGATCTTATCTGCATTACCAAGACCTCGACTTAAGGAGGTCACCACAAGATATACCCACAGGAACACTCCATTTGCACTGGCCACAATCTCCTCGATTAGCTGCTGGCATTCTGTTGGTTCTAGAAGCTGGTAATATTGCATCCTCTCATTTTCATTTAGCCTTTCTTCGACGTACATCCTTATGTCGTTATGTGTCAGGTCTTGTAACCTGAGCGAAGGCTTACTTGCAAACGCACTCTCGAAAGCAACGTGTGACCTGCTCGAGCCGCACACTTTAAAGTTGGGTGTGTCTGCTGCAGCAATAAATAGACTGGCAATGTCATTATCTAGACCCTCGAACTCGTCCAGGCCGTCGATGAATAATGCTATGCGTATGTTGTGTTTGTCTTGTCTGACAAAGGCGGTCAAAAGACTCTACGCTTTTGAAAGAAACTTCTAAGACTATGATAAATCTGACACCTGTTTTCTAGCATCAGCTGTCTGCTCACACGTAACCAAGCCCTCAGAACGCTTCTAGTTTCACCGGACGCAATTCGAAAATCTCGTGGGATACATATAGCGCGCCAATGGTATTTACTCAACTCTACCAGTTCATTCGAGGGATTCGTGTATTTCTTTGAAAAGAATTAAGGGCTATAAAAAATTAAGAATGATGTTCTTCATACCTTCGATTCGTATGGTGAACTGGCCGAAGCATACTTCGCACACCACTGCGCGGGAAGGACTACAGGAATAAGGTCCGGAACCTGGCCGAGGATCTGGAATAGCAAGTATCTCAAAAGACCGGCTCGAGACTTTTGCAACTCCGAGCCAGGATTCCAGAAGTAGAATTCTGCAATTACCAATTTGAAGCCTTGTCCCTATTTCGATAAATGATCTCTTGCAAGTGGGTTTTGAGAAATGTACTTCACCAATGTCGACTTTCCGGACCCGGCTTCCCCATTTACCCAGTATAGTCCACCGTCCCCCCCAAGCCAATCAACAAAGCTGCCCCATGATGGTTGCTCACCTGACCGTCTTCGACAGATCCATTCGAAAGTTCCTTCATGAGCCTCACTTAGCCTGTCAAACCGGGCGGTCTGAAATTCGAACCGAAGGCTGTCTAAAATAGAAGTTGCTGTCAGGTCTCTCAGACGAACTTCATCTGCACGCATTCGTGCGAAGTTTTCTGGCTCGTTTTGCAGGTTTGAGTTGTAAGCATCTAAGACCAGCTCGGTTCCATGGAGTTTGTCGATGAAAACCAGATCTCGTCTATTAAATAGTTGCGACAGAGCTTCAGTCTGCGATCGAATATCTTGAGCTAAATCAGTGTATATATTTTCGAGAAGTGCCCCAACAATTTGTTTTGTGCTTTGGTCAAGATTCTCAAATCGCTCAGACTGTTTGACATTAAGCATCTCCACCTCATTTCTTGACAACGAATCTCTGGGTCAGTCAAGTTTTATGGCAGAAGGAATCGAAGACTAACATCAGAAGTCCTACCATGCGCGTATGGATCGCGCCTCGGTATTTCTCCAGCCTGGCACTAATCTCTTTGAGCTCTTCCGCGCTCCACATACTCCTAAACGCCAGACGCAGACTTGTGCCCATCCGTTCAACTCTCTTCTTCTGATCTTTAAGCTTGATCAACCAAATTTGCTTATCTCTCTTTGTGGCATCATTTGAAAGACTCGATGGTAGATCGACATTGGACTTCAATTGATCCAGTCGTGCAAGCAGTTCGTATGCAAGCTCGCTGCACTCTTCGCAGAGCTTACCAAGCGCGATGACATTGTCGGTAGCCTGTATATTGACATCGGGGTCGGACACCAATCTCTGTAATTTGATGCTAAATTCAAGGAGATCCTTGGTAGCAGCCTCAACCTGAAGATTCAGCTCCGCCGACCCAGATTTATACAATTCTCTACCCTCTAGGAGAAGTTTGCTGCTAAAGTCAACAAATTGGACGATAGTCCCTGCCAGACCTACCGCCGTTAGAGGGTCCATGAATAATACTCGAAGTGAGCATTCTCGTCGTGAAATGAAGAATTGAAAGTCAGAGCTGCAAAAAAGAGGACGAGGCTGAGGCTGCGCCTATGAGGTTGAGGCGGAGCCTACGGAGGAAATACCCTTTAGGGAATCTAATCCATCCCTGTGAAATTGGAAAATTCAATCACGTGTGATGTAAGAGCCAGAACGTACCCACGAATCGTCATTTGACACGATCAATTAACGTATTATGCTTCTACACTCATCCACAATCCCAATCTATTTACTATCTCCCGATTTCCTCAACAGGCGCAATCCCCTCAACACTTAGACCAATTCTGCAACTCTTCGACCGTCACAAACCTAATGGCTGGTACTTTGAAAGGCCATACCTCCCCCGTACTACTAGTCTTAATCGTCCTCCCCTCCTTCCCGTCTACCATATCCCTCACATGATCCAAATTTACTCTCAAAACATCTTCATTCATCACACCCCGCTTCAAAACCACCACATCTTCCACACCGCCAAGCTATTGAAGATAATCACAAATCCAAGTGGCTGTTACTTTCAGTAAGTCTTCGATTACGATGCATTTGACGGATCGAAGTTCTGGGATTGCGCATCTCGATCTTAGTTTCTTGAGGCCGTGGAAGAGCAAGGAATCGAGTAAACCAACCGTGGGGAAGGACATAGTGTTTTTGGTGCCATGAAAATAAAATGGTGTTTGTTTGTGTAGGATTTCAACTCGCCATTCCGTGCTTGTTGGTTAAGCAGTTCGGGCTTGCTCTTAGGATGTTCTTTCGAGGGAAGATAAAAAGAAAAACTGTGAGCCAATGGCGAGCACTCCCAGTGTGCGGGTTAAATGCCTGTTCGTACTGGACTGAGATGCACATAGGATTGGATCATTAATATGGTTGAGTCTCCCTAAGATATTTGACAGCTAGGTTGTTGATGCTCGACACAAGATCGGAAAAGGTGCCTACAAATCTGCGCATGATAGAATAGAGATCTTCGAATGGTATATTTGCGATGACAGTGTCGGTCATCATGTTAGCATGAGCTACTTTCAATAAACTTTTGGCGAGGCCATTTTGATAGCTATCTGAGGGCGCCATGGCCCGGATAAAGGCAGGAATAAGGATGAGTTCAAACATCTTGGATTGAGGACCGGGGTATTTGAGGCGCCCAATATCTGCTTCATTCTTCTCGAGATGCAGATCCGTGGTGAAGGATTACCGGATATCTGGAAGTCGCTTTTCGAGCTGTTACCCCACCCTTGAACCTAGCTTTAGTCGCTGATCAGCGGATCTTTGTTATATAAGTATAGAACACCATAATTAGCTAAGACGATGCCCCTCTCTCGTCACCTTCTGTCTCGTCTCCACAAGCTACTGCTTTTCTAATCTTCTTTCGACATTTGTTCCTCTTCCTGACTTTGACTTGAATGTCAGAAGTTGTCTCTCTTTCCCGCAACCAAATAAAAGAATGTGAATAGCGAAGAATTCAGCTGGCTTTCCATGTGTTCCTGGAGATTTTGATCCAAGGAGTTAAAGACCGGGATTAGTCCTCATTGTGTTAGGGAGACTTCTACGTTTCTCAGGGGCCATCTTCTCGATCTACCCGCCAAAGGCCATTGTTTCGCTATTTCTACCGTGAGCACTCACTTGGAATTTGCTACCCCAATTTGAAGTCTTCGCGGCACACTTGGTCTGTGGTACGGACCGATCAACCCCTAGCACTCGATTTTGAGAGTATGGTTACATTATTCTGCGGCTCAAAGCAGATAACAGTGTATTGAGACCTATTATAGATGAGCAAGTTCGCCTAATGGGAGTAGTGATATTAATGGTAGCCCGAATTGTCTGTTAGGGTGACATTGATATCGCAATTCATAGATTCATTCTTTTCATGACTCAACCTTGGGGTCTAAATATCTTTCTGAAGAGAAGTATGAGGTTTCATATTGGGATTCTTGTGCAGTTGCTGAGTCTTCGCCCCTTTTGATTTGCGCTCCTTCCAATCCTAGGGGATTCAAGCTTCCTTCTGCGCCCGGCCACTTAAATATTATCTGAAGATAATGAAAACCACTACAGGTACCAAACCCCAGCTTAGAGCACCTATCGAACAGAACAAATAATTTCCCTTCCACTACTTCGATTGGTAAATGTATTGCAGCATAGTTGGTTCAGCCCAATACGACGAATTGTTGATCTCTCCTTTTTAAGCGAGAGTGAGGTAATCCTGCAGCGGCTGATATATGCATGTATCACTCCGTAATCCTACCTACACAAATGCTATTGGCTGACGACCTCATATATTGTAAGCTTACCTTCCTTTAGAGTAATTATGCATATTGCTATGAGGCTCCATGAAATGGATCCTGTCCTCGCAATTCTTCCATTTTTAGAGATATAGCAACCCTCAGCCCTACAAGCTTTTAAAATTTAATCTCTAGTTTTTCCTTCTTCATCTAGTGAATGAACAAGGAAACCAGATATTCACGCCCAAACGCCATGTGTCGGCTGTGGTTCCACGTTGTCATTACCTTTCTATGCCATATTTCTCTAGGACTCGGAACACCTATAACCACGAGGAGCGTCGAGATATCTGTCGGCAGCTTCAACGGTACCGTCACAACTGAAGAAATCGAATCATTCAACTCATTCGCGGCCTCCCTGACACCTGCCAGCGACAACATCGGAAATAATTGGGCCCAAGGCGACAGCGGCGAGCAAACCAAAGCCATGGGTCTCATCTACCTCATCTCCAATAACCAATCCACACTCGACCAAATGATTCGATTTTGCGACGCTGTGCTATCAGAGCGCAATGATATTGCAGCTGCGCCTGTCGGCCAAATTAAAATCTGGACTGGGAAGATCGACCCTGTTTGGCCTAATACGCTTACTGCACCGATTGGGACGGGTGGGGAACAAGGGGACCCGGTGGGTCATTTAGCCAGTTGTGCATTTCTGATCCTTAAGACGACTAGTCTTTATAATGAGAAAGTCACCATTGGAGATCCACACAACTATGGGGACACCTATTTGAGCCGGGCGAAGAAATATCTCACCGAGGCCGACTACTCCATGAGTAATCACATTCTATCCTCTCAACTCGGTCTTTCGAACGATAACAAGATGTATTTTGCCAAAGAGGACCCGTACCAGGGAGGAAAACCCGTGCCTTGGAATCAGCAGATGATGTTTAACTACGCGTTCCAGAACCTCTGTGATGCACACCAAATCCTAGGGGACAACGCCACACTCGTGGAAAAATACAAGGGGATCATGGCTACGAGCTTGAATTGGTTCTTCACAGGCGGTGGTTCTACAACCAAGAAAGACAGCAAGGGAAACGATATCTATGACTGGGGTTACGTATACGGCGAGACGACAGGCGAAGATTCCAACCACGGCTCCTTGGACGTAGCGGGTTTCGCACGTGCGTATATCAGTGGTGATTACAATATCACTGCAGATCAAATGAAGAATTTTGCGAATAT
>Ga0182030_10010722_pt1 | contig 18559 bp, 15 predicted proteins | sample 812S3MmetaG_FD_121299 | JGI IMG/M metagenome (GOLD analysis project Ga0182030, IMG submission 121299) | Permafrost microbial communities from Stordalen Mire, Sweden - 812S3M metaG (Illumina Assembly) | ecosystem: Environmental > Terrestrial > Soil > Wetlands > Permafrost | place: Sweden...
ATCTATGTTTTGTAAATGGTGAGTCAGCAATTGATGCTTTTCCAATACTTTTTCCACTTCATTTTTAATGTATAACTTCATTGACAGTGCCGGTTGATTGTACGAAATCAATTCAATCGCGTCCGATGAATTTGTTATGGAATCAGCAATGTATAGTATTCCCCAATAACCTTTCTGAGAAAAATTATGTTTTAATTCTTTGTATCCGGAACCATCTTGATAGACGAATTTTAAATATTCAGTATCCTGTAATTTATTGATAAAAATATGTGAACTATCAATAACTGCAATGGTTTTTATATCCTTGTCTTCCATTTTTCCAATATAGGCAGGCATAATCATTAATGCGGCAAATAGCAAGGGACCTAATATAGTCATTACGATAAAGGATTTTTTCCTGACTCTGGTCAGATATTCCCTGAGAATGATGAGATAAATTTTACGCATGAAATAGTTCAGTTACTAACAACTTTAATAAAAATATCATTCATATCAGGAAGTATCTCTTTGTACGATAAGATATGAATTTTCGGGATTAACAAGGAAAGCAAATGATTGTCTGAGATTGACTGCTTTACTTTTATTCTCGCGGTATGACTCATGGTGTCTGATGACAGTTGAATCAATTCATAATTTCCCTGTATCAAAGAATTAAAATCCCCGCTACTTCCGGTAAATTTAATTTCGTAAATATCCTGTTTGAATTGCTGTTTAATATCAGATACTTTTCCGGTCAGTATATTTTTTGACTGATTGATTAATGTGATGTCATCGCACAATTCTTCAACTGAAGCCATGTCGTGAGTAGAAAATATGATGGTCGTACCTTTTTCTTTCAGAGCAAGGATTTCCTGTTTTATCATACTGGTATTTATAGGATCGAGACTGCTGAATGGTTCATCAAATATAAGTAATCTGGGTTCATGAAGTACGGCTATAATAAACTGAATTTTTTGTTGCATTCCCTTACTGAGTTCTTCTACTTTTTTGTTCCACCAGTTTTGAATATTGAATTTTTCAAACCAAAACTTTAGTTTTTGTAAGGCTTCTTTTTCACTCAACCCTTTTAATCTGGACAGATATACAACTTGTTCGCCAACTTTCATCTTTTTATACAGTCCGCGTTCTTCCGGTAAATAACCCATGATCAAAACATCATTTTGTTGTAATTTCCGGTTCATGAAGAATAGGTCTCCTGAATCAGGTGCCGTGATCTGGTTAATGATTCTCAGTAACGTAGTTTTTCCGGCACCGTTGGGTCCCAGTATACCAAAAACAGACCCTTCACGAACATCTATACAGACCTTATCAAGAGCCAGGTGAGAGGCATATTGTTTGGAGATGTCATGAGCTGAGAAAATAATCATATAAATTAAAAATTATTCAAAATAACCTTTCACTCTCTGGAAAAAGCTTTTATCACTCAAATCGGGTGAAGGTGTAAAACTGGTTGACTCGGTAAATTTTTCTATAATCTTTTTTTCTTCCTTTGAAATATTTTTTGGAATCCATACGTTGACGTGTACAAGCATATCTCCTTTGCCATAACCATTTATTTCAGACAACCCTTTTCCTCTCAGACGGAGAATTTTCCCTGATTGTGTGCCCGGTTCAATTTTTATTTTCACCTTTCCTTCTAATGTCGGGACTTCAAGATTTCCGCCCAATACGGCTTCGGGAAAACTAAGAAAAAGATTAAAGTATAGATCCTGACCATCGCGAACAAAATTCGGGTGTTCTTCTTCTGCAATAACAACAAGCAAATCACCATTCATACCACCTCTGTGAGCAGCGTTTCCTTTCCCCTGAAAAGAGAGTTGCATGCCCTCACCTACGCCGGCAGGAATGTTAATACTGACTATTTCCTGTTCATTGATGATTCCTTCGCCATGACAGGTTGTACATTTTTGTGTAATGATTCGCCCCTCTCCGCCACAGGTATGACAAGGAGATGAAGTTTGCATACGCCCCAGAAATGTATTTGTAATACGTGTTTCAAGACCGGTGCCATTACAAGTGGTGCATTCTTTTTGTGAAGATCCATTTGCCGCCCCTGTGCCATTACATGACTTACAGCTGATATGTTTGTTTACTTTCATTTTCTTTTCAACACCGGTAGCAATTTCTTCCAGTGTCAGTTTAACTTTTACTCTCAGGTTAGAACCTTTGTTCACATTTTGTGATCGTCTCCCGCCATTGCTACCGCCGAATCCACCAAATCCGAAACTATCCCCGAAAATATCTCCAAAATGAGAAAAGATATCTTCCATGGTCATGCCGCCGCCACTAAATCCGCCGCCACCTCCGGATGCTCCACCCATGCCTGCATGTCCGAAACGATCATACCGGGCACGTTTCTCCTCATCACTTAATATTTCATAAGCTTCAGCAGCCTCTTTGAATTTATCTTCAGCGGTCTTATCTCCCGGATTCCTGTCGGGATGGAATTTTAAGGCTAACTTACGATAGGCCTTCTTTAATTCATCTTTCGAAGCGTCCTTTGATACTTCCAATATTTCATAAAAATCTCTTTTTGCCATCATTCTTATATTTAGGCTTTATTCGCCAATAACTACCTGGGAAAAACGTATTACTTTATCATTCAATGTATATCCTTTCTGAATCACATCTACTATCTTACCTGACTTTTCAGGAGCCGGGATTCTTGTTACTGCTTCATGAGCATCAACATTAAAATCTTTATCCAGCGCCTCAATTTCTTTTAACCCATTCTGAGCAAGAAAGTCATTAAACTTATTATAAATAAGTGATAGACCTGCTTTTATAGCTTCAACATCCTGAGTTTCATTTATTGATTTAATACATCTTTCTAAATCGTCAACCACCGGGAGAAGGTTCTTTATTGTATCTTCACTGCCAAACCTTAATAATTCGGTTTTTTCTCTTAAGGTTCGTTTCCGGTAATTGTCAAATTCCGCCGATAATCTTAGGTATTTATCATAAAATTCCTTGTATTTTTCTTCAAAATTTTCTTTTGTTTCTTCAATTTCCTTGCTATTTTCCACCTGAGATTCAACCCTGTTTTCTTCTGCCTTTTTTTCCTCCGGGTTTTGAATATCTTCTTTTGTATCGGTTATAATGTCATCATTGTTCATATCCATCTCCTCTTTTTCTTTTTTATTTTTATTCTTTCTGCTCATAAACAGTTTAATTAATTTTTTAGTATAAAGCATCTCAAACTCTTATTCCTCTGTATACATATAAAAAGCCGGGAATATTGATTCCGAAGAAAGAAGTTCCGGTCCCGGAATCAAAAGGTCATCTTTTTAAATTATTGTTGACAAAGAAACAAATATTCTGCCAATATGTAAAGCAAAGACAAAATGACATTTTTGTGATTCAATTAAAAATCCGGTAATTTACATTTTCTAAAAACAAAAGATTATTTTTACATTTTCAATATTTTAATATAAATTTTTTTAAAATTTTAAGATATGTTAAATTTAGTTTTATTTGGACCTCCCGGGGCTGGCAAAGGAACTCAGAGCGAGAAACTGATTGAAAAATATCAACTTGTTCACTTTTCAACCGGCGATATTTTAAGAAGTGAAATCAAAAATGGAACAAAGCTTGGTCTTGAAGCAAAATCCTTTATGGATAAAGGTGCCTTAGTTCCTGATTCAGTGGTAATAGGAATGATCGGCTCAAAGCTTGATCAGAACAAAAGTGCCAAAGGGTTCATCTTTGATGGATTTCCCCGTACAACTGCCCAGGCAACAGCTCTTGACAAACTACTTACCGAAAAGAATACAGAGATTACCGCGATGCTCGCGTTGGAGGTTGAACATGACGAATTAGTTAAACGATTACTGAACAGGGGGACAACTTCCGGTCGCAGTGATGACCAGAACCCCGCTGTTATTGAAAACAGAATTGCTGTTTATAACAAAGAAACAGCACCGGTTATTAAACATTACGATGCCCGGAAAAAATTCAAATCTATTTCCGGAATGGGCTCTATATCAGATATCTTTGCCAATCTGTCAAAGGTTATTGATGTATTAAATAAATAATATAATCACATGCCATCCTCAAACTTTATTGATTACGTAAAATTATTTATCCGGTCAGGAAAGGGAGGGGCAGGTTCCGTACATCTCCACCGCGAAAAATTTGTTCCAAAGGGCGGACCTGACGGCGGTGATGGTGGACGCGGCGGACATATCATCTTAAAAGGGAATTCTCAACACTGGACCTTATTGCATTTAAAATACCAGAAACACATTTTTGCCGGCGATGGCGTTAACGGTAGCAGTTCAAACAGTACAGGAGCTGACGGTAAAGATAAGTATATCGAAGTGCCTCTCGGAACCGTCGCGAAAAATGGGGAAACAGAAGAGGTCATTCTTGAAGTAACAAAAGATGGCGAGGAAAAGGTTTTACTGAAAGGGGGACGGGGCGGCAAAGGCAATGCATTCTTCAAAACAGCCACCCATCAAACACCCCGGTTTGCTCAATCCGGCGAGGACAGATTGGAAGGATGGTATATTCTTGAATTGAAATTACTTGCCGATGTAGGATTGGTCGGATTTCCAAATGCCGGAAAATCAACTCTTCTTTCAGTTGTTTCAGCAGCAAAACCCAAAATAGCCGATTATCCTTTTACTACATTGGTCCCTAATGTTGGCATTGTTCCGGTTCAGGATCATAAATCATTTGTCATGGCTGACATCCCGGGAATAATAGAAGGTGCCAGTGAAGGCAAAGGATTGGGATTACGCTTTCTCCGACATATTGAACGAAATTCCATGCTGCTTTTTATGATTCCCGTTGACTCGAAAAATATAAGGGAGGAATATACTATTTTGCTTAACGAGCTTAAACAATACAACCCTGAACTTCTGGACAAAAAAAGGATACTCGCGGTTACTAAAATTGATTTGTCTGGCACCGCTCATCTCAATAAAATAAAACGTGATCTGCCCAACGTTACTACAGTATTCATCTCATCTGTCACTCAAAAAGGAATAAAAGAATTAAAAAATCTTTTGTGGAACGAATTGAATAAATAAACCATGATGGAATCGCTACTCCATATTGACACACAAATCCTGTTATTCATCAACAGTCATTTTAATCCTTTTCTTGATAAAATAATGTGGTTCGTGAGTCTTACCTGGCCATGGATACCACTCTATTTAATTCTTATTTTTATTGTTGTCAGAAATTATACCAAAGAGAAATGGGTTCTCCTTCTTGCCCTCGTTATACTGATCATTGGAAGCGATCAGCTTTCTTCGACAGTTATAAAAAACCTGGTTTGCAGATTAAGACCTACGCACAATCCGTCTTTGGAAGGGATGATTCATATTGTAAATAATTACAAAGGGGGATTTTATGGTTTTGTATCCTCTCACGCCTCGAATACTTTTGCTTTAGCCACCTTTACATCTTTTCTTTTCAGAAACAGGATTTTTTCAATCTGCGCGTTTTTCTGGGCATCTTTTATTTCATACAGTCGGATTTATCTTGGTGTACACTTTCCCGGCGACGTTGCCTGCGGCGCTTTACTGGGTTTTGTGCTGGCGATAAGCATTTTTAAAATAGTAACCATCATCCTGAAAAATAAACAACTCACGGTCAACCGATAATTTACTTTATGCTTTGTGTAGTCAATAAAGGAACAGATCCGTATTTTAACCTGGCAGCTGAAGAGTATTTCTTTCATCATTTTTCTGATGACATATTTATGTTATGGCAGAATCAACAAAGCATTATCATTGGAAAACATCAGAACACTCTTTCCGAAATCAATTATCAATATGTGAAAAAAAATAATATCGCTGTTGTTCGTCGTTTGTCAGGAGGAGGAACCGTTTATCATGATACCGGGAATCTGAATTTTACTTTTATTCAAAATGCCCGGAAAGAGTTTCCTGTTGATTTTAAAAACTTTACACAACCCATTCTCGATGTGCTGCACAAACTGGGTGTTGATGCGAGACACGGACTTAAAAATGATTTGCTCATCGGGGAGAAAAAAATCTCAGGCAATGCAGAACATATATTTAAAAATAGAATCCTGCATCACGGCACTTTGTTGTTTTCTTCCAGGTTAAAGGATTTGAATGAAGCCATTCATACGAACCCGGAAAAATATCTCGATAAGGCTGTGAAATCAAGAAGAAGTACTGTAACCAATATTTCAGACCATCTCAAACAGCCCATGTCAATATCTGAATTTTCACAACATATTCTTAATCATATCTTTACGATCTCAACGAATGCTGTAATGTATGATTTAAAAGAGAACGATATTCAATCCATTAAGGATTTGTCCGTTAATAAATACCAGAGTTGGGAATGGAATTACGGGTATTCACCTTCCTATCAGATTAGCAAATCCAGCGATGACACAGAAGTAAAAGTAACGGTTGAAAAAGGTATTATTACCGAAGCTTTAATAAAACTTAATGGAACAGATGAACAGATTTCAGGCTTACTTATTAATCTGCCACACAAAGAAGAAACAATAAGAGAAGTATTATTTCTTCACCATGTGTATATTTCCGACATTGAAAAAATTATCAATCAACTGTTTTAGAGTGTGTTCAGTATGTCATTTTGATATTAAAACTGTTCAGATCAATAAAAAGTAATTAATAATCAATAAATTACAAGAATACTGTGGCTGATGACACAGATGCTGCCACTATAGTTAAATGACACATTTTAATTACTAAATTTGGTTTTGTTCAACGGTTTTTATATTATTGCAAAAAAAGGCAAAAAGAAGACTGCTAAATGCAATAAAAAAATTATATTTGAGAGAATTTTTTAACCTATAAAATAAATTAACCATGAAGAAAATAATTATAATTTCAATTTCTTTGGTATTACTAAGTTTGGTAATAATAAGTTCTTGTAAGAAGGCATCTACAGGTCTGGCAATTGGTCAAACCTACGAGGGAGGCATTATAGCTTATATTTTACAACCTGGAGATCCTGGTTATATAGCAGGTCAGACACATGGCATAATAGCAGCTACTCAGGACCAGGCTACTTACGTTCCATGGGATACATGTTTTCATACGCTATCTCATTTAACTGGAGCATCAGGTACTGCAATAGGAACCGGAATGGCAAACACTGACTCTATTATTGTCCATCAGGGTTCAGGAAAATATGCAGCAAGCTTATGTAAAGCATATACTGGTGGAGGTTATAGTGACTGGTATTTACCAAGTCTTAATGAGTTGAACAAGGTACAAATCAACCAATTTTCCATTAACGGTTTTACTACTAACTTTTATTGGAGTTCTTCGGAAATGAATAAAGACTCTGCAAATTACGTGAATTTCCTTAAATACTCAACGATCAATAAGAACCCCATTAAAACCGATACACTACTTTCTGTACGGGCTGTCCGGTCTTTTTAAAAAAATTAAACCCATTAAATATAAATTAAATTTGTTATTATTAGGTTTGATAATAATAAATTCCTGTAAGAAGGATTCTGGAACAGCATCAGGATCAGGATCTTAATTAACTATTGGTCAGAGCTACCAGGGAGGGATAATAGCTTATATTTTCCAACCCAGTGATACCGGATCAAATGTGTTTAAAAAAATAAATTTATATGTGGCGGGACAAGTACATGGACTTATAGCATCTACAAGTGCCTTAACAACAGTAGGTGGAATAATGTGGTATAATGATACCAATAAGGTCACAAATGCAGGCGACACAATATTAGGTGCCGGAATAGCAAACACAGACTCAATTATTCTACATCAGGGTCAAGGAAACTATGCGGCAAGCTTATGTAGAGCTTATAATGGCGGTGGTTATAAAGACTGGTATTTACCACGCCAGGATGATTTGTTTAAGCTATATCTCAACCAGGCTGTCATTGGCGGTTTTACGGGAAATTTTGTCGGCGGCTATTGGAGTTCTACTGAGACTAGTATTAGTACCGCTTTTGCCGGGAATTTCACCGCTGGCATTGCGATACCCAATAACGTCAAGTTCTGGCAATATTTAGTGCGGGCTGTTCGTACTTTTTAAAAATAGCTGATTCCCTTATTTTAAAAATTTATTTCTGTCCATTTGCGTATAAGTTTCCCATTAGAAACTATATTTTTTTGAGGCAGACGAGTTTTCAAAAGCTGTTTTAAGGTTGCTCTGAGAATATTTCCTTTATGGGGTTTCCTTTGCTGTCGCTGGGAAGTTTTATACTTAATAAAGCGGATACCGATGGCGCTATATCAGTAATATTGTAACGACTGAAACTTTCTCCTTTGCAAATCCCAAAGCCAAACCAAAGTAATGGTACATGCGTGTCATAATTATATCCAGCACCATGGGTTGCTGTATTAACGTCTGTCCATCCGGGTTCAGTAACAAATGCGACATCTCCGCTTCTTTTATAATAAAAGCCATTCTGCACCAGCAGAGAAATGTCTCGCGTAAATTCCTGTTCATATAGCTGCGTGGCGGTATAAACATGGGAAATCGCATCCTTATCTCTCAAAAAGGAAGCCAACTGATTTTGTGCTTCAGTGATATTTATCTTTTTTTCTTTCATTAATTCCCGGTTAAAATAGAATTGCCCGTTAATTAAAAATTCAATCCATTCACCATTGCCATACAGTTTATTCATAAACTGTGATGCTTCTTTTGTAAGAGCTGTATTATCAATAGTTCCGGCCGGAACTTTCTGATCAATCAGATACTGAGGATTCTCTGACATTCCGTGATCAGCAGTTAGAAAAACCGCGTAATTGCCTTTCCCCACCAGTTCGTCCAGAGCACTTAGCAAACGGGCAATATCCTGATCAAGACGCAAATAAATATCGTTAATCTCTTTCGACAAGGGCCCGAATTTATGACCCACAGCATCGGTACTGGAATAACTGATAGCAAGCAGATCGGGATAAGTTCCTTTTCCCAGTTCTTCTTTTTTAAGAGTTTCAATTGCAAAATCTGTCAGCAGACTGTTTCCGAATGGAGAAGCATATAATACTTCAAAGTAGGGCGGATTCTGTGGAGCCAGCTCTTTAAGATTGTATGGAAACACAGGCTTATCCTTCCCTTTCCAGTACCCTTCATATTTGTTATCATCGGCAATGCTCAACGGGTAGGCACTTTCAGGTAATAAAAGTGTCCATGGGTTATCGAGATAACTATTGGCTTTTTTTTCGTTATTGAAAGCAATGACCCAGTCGGGCAGTTTTTTCATATAAAAAGTGCTCGTAACAAAATTGCCCGATTTTAAGTCAAGCCAGTAAGCGCCGTTTGCCATGTGTCCTGCCGGAAGAATAGCAGCCCTGTCTTTCAGCGAAATACCGATTACTTTGGCTTTCTGATTGGTTGATATTTTCAATTCGTCCGAAAGGTTGGTACAAAGAAGATTTCGGGGAGAGGAACCTTTCTTACTCCCTTCAACTCCCACCATTCGTTCGCTGGTATCATCAACACAATAAATGCTACGTTTCAATTGACGATTGTACCATTCATTGGCTATTATTCCGTGTGAACATGGAGTCGTTCCGGCATATATGCTCGTATGTCCGGCGGCAGTGACTGTCGGAACGTAATTGTAATAGACATTTCTGCAATTAAAACCTTCGTTCATTAAACGTTTAAATCCTTGATCGCCAAACTGATCATAAAACCGGTTTAGATATTCCGCACGCATCTGATCAATCACGATACCAACAACTAATTTCGGGGATTTATGCTGTTGTGCCTCAATTTTTGTTAAACAAAACAACAATAATATCACGCTTATCATCTTTATTCTTTCATTCATATTATATTTATTTTTAATTAAATAATTATTTTTTATACGTCAGGGTGCTTAGTCCGATCATTCGCAACGGATTGTAAAAAGCAATCTGATTGATTTCTTCGGGGTTTAGTATTTTTTCTTTCAGTAGAAAACCAACTTCTTCCTGCATGGTACTTGAAGAGCCGGCCAAAAAGCCAGTTTGAGGATTGAACAAAAAGCCGTTTTTTTTAAGGATGATATCCATTCCCCACAAATTATAAATGCCTGGTTTCATGCCACCGAAAGGAGAAACATCACTTACCAATATGGTATTTTTTATTCCTTTTACTTTGATGATGGTTTTAATCAACGATACAGGCAAATGGCAACCATCAGTAATAATCATGGCAGTAAGCTGATCATTTGCCAAACCCGCCCATATTGAATTCTGATGCCTGTGTATTAAATGAGGCAATCCATTGCCGAGGTGAGTCAAAGCTTTAGCTCCAGCTGCCGTTAGTTTGTTCATTTCTTTTTCATTAGCCCTCTGATGACCAAGCGAAACAATTATATTTTGTTGTACAGCAAATTTACAAAGCTTCTCTGCTCCTGACACTTCGGCTGCAAGGGTGATCATTTTAATTTTATTTTCTGACCATTTGATCATTTTTTTAAACAACTCAATACTTGGTTCTTTAATGTACTGAGCCGGATGAGAGCCCCTGTAACCTTCCCTTGACGAAATGAACGGACCTTCCAGATGAATGCCGGGAAGTAATTTTGTAAACCGTTTATTTCCCATTACCTTAGCCATCAACTTCAGATTCTTTTCATAAACTTTCAGGTCGGATGTTATAATCGTAGGCAAAAACGCCTGTGTTCCCTTTTTTTCTATTTCCCTGCATGCAAATAAAAAAGAATCTTCATTCAGATCAGGTGAAGAAAAGTCAACACCCTTGTATCCATTTACCTGAAGGTCAATGAAACCTCTTAATTTTTCACTTTTCATTTTTCTGCCAATAAAGAGGCTGAATCAATATCGAAATAATACAAACAACGCGAATGATTTTGCAGCATAGAAGCCGGATACATATTCGAAATACGCTTTTCTTTTAAAACCTTCTTCAATATTCCAGATGCATCTTCAGCAGCTTGTTTGCCAAGCGCTTCACTGTCTTTTAAAATTTTTATTTTCATCTGCTCTGTTATTTTAATTTCATTTATTTAAATAAAATGAGGGTTTTACGATCGTCTTTTTTGCATCAGGTCAGCAATAAAATATCTATCTTAATATTTTCCTTACAAAAGCAACTGTAAAGTACGACATCATAAACACTCCCATAAATCCTTCAAAGGCTGAAAAAAAGCGGCTAAGTCCTATCGGGTAAACATCACCATAACCGATAGTAAAAAAAGTAATAGCGCTATGATAAAAAGACTGAACTAAAGCGGAAAGATGATCGGGATTTCCAACGGCAGAAACGGTATCGCCCAAACCAGTAAGATGACAAAGAAAATAAGTCATCCCAAATCCAAACCAGATAAAAACAACACTTGTCAAAACCCGTTCCGGAGAAGTGGCATAAAGACCTATGTAATCAAATACAATTTTTTTAAACAGGTAGCTGATCGTACCCCTGAAAAAATAAAAACCTTTTTTCTTTCGGTCACTTTCTAAAATATCTTCAGACTCCATTCTCTTAAATTCCACGTAAGCGCTATCCTCGTCATAATACAATCCGATGGAATTAAAATTTTGTTTGAGTGTCCGGAATTGCTCCGCTTTATTCAAATAGGAACTATCTACCTGATTGTATATTAATTTTTTTACTTCATTTTTATGCCAGTCAATATAAATCCTTCCCAGCAAACGAATACCGGTAAGATTGAACGTATGTATGTCTATTTTAAAATCAAAGGGCTTCAGATCAATAATGTTACTGATGACAGCATCTGAAAAATCAAGTTCATAGCAATATGCAACCCTGAGATCAATATAATTATCAAGATTACAGGATTTCAGGGAAAGTTTCCTGAACTTTGAATTAAAATATGAAATTTTCCCATCTCCAAAAGAGGTATCGTCAAAAAACACCTCGGATTCTTTAAAGCCAACATTGGAAAAATCAAATCCTCCCCCTCCTATTTTAACCTTTCTGAAATAGAATTTACCTTCCGCGATCTCGCAACCATCAAAGGATATTTCACCATGTCCAAATAAGGAACGATTAAAATTTACTTTCGCGTTATGAAATTCAATATTCCTGAAATCGGCTCCGCCATCACCGAATTCTGCTTTTTCAAAACTGATATTCCCTTTCCCGAATTTGGCATAATGAAAGTCTACTTTACCGGTTCCAAAACGGGCAATTTTAAACAACACATCACCTTCATGAAAGATGCAATTAATAAAACATACATCGCCATCATTAAATTCAGCATTGATAAAAATAATATCGCCATTTCCAAAATTAGCGTATTGAAAATTTTTATACCCCTTGGTAAATAAAGAATTTTTAAAATTTAATTCTCCATCTCCAAACAGGGTATTCGAAAAATCAATGACATCGCAATTAAACTTAGTATAAGAGAAATTTATATTTCCATGATTAAAAATTGATCCGTGGAAACTAAAATCGCCATTGGCTATTATTGAATTATTAAATAAAATATCGCCAACATCAAACTTTGTGTATGACAAATCTATCGGTTGCAACGAATCAATAAAAGCATTTTGAGCTGTCAATCCTTTGATTTCAACAAAGTCGGTTTTATCCATGCCTTTCTTTTCCCTGTAATCCGAAAGCGACAGTTTGTTGACATAGCATTGATTCAGATTAATAATTTCCTTATTATCAATTTTTTTAAAGATATCTTCCTGCTCAATATAGCCAAACTGATTTACCTGTTTATTCTGCTTCTCATCCGCGATAAATGTTACAATAGCAGAATAAGCATATTCTATCCCGTCATCTGTTACAAATTTCCGATCTGTGACTTCAACTTTATATTTTGAATATTTTACAAACATAAAAATCTGAATTTAATCATTTTCACCACATGTATACGGGATCGTAATACAATTTGTATTATATTTTCTTACTTTTGTATTCATCTTAACGATGAGCAAATATATGAAAATCATTTAATTCAATTATAGTTTCAATAATTATGGCTAATATATTAGTAATAGATGATGAAAAAAGTATCCGGAATACTTTGAAAGATATTCTTGAATACGAGAAGCATACGGTTGATCTTGCTGCAAATGGAATGGATGGTTTTGAAAAATTCCAGAATAATGAATTTGATGTTGTGTTGTGTGATATCAAAATGCCTCAGATGGATGGCATTGAAATATTGGAGAAAATAGTTCAGTTGACAAATGAAATTCCTGTGATTATGATTTCCGGTCATGGGAATATTGATACAGCAGTGGAAGCCATTAAAAAAGGCGCTTTCGATTATATTGAAAAACCCCTTGATCTGAATCGTCTTTTGGTTACGATCCGTAACGCTACTGATAAGTCCAACCTGATTTCTGAGACAAAAACGCTTCGGAAAAAAATTAATAAATCATATGAAATTATCGGTCAGTCGGAAGCCATCAAAAAAGTGCTTGAGATGGTAGATAAAGTTGCTCATACCGATGCAAGAGTGCTTATTTCCGGAGCTAACGGAACAGGTAAAGAACTTGTTGCACGAAGAATGCATGATAAAAGCCCAAGAGCTTCGTCTGCTTTTGTTGAGGTAAATTGCGCGGCTATTCCTTCGGAACTAATAGAGAGTGAACTTTTTGGTCACGAGAAAGGCGCATTTACTTCGGCAATTAAAGATCGTAAAGGCAAATTTGAAATCGCCAACGGGGGAACCCTGTTCCTAGATGAAATAGGAGACATGAGTTTGTCTGCTCAGGCAAAAGTGTTAAGAGCATTACAGGAAAATAAGATCACCCGCGTGGGGGGAGACAAAGAAATAAAAGTGGATGTTCGGATCATTGCTGCAACCAATAAAGATTTAAAGAAAGAAATAGAAGCTCATAACTTCAGGGAGGATCTTTATCATCGCATCAGCGTGATCCTTATCAACGTCCCCACTCTCAATGAAAGAAAAGATGACATCCCCATCCTGGCAAAAAATTTCATTGACACGATTTGTGCCGAACACGGTCTGCCTAAAAAAGAAATCTCAAACGACGCCCTTGATGAACTTGAAAAAATTAACTGGACAGGAAACATCCGTGAATTCAGAAACGTTATTGAACGACTGATCATCCTTTGTGATAAAAAAATTACCGGGAAAGACATAGTGGCATACGCGCAACCAATAAGCAGGTAACTTGTCTATCGTATTAAATAAATCTCTTCGTAGTTAAAAAGTTATTTCTTAAATAACATAGATACCGGTATTTCATGTTTTGGCATTCCCGGCTCTTTAATATACACGACTAATATTTCATCGAATAGGGCATCAAAAAACTCAATCACAACCGGATATTTACCTGCTTTAAGAGATATTGTACCTTCCCGTTCAGATATCCCATGAACGAAATCATTGACAACAACAACCTGATTGTCTATGATCAGTTTGCTTCCATCATCAGAGGCAAGATAAAAATTATATTCCCCGTCAACAGGAAGATTAATGAATCCCTTAAACACGATACCAAAATAATCCGCACGTTTCTTTAGTTTGGAAACATTAAAATTGATTGTTGTTCCTGAACACTTAGGGTTGAGCTTATTAAAGTCAGGTAATTGCGTCCATTCACCTTCATAATAATCATAATTCAATCCATTCACCTTCGGATCGTAAACAACTATGGTGGACGATTTGCACACACTGGGTTCAATGCCATCTTTAAATGATTTCGCGAGTATGGTAGTCGTTTTTTCTATCTCAACAGGATCTTTATATATCCGCGATGTTTCTTTAGGTACCGTGCCATCAAGCGTATACCGGATCACGGCCTCTTTATCAGGACACGATATCTTAACTTTAAAGTTTGAGAGCAATGCTACAGCTGTGTCTTTTGTAATAACCGGTGCCATGGTATAAGGTTTGAATTTATTATTCTGTTTGAAATGGTTGGCGACAAACGAGTAATCCCCCGATCCTACTTCAAAATAAACCCTTCCATTCTCTGTCTTGATAAACTCAACACCTTCAGCACTGGATGCTTTTTTACCACTTTCAAAAATATCATTTTTATCCTCAGCCGGGATGGAAATGATCGCTTTCGTATTCGCCGGAATACTTATGTTCCAGTTGAATTTATCTTCCTTTATTTCCCATTCGCTTTTGATAACTCCATAGATTGATTTAAAAGATGCCTTAACAGATCTCAGATCAAGTGGAACCACAGGATTCATGATAATTTCCTTAAAACCCGGGTTGGTTATTGACGTTTGTATACCGGCAAGGTATTCATAATACCAGACAACAAGATCTCCGATCAGCATGACATGGTTTCCTGAATTCATTCCCGGATCAGCCGTATTGCCATTCCACAATTCCCAGATCGTTGTAGCTCCATTCTCAACCATGTATCCCCAACTTGGATAAGAAATATTTGTTGCCAGCTTGTAAGCAATATCGGGACGTCCATGATCACTCAATACCCGCATCATCCATTGACAACCGATAAGCCCATTGGAAACATGTCCACCTGCTTCTCCCAGAATTTTATCAACAAGATTATTAAAAACCTTATCTTCATATTGCTTTGGAACCATGTGATAAGCCAATGGCAACAGACTTGAAGTGGCTGAATTGTTTCCGTAAATGACCAAACTGCTATCCAAAAGATCTTTATTCAGCGCCGTCATTAAAGTGTCCGACAGCAACTGATAATTTTTAACATCATTATTCAGACCCTGCAGTTCCGCGAAATGTTTCATGATTTGTGCTTCATGATAAAAGTATGTGGTTCCGATCAGATCAGACGGAGTAATCCTGCTTTTATCTTTGGAATTTATTAAATGTAATGATTCAGGAGGAACACACCAATCGCCATAGGTGTCTTTGGTCATCAAACCATTGTACATATACTTTCTCATGTAAGTCATCCACTTTTTCATAGCTGGATAATGTTTTTTTATAATAGCATCGTCACCATACTGCTGGTAAAGCATATCGGTAACTATAATAAAAGTACCTGCCCATGTGGTGTTGTCGTTATATATTTTCCAAAATGTTGGTGCTACGTCAGGAATGGATCCGGCTTCATTCTGGGCATCTTCCATATCTCCAATCCATTTTGAGTATAATTTTGAAATGTCAAATATAAAACTTTCGCCTCTTGACCCGACAGCCCTGTCACCAAGCCAGCCTTGTCTTTCATCGCGCTGTGGACAATCAGTGGGTATGCTGCGATAATTGCCTTTTATTCCCCAAACACAATTGTTATATATTTTATTTATGATATCAGAAGAACATTCAAATGTCCCTGTCTTGTTAATAGCATCATATATTACTTTTCCCTCAATTGTTGTCAGATCAGGCGTTCCAGGATACCCTGTAACTTCCACGAACCTGAATCCATGATAGGTAAAACGCGGCTCATATGTTTCAGCGCCGTCTCCTTTCAGCGTGTAGATATCGGTAACCTTGGCTGATCTGAGATTATCAACGAACAAACTGCCATCTTTCTTCAGGGTTTCGGCAAAACGCATTTTTACCTCTGTCCCTCTCTTTCCTTTTACTTTTAATCTAACCCATCCTACCATATTCTGACCCATATCATAAATAAAAACACCAGGCTTAAGAGACTTGACTGACAATGGTTTAATGGTTTGCATCACTTTTATAGGTTCTATCATCTGTGCTTCTATTCGCAAGGATGGACGGGTAACGATCTGAACATTCATCCATTTTGAATCATCAAAACCCGGTTTGTCCCAGCCACTCATTTCTTTACGCGCATCATATATTTCACCATCATATTCATTGTTTGCAACAATGGAACCACCGGTAGTAATCCTCCAGGACTCATCACTGATAATAGTGGTGTCTGTACCGTCATCAAAAACAATATGTATCTGTAACAATAATTTAGGTAAACCGAAATTTGTAGATTCAATAGGAACCTTTTTGCGGGGTGCAACAAATCGTCCATTTCCAAGTATCACTCCAATACCGTTTTTACCGTCTTTCAATTCTTTGGTAATGTCATGTGTAACATATACGGACCTTTTTTCATATTCAGTTAAAGCAGGAGATAATACTTCGTCCCCTATTTTTATACCGTTTATATATAATTCTGAAATCCCTAATCCGCACATGTATGATGTAGCTTTTCTGATTTTTTTTGACAAATCCACTTCTTTTCTCAGGTAACGGGCAGATACAACGGTTCTCTCAGTATTTATATGATCAGTAGCTGAAGGCTTTTCCCATCCGATCCATTTGGCTTTCCAGTCTGCATCGGCTGTCAATCCCATTGTCCATGAAGAGGGTTCGCTCCACTGACTTTCTTTCCCATCTTTGTCCCACACTTTTACCTTCCAATAACAATCCAGCCCTGAAGTCAGGCCCTTGCCCTCATAAATGACATGTGCCGATTGATCGGACCGTATTTTCCGGCTATCCCAGAGATCGCCATTGTCCTTGTCTAATTTTTCAGCACTGCTCGCGACTAAAATCTGGTAGGCAGTTTGTCTCTGATCTTTTTGTTTGGATTCCGAAATCCACATCAAACGAGGCTTTAATACGTCTATGCCTTTCGGTTGATCAAGATATTCACAACGTAAACCGGATGGATGAAGGATATCATCATTTGTCTTGGTTTTACAAGCTTGAAAAAAAATAGCCAGGAATGCCAGACAGACGGCTGTTAATCTTGAGATTTTCATTATTTTAGTTTTAATTTTTACTTTTTCAGGATACCCACATTATTAATTGTCTAATTTATATTTTTTCAGGATATATTCAATAAGAATTGAAACTATTTTTAAGTTCTTGACAAAAAAAAGGCATTTCTATTGAAATGCCTTTTTATGAACCGTTATAATGTTATTACAGAATCTGACTGATCACAGTATATGTTTTCTTAGTACCCGTAGTAAGTCCGGTAACATAAAAAGTCAGACTATTTCCACTTGAAAGGTTAACTGCAGTTGTTCCTGGAACAAATGTATATTTTGGATTAACAACAATATTCGAACCTGAAATGGTAGATTGATAGAGGGTATCAGTAAGATTCGCTACAAGAGTATACGCCGAATAATTAAGCCCTGCATAACTAACAACCAATTGATTCAAATCAGTCCCTGGCAGAACTCCAAGAGTAATAGTATCTGTTACATTATTAATAAATCCGTTAACTACAGGAATTAAGTCAGGACAGATGAAGGAAGTAAACGGTTGGTTAACAACAGCATCTATATACCAAGTTTGAGTTGAAACACCATTCTGAGCTGTAACAACAACTTTTTTAATAGGATTGGTAAAATTCTGTGCCGAAGGTACCTGATTCGCATAATCAGCACCATAAGGGAGAAAACCAGTGCTTGCAGGTATTGTCGCAAAGGGAGATATGTTGATTTCCATGAGAACTTTTTTATTGTTAAACCCGAATGGCAGCGAAAGATATGCCGTATCGTTACTAATATGGCCTAATATTTTTGGATTGGTCAGATATATAGAATCAATAGCATCCAAATTGCTTGCCGGAAAGGTATTTATATTAACTAAATAACTCTTGGAATTACCATATAATGATTTAACAACATAAGTCGCTGTATCTACTGGTGAACTAAAATGAACTGTGGTATCTCCACTAAGGATTTGTTTACCATGTACCCACACTGTTGCAGCAGTTGAAGA
>Ga0182030_10010723_pt1 | contig 18556 bp, 19 predicted proteins | sample 812S3MmetaG_FD_121299 | JGI IMG/M metagenome (GOLD analysis project Ga0182030, IMG submission 121299) | Permafrost microbial communities from Stordalen Mire, Sweden - 812S3M metaG (Illumina Assembly) | ecosystem: Environmental > Terrestrial > Soil > Wetlands > Permafrost | place: Sweden...
CTTTATATTTTTTTTAATTTTTTTTAATTTTATAAATCATACTTTACTTTATTAAATAATATCCTTATATTCTTTTCCCAAAAGCCAAATTTTTTTTTTTTTTTTTTTGATTCCTATACTCAAAGATACCAGCTACTAGAAATACCACAGCAATAGAAGTGACCATGGCAGCTCCAGCAGCGAAGACTCTGAACAACCTCGATGGCCAATGGGTTCTGGTAATTGTTCTTCCTTCTAATCAAACGATCTTGGCTGCTGAAAAGCGGAGAATAAAAGAGTATACAGCTAACCAGCACGTGTAGAACAAATCCCTTTCCCAGAACATTGACGGTCTCTTCGCAATCGTACATCCCCGTATTCCCTCCCCAAAAATACCCCTCTAACACCTTGATAGCAAGGCATGGCATGGGCGGTGCAGAAGGCAATCGAAGTTGCTACCATTACTTATATTGTGACTCAGACGAAGACCGAGGAAGGAGTTGACCATTTGTCCATCGAACAAGGCGGCATAGGGGGGCTCAACAGCACAGCCGAGACGCATATTCTAAACCGCCAACCTGTGACGAGCTCAGACTATATCTTTGGGGAGGTGGAAAGTAAGAGTTATTGGGTCAAGACTGCGGAGGTCATCGAACAGTCTCTCAGACATGGATGGGAGAAAGATATTGAGGAGGGTCAATGCATTAAGATTGATACTAAGAGTTTAAAGAATGGATGGGATTCTCAGCAGGTATTTACTCTTTTGGATGACGGTGTTAGCTGTGCTAATCTGGAGGCCAGATTTATGGATTTTCTGAAATCGAGGGTAAGCGCCACCATGCACGTCGTTTTGTGGTGACGAAGGGCAAGGAGCGCGTTGAGGCTCTTCAGGTCTTTGACTTCAAAGGGGAAAAGTGATATAGCTGCTCAAGAGATGCTTCTAGAACAGAAACACAAGCTTGCATTTGAATGTCGAAATGAAGCAAAGTATTTCATCTCTTGATGATCTGCTCAATCTCTTACCTAGCCTAGGCGCTTGTTATCAAAATTTATATGAGAACGTTCGTTATAGCCTCTATAGTTATACTATGCCAGGTAGTAGGATATTGACTACTGCCTGAAATACCTATTTTCGAATAGAAAATGGAAAAATGCGGAGTAATGTTTCTTTCTTCATCTTCTTCTTCTCTTTTTTGCTTCACCATTCATTTGAAGGTGTTAGTATCACAGGAGTGATCACTTCCTATAGTAGTATAAGACTTAATCGTGTTGTAATTGGTTATATTCTCTAGAGTACTAAGTCTGTGGGCTCTTATAGCCCTACGTTACACAGACCTTCCTAATCGGGCTAGCTCGCTATAGCGTCGCCCACTATGTCCCTTTCACTACGACCTTTGTCTTCGTACGGTACAGCGTACCGACAGAATGATTCATCAGATAATGAAACAATTTTCGAAAATCTGACATTAAGATGAGGTGTAGAAAGGTTGAGGTATGGATCAACATGTGATATTATCTGGAACCTCCAGACCGTCCCCGCCAAAGTTTTCTTAGCCTCCACAAATCCTCGCAGCGACACCAGGAACAACCTAACACCAATGCTGTCCAAATTGAAACAAGCTTTCAGACGCTCTACGTCATTCGATGAAACCGTCCGAAATGTCACACCAGAAGAGCTCATCACAAATCGTGATGTCGTAAGGCCCATCTGGCGACGCGGCGGAGCAGGTTATCTCAAACGTGGGGCTGCCAAGGACTCACCAATTTCATCTCTCTACCGCCTCTACCATTTCGTAGTCATAGATGATAATATTGAGCTCCGCAACGAGCTCGAATTCTTCTTCAATAAGGCCGACTGGCCGGTCAATGAGATTCCAGATCCACAGGACAAGAATCCAAAGCGTTACGCCATCCTTGCCGTTATGACGGCGCTGATGGTCAGAGCCTTCAATCGTCTCATCGATAAAGGCTTACCAAGGAACTCACCCGCCATCATTATGGATCCTGAGGTGCTGGCAGAGCAGCCCAAAATTCTGGAAGAGGTACCTTCCTGGGCTTTCAGTGTGCCAAATTTGGAGACACCGTTTAGCATTCCGAATGAGAAAGGGGAATTTTTAGAAGGACCAGGCGATCTGAAAGCATGAAAGGAATTCTTGGGAAAAAACATTCGGATTGAGGAACCTCATCTATTTTGTTTAAGCTGCACCTAGGATCTCCTATGTCTACGAGTTGATCGAGTCAGACGATGACGGTTATGGCCTCTCCTCTTTCATTATCTCTAAATCCACCGATAGCTGCCGCATTTACCAGCACCGTACTTCGCGCGTGCACATCCCTTTTGATCCTCAACCGAGGAACAATACATATCACCGTTTTTGCCAGGTCCAGCCAGGTACCATCTTCTCCAAGCGCTCGCTCATAGGCACTCTCAAACGAATCCCAAACGACTGTTCTTCGGCCATAACCAGCGTGGATATGTCCAAAAGCATGCATGAGGGGTGATTTTGTTTTGAGTTCTTGCAAAAGAAAAGAGCAACCCAAATGACCAAGGTCAAGATGGTGTTTCGGAGGACCATGCGTGGGTAGGATGTCGGTGTCCTCTGGAATAGAGTCCTTCCAACGGTCTTCACGGTCGCGAGGATACTGGAATGCCCAATTTCCGTGCTTTGGCGTCCAAGGACTTCCATATATATTCAGAGGTCGACCACCAGGAAAACGAAGTGTGGTAGATGAATCCTGAAGGTAAATTACAGACCGCCAATCAACGTCACCAACGTACTCCGGTTTCGAAGGATCAAGACATAGGTCGTGATTCCCGGCTATGGCGACTTTGAACTTATGGGGTTGCGAATCAAGCCAAGCGATCTGCTTTTGCAATTCTTCAAGTGAGCCGGATTGCGTGAAGTCGCCTGTGTGCAAAAGGATATCGCCATCGGGAAGTATTGGCTGGGTGGTGTGGGTATCGGAGATGCATACTACAAGAATCGCGTCTTTCGGCTCCGGTCTGGCAGGTTGGAGCAGAGAATAAAGGGCTTTCGCGAGAAATCTCAACGGCGAGGACCAAAATCGCTGGAAAGTGCTTGGGTCCCGGCGAGATAAGAGCTCATCCATTCCGCGGCGGGTTTGTTTTAGTGCTTCTTTCGTTGCATTTCACTTTTTTAAAATCCCAGGACGAAGTAAGAAACTTTCCACAGGTGTATTTCTGGCATTCTTAATGTGTAACTTCGGAATCATCAAAAGTTTTATGGTCGCGGGTTACGCCTTATTTATCTGCGAGCTGGCCAATTCGGAGCCTGGTGAAACTATAATCAGCCATGCATCCCCGCATCACGGCCGCCAGCATTCTAGGATAACAAATCCTAACGGAGTTTGAGAAGCTGGGGTTTTGCTTTGACCTTTTGTTGAGGTTTCTGTTTTAGCGCGCGGCAGCGTATGCGCTTTCTCTGGAGCTTCAATCCGAGCGCTTACGAACGGGACCCAGGAGCGTTTCATGGCCATGGCCAACCCTGAACGGCTGGAATATCTCGTCTTCGATATCATATTTGTGAGAATCATGGGGCCAAACCGGCCCAAAGGAGTCTTTCTGTACCTGAATTCTGGCATGGGAGATCTGGTGTTTGAGAATCGAGAGAGTCATTAGAAGTCACAGTCGTCTTGGACTTGCTCCGGCCAACATGGCCACACTAGGTGGGAATGTTATTTTCAATGTCCAACAAAGGTCTTTGACATCAAAGCAAAAGAAGTCTCATTCCTTTCTCAAAACCGAGAATGTCTTATCACTATTTGTACTTTCAATCTTCCTTTGATAATGGATTGCGGCTCTTCAAAACAACCATTAAAGGGGAGCCAACTTCCGGACTTGGCTCCTCGCCCTCTCCAGGTGGAGGACTCGCAGCCGAGCCGGAGCTAAACAGAGCAAAATTTGAAAAAGCTCTCAAATGGATAGCACAATATATTGCCCAGCATAGCAAAAATCCTATCACCATTATCGCCGTTGGAGGGGTGGTTAGTCTAAAAATAGTAACTTGAAGCTCCTCGCACCCCTTCTTCAGTTCAGTACAATTAGTCTGCAATCTTGACAGTCTACGCATGATGTTGACTGGCGTAAGTGAAGACTCCCCTTCTCTCCACTTTCTCGCGTCTCGCATATAGGTGGCAGGTATTGTTTGTGTTTGAAAAGACTCGTGATCAGAACTCTCCTTCAGTACCGGGTTTATTGACATGTAAACTGAGAAGTGGCGGCAGGACTAAAGCTTGAAGAGACCTTCGATTTAATATCTGCTCAAGATAGAGCGATACTTCAGAAGCGCGATGAGCAGTTCTTATATTGAGAAGGGGGTGTGCTTAACCCCATGAGACTATTCATGACCACGGCCCTCAGTTTGCGCCCCATTACATTTAGTAAGGATGCTCATCACAATATGAGCTGTTCATTGAATGAAGTCAACTAAAGCATCCATTAAATTGAATTGCCTAGCGGGTGAATGAGGGAATGAGGCTTGCAGCTGCTGGGCCAGGTGTGATACTCCCTGCCTCGAGCAACATGGCATGTCTTTCATATAATGGTGGGCTCAGTCAAACCAAAATTGAAAATCGGTACGACCGTCTATCAGAGATGAGGCTGTGATTGACGAAAGGAACCTCGGATCGAAAACAACTCAGTGACTTGTGACTTCTGCCGCGGCGAGTGATCTTGCCTCTCTGAAATCTCGGGAGTCAATTTAACCGACAATCAAATTCGCACCACCAATAGATCATCACCCAAACGATCAGAAGAGATGACTTTCCAATACCTTTCAAACCTTCGAATCCAATTACTCCTCAACCCACTCCAAAACCCTTCTCCAAATCTTCACCCCATCATGACCCCCCTTCACCGCTTCCTCTAATCCTTCCTTATCCTCCTCTTTGACGCCCATATACGCTGGCACGCTTCTCACCATCTGCTTCCCCAACTTGACCCTCCACTCCGGATGTCCCTGCAATGTCAAAATCGTCCCCCTCTTATTAATACACACCCAGTCCTTCTCCGTCAACGGCCAAAACCCCTTGCCCCTCCTCGTCACCATCCTCCTATGAAAAACACCCATAACCAAAAATCCATCCTCCGAAAACTTAAACATTTCCTTCCCTTCCTCGGTCAATTCCATAGGCTCAACCTCAATCTTCGCATTTTCCATTTCTTCCACCCTGCCCCCAAATGTGACATGTATGGTTTGGTGGCCCCAACATATCCCTAGTATTTTCTTCTCAGGGTATTCGGCTACTGTTTCGCGGAGCCACTCTTGAAGTTTTAGAACCCAGGGGTCGTTGCCCATTGGGTCAGCAGTACCGCCCGATAGGACGATGAGGTCATATCTCAGGGGCGCCGGGTATTCCTGCTTGACGATAGGATCGTAGAAGTCGATTGTAGAGGGAGTGGAAGGGGTATCGGAACCTAGGGAGCAAGCGGCATTAATGGTGGTGGTGAAGGCGGATTTGATTAAGGGTGTGTTTGGGGATTCGAAGCCATTGAGAAGGATTGCGATCCTGAGGAATTCGCCGACGCTACTCATGGCGGTATATAGGTTCGTGTGCGAAATCGGAGTGTAATAGGTAATTTACTCGGAGGCATATTCCTTTCAAAGGTTGAGCCTTTGGAATAAAAGAAAGCGTATGCGGGGTCATCAAGAATTGGTGGGGTATCACGTGGGGGGTGTTATAGGAGAGGCCCCCGTCATATGCACATGGGTATATACGTTAAGAACGTATTGGGTCCTATACGGCCTGTTGTCTTTATTGGCTAATATTAAGCATGAATCTAGAGCAAACAACCTCACAAAACTATTATTCCTACCACCACCCCTATCAACCCTACAGCCCACCCCTCCAATCTGCCATATCTTCCACAGGCCTTCCCATCAAATAACAACGGCGCAATCGACGAGATTATTCCCGCCATCCCAGTACTAGTTGAAGAGGGTAGGAACACAATCCCTCCACTAGGGGCCAAGCTCAATGTGCTTCCAGAAACGATGACCACGCCACCAGATGTAAGAGTCTGTCCTGCAATTACGATCCCCCCGCTAGGTGCCAGACTGAAGGTAGTTCCAGATATGGTGATGGATCCACCAGATTTGAGAGTCTGTCCAGCAATCATGAATCTTAAGATCAAAGGTAATGTAGAAATAGAGAGTGCAGTTGTAGTTACCGAAGAAGAGAGAGGTGTGGTGATGGCTTGCGTAGGTGCAGGAATAAATGCGCTTGTACCACTGCCAACGGCAGCGAAACCAGAGGGAGAAAGGGATAGGGTGAGGCCATTGGAGAGTGTAACTTCAGCTCCGACGTAGGAAAGCGTCTGTCCTGCGATGACGATACCTGATGAAGATGGCAAATTAGTGACGGTCAAGGTATTGGTGCCTAATGTGAGAACAAAAGTCGGAGGCTGAGCTTCCGCGGGTGGGGATGTTGTGACAGGATATAGAGGTGCCACTGTTGTGACGTGCGGTAGGTCTGGCGAAGGTGTGGCTGCAGGCGCTGCTGCGAGAGTACTGGATGATGTTGCGACTCCATTGACAGCGCCACCTCCATTCTGACCTCCACCGGTGCCTGAATTTGCAATAGCTTGCGCAAAACTTGAAGATGAGCTTGTGCCTCCACTGTTGGCGCCGCCTCCAGCTTGACCTCCACCTTGGTTTCCTCCCTGGCTCCCACCTTGATTGTCACCTTGGTTTCCTGCACCCTCTCCGCCTGAGTTTCCACCGCCCCCTACCGGCGCCAAAATCGAAGAACTTGAGGAGCTTGTAATTGAACTCGTAGTCGGACTTGTTGTCGAACTTGTCGTCGAACTTGTCGTCGAACTTGTCGATGAACTTGTCGATGAACTGGTTGATGAACTAGTTGTTGTTGCGACGACCTGTATCCCAAAATTGCTCGTCTCGGTAAGCGCTGTAACCCCAATTTTCATCCCACCAAAACCAGCCAGCCTTATATAGCAAGACAAGGACTGCAAAGAAATACTAAGCGAAGATTCAACATAGCTAAACATCTGTGCACTGCCCGTAGTCCAGGCTGTATTCATGTCCCCAGTATTCCAAGGATCGGTGGTTGTGTAGTTGTAGACATATGAACCTGGTAATAATGGCTGGGGTATAGCAGAATCATAGACACAGGTTGTTGTTGTCGTGCCGGCTGATATGGTGGTGGAAACTGTGGAGACTTGGAGCATAAATCCAGTGTAAATAACTTCTTGGGTATAGATAATCCTAAATTATAAAAGAGACGAGAACGTACGAAAAACCTGGGGAAAAGCGTACTCTTGATCTCCCCCCAACGTATTCAAGGTGTAGATAGTGGTGCCGCCATTCAAATTATACAGTGATGAGAATGAAAGGGTTGGTAAATAAGCAGTCGTGTTGGTAGGATACTGAATTGTCGAATTAAGTGTTGCACCAGTGTCTTTGTTTGTGGTATAGATAATTGTGGCTACAACGGTGGAGTAGATTTTAGTCCACCATCGAGCCGCCAATACGCTATCCACATCGAGTCCACAACCACCACAGAAGACAGGTCCAATTGTTGTTGAACTCGATGAACTCAAGGACGTAGTGGTACTTGAGTTGCCATAAGAACTCGCATCTGTATCCATATGAGCTGGAGACAAAGGCATGGCACGTCCGGCCACAAACTTACCCAAGCCTTGCACAAAAAGAAACAAGTAAACCAATAACGTCATCCTACGCCTAAACAGCTTTACATTGAGCATGATTTTGCGCGGCTCTCAACTTAGGACATACTTTGTTTGCAACTTAGCTCACGAGGCTGTAGATCTGATAAAAGTTTTCATGAATGTCGAGGATTCCGGCCTCGTATTTAGAAGAGCCTCGTCCTTCCTTCTAGCTCGCAAGGTAGATGAGCGAAGTGCTGATGAAACGGGAGGCTGCACGAGAGAGGCGGAGTCGAATGCAAAGTGTTCTCGAACCATTCCGCTCCGCCATTTGCAAGGATGTCATCTGTGACTCCACCTAAAGAATACATCATATTGATGCATCGATCCTGCAAGTTGGCCGTGCTCCTTGAATTTAAGGCTGTAAGAATTGGATGTTAGGATCCTAATTCAAGGATAGTGGTCGAAAGCAGACGTTGGCTTGCATTGGCGGTCAGCCGCACTTTAAGCGACAAATAAGAGTTGTTGGTCTTGTGATAGAGTAGTATCGAAATGCTCAGAGTTGTAGGATGCATATTTCCCGCTCTTAGCGTTTAGACCCCACGGATAACATTCACCTGCCACGTTGGGTTTTGTGGCTTTGCTGTGTCCAATGAAGCCCAAACAGCACATATTGCTATGGTGGGCAAGGCATATCTCAATATGCAGGATCGCAACTAGAAGCGGTAGAGCCTCATGTGCTTCGCACTGCCTTCCTGCAACCCACCCATACTCTTAAACCGCAGATTTTGACAACACCGTCATTTGAACGAATTCAAAACCAAGCCTTTCATTGACCAATTAATAGTGTAATATGCGTGTATGATTTTGCGCCTCCCTCTGATAGTCCCTGATAGATATTGCATCAAACAAACCCGCCATGACGCTGAGCCGGCTAGCGGTGAAGAAACGTGAAGGACTTCCATCGCCATTCTCTTGTTCGCCAGATCAAGGCTGGGAGGGCAATGACGGAAAGTGGTCTACATTCATAATACGCGTCGGTACCCCTGATCAGGATTTTCGAGTTCTGATCTCCACTGCTGGACAAGAAACTTGGGTGCCTGTGCCAGAAGGTTGTCTTCCAACCGATCCAAGTAATTGTGGTGATCTGAGGGGCGTAGAACCATTTCAAAGTCATTATAGCAGTGGGTTTAATGTTAATGCGGTATGTGTTCTAAACTCGGACCGACGTAACAATGAACTGATCAACCACAGTCTTCTACTTGGGTGCCTGTGAATCTCTATCAGCTCGGGTTGGATAGCAATCTAAATTATACTGGCAACGGCGAGTACGGACTCGATAACGTCGGACTTGGACTGCCAAATAGCGGTGGACCGACTTTGGAGCGTCAAGTTGTTGCGGGTCAGTTCCGACTTAATGTGCGTAGATATTTGCTAAACGGTAGCTAGGCATCGCGACGAAGGACTTTTTATTTGGTATTCTCGCCCTCGGACCAAAACCGACCAACTTTACCACATTTGACAATCCTCAGCCAAGCTTCATGTGGTCTCTCCGGAATCGGAGCATCATACCTAGTCTATCCTTTGGTTATACGGCGGGCGCCTACTATCGGGGAAACTCCTCTGTCGGGTCTGGGACGCTTGCCAGCCTGACTTTGGGAGGATATGACTCCGCCAGGTTCACCTCAAACAATCTGACTATTCCCTTCTCTTATACAAGCGCCAATCGACTGCTTGTCGTAGGCTTGCAATCGATCCAAGCAAGCAACAGTTTCTTGGGCGTAGTATCTCTTCTCCCCACAGGCATCTTCAGCCTGATAGACTCAACAGTCCCCGAAATTTGGCTTCCACTTGAAGCATGTACAGTCTTTGAAACAGCATTTGGCCTCCAATATGACTATACAAGAAATCGATATCTCGTCAACGATACCACGCATACGCAGCTTCTGAAAATCAATCCTGTCTTTACTTTTAAGATAGGGACGCAAACCGCCGACGGAGAGACGGTCCAAATTACCGTTCCGTATGCGGCCTTTGATCTCCAGGCCTCTTGGCCAATATATAACAGCTCTACAAACTATTTTCCACTGCGACGAGCCGAGAATAGCACCCAGTATACACTAGGAAGGTCATTCCTGCAAGAAACGTAGGTATACACAGAAATTCGACATGATCATGCTAACGAAACCAGATACCTTACCGTGGACTACGAGCGGGCCAATTTCTCTGTCTCGCAATGCACATTTGGAGCAAATACACCGTCAAACATAAAAACAATATATCCGATGAATTCGACTAGCTCGGGCACTACGGAAAATTCAAAAAGTAGCAACCACGGTCTTCAGAAATCTGCACTTGCCGGAATCATCGTCGCGGTAGTTGTTGTGTTTCTGCTTCTCGGGACAGCAGCTTTTCTCTTCTATCGGAAGTGGAGGAAGACTTCTGCACGAGTTGAAGAATTGACAGCACAAACAAAGCCGTTGCCTCCCGAAGTGGGAGGCGATGATCGGGGAGAGATGAACGCACGGCCGCCAGCGTTTGAGGTTGATGTGCCAAAGAAGCAAACGATTGGTTTGACCGAGATGGATGCTGGCTTCGTCGGACATGAGATTGGTGGAAACGTTGTTAGATACGAGCTGCCGACAGACCGGAATCCAGCATTGGGAACGTGGGGAGTTGGTTGACAATTGGTTGAAAGCTGAGCTAACAAGATATTTTAAGCCTTTCCACGCGCCTTCGTGGCTATGGTACCAGTGAATTGCATATTAATGTGATCGAGTAGGCATATCTGGACGTACTTGCCTTGCGGTGAGAACTTGAACTTCAAGCACAGTCCGCGTCGCCAAAACCCTCGGCCGTTTGATCACGTGCAAGGTACCTAATCATGCCTAAACCCCTTTTTCTAACGAACCTATCATCAGATTGACTCTATTATTACTTGGCTTGGACCTCAATTATACTCTCACTCCAAAGTTCTCGATTTATAGTTTTGCCCTTTGCGCTTAGGGCCAAGTCTCAAACCCACTGCCAACTCCGCAGACTTTGGCTTCTACTCAGTATCTATTATCTCCCTTTACACACTTTGCTTTATCAACACATCAACAATACATTTCAGAAACATCTTCAACTCTTTTCTCGAACCCCAAGCCGCAGCAGCACACGCAGCACCATGGCCATTTTGCCTTGCGCTATACCCGTTTTATTTTCTGGGTTTTCCACACTGCACTTACAGGAATAGATATCTAGGAATGCCTATACCGCTTCATCTTCTGCTGTTTCTGTATACAGTACTATTTCTCGGCATCGGTTCTGCGTGAGGCAGGATTGATAAGGATGAGTGGGGATCCGGGGTTTGCAGCATCGGCATACGTACGCCTCTTCCCGCCTTGATTACCAGCCGTTAGAATCGAATGGTGGTTGGGCTTTCATGGAGCATTCGGGACTAAATGCTTAGTGGATGAGATCAAGGAAGAGTATTTCATCTAGTTTCTCAAATACTTCTAATTGTGTGTCACAACAGTTGTAAATATCAAAATAGAACGACTTTAGGATTAGACATTACAGAGTATCTCGTAGATAAGCACCTAGGAATCCTTAAGGTCAAGAGCAATTGCATCGGCAGCCACAAATCCTCGATATGAGATCTCTTCCAATATAGCAGCAATCGTAGTCTTTTGCTCTACAGTACTTGCGCGTGCACCAGCAACGCGAAGAGGGACCATAAATAAAATTCCCGCTAGCCTTCTTTGCTGTAGAGCTATAGTGATAAGGGATAGAATTGTACAGACACACTCCTGTGTGTTGGAGCGCGAGATAGTAGGAGTGAGAATCAGCCGATCATCCCAGTATGGGAAGTAGTCGAAAATTCCGGAAAGGAGGATAGTGGTCGTGTTGAAGTAGATGAACGATAGAGTCATTTGGTCATCGGTTGTATAAGTGCCGCCTGTTTGCTGCCAGGATTTGGCAGTAACCTCCCAGTTATAGAGAGCGCTCTGAAGAACCAGGCCTTCATTGGCGATAGCCTGAAGTTCGTTGTCTAATTTGGTCGTGGACAGATGCGGTAACTCTTCGATCATTTTCAATCCTCGACATCGAAGAGACGAGCAAGAAACCATAATATCGAATAATTGTTCTTTCGGATGCCAGTTTTCGATATCGCGGGTGTCCCATATATGTGCCATAAGATCCTGCCACTTCTTTTCTGAGAGAAATGTCTTCTCTGTAAATAATAGGGCTCGAGATATCTCAAAAATACGAATTGTAAGAAAGAACTTTTGTCCTACACCCGACAAACATGCTTCTGGCCCGAAATACTGTAGTATATCCGATGTCCCGTTAAAATGCTTCGTCCATCCCAAACCAGATACATCATACATTAGCTGTATGTGGCATAATTAGTCTGATGTTAATATATCCATAAAAGCTGGAGAGAATACATACCTCAAAAAGCCCCAAGAAAAACGAGCTCCACAACACCGAAATATTTCGGCGCATATTGCTATCCCTTAGGTCTTCTCGTAGAGATGATAGCCCAGCTGCGTAGAATCGCAACGGATTCATCTCTGTGCCATACTGATTCTTGTGTTGACGCCGAACATATAAGGAGCCAATTGCCTTTGCTGCATCTGAGAGACCTAGGGAACTTTGAATCATTGAATTCATATCGCTGTCTATTGGTTTCCCGGTGAAGCTGTTGGACTCCAGGAAGGAGTTGCAAAACTGAACAACTACACGATCATGGAGTTCAGGCTGCAAAGATTTGGAAATGCCAGGCACGGCAAGAGAGATGATCGTGTCATGGGCTAAATTCATGGGCGAATTAATTCGCTCGAGGCTAATGATCCGCTTTTGAGAAGGTGGAAGCATGCATTTCCTGTTCTCACGTATACAGAGTGCACAAGGAATGCCTTCGCACTAGGAGTATTTTCAATTTAAGTTCCACTTTTCCCAGGAAATTTGTTAGATTCCTAACCTTCAGATGTCGAACTCGGCATTCAGTGCACCGCTTTTTTCGGGTACGTTTGTCAAAAGGCCCTAGTTGCATGATGGAGTTTGATGCCGCATTGAGAGACCGAGGCTGTGTAGTATGACAGGGCGGATATTGGACAACTGGGTATGGAATGATGGGCGCGAGGAGAAAATGGGAAAGAAAGCCGCATTGGGGAGCGTGGCCAAATGTATTAGTAGAGGAAACTCTGCGATAATTCGTATTAACCCGCGTCATCTAAATGATCTCCAGTATACGAAAATGACCCTTAGAAGGCTTGTCGCTTAAAGATCCCGATTGGGAAGTAATGCGGCGGAGCTAGCACAAAAGAAGGAAGAGCCTTGGCATCTTCTTAGAAAAATCCTAAGTTGTAAGAAGTTCTGATTTCAGCATAAATTAGGTAGCTATTACGCGTAGCAAGTGACTAGTACTCTGTAGACAGAGCCTCGCTGCCTAAGTAGAGCATCTGATGGCGAAGGTAATGAGATATAAAAGAGGCCTTTCCGCAGAGAATTGGCCAAAAACACCCCGCCCTTTGAAAACCAATCACTTAAATCTACTCTTCAAATATCTCCATTGAAAATAAGTCAAGCAGACCTCCAATTCAACATGAAAACGATGTATTTCATTCTTTTCAAGTCTCTGTTTGTTCTGGGGACCCTTTCTCGTCTTTCAAATGGCAGCGTCGTTGCCATTCCACCTCCAAATGGAACATTCGGGGTCAATATTAGAACTATGAAACTCACCGACACATCGAGGTTTGATCCATTTGCACCAACTCCCGAGAACAGGAGCGCTATGCTCTCAGTCTTTTACCCAGTCGCCTTTTCCAAAAGCTGCAACATTCAACTCGCTGAATACATGCCCCCAACCACAGCCGCCGTTGAAGACCAATCATATGCAGGGTACGGACTACCAAACGGCACTTTTGAATCCCTATACCTCTCGCTTTGCCACCCGAGCTCATCTTCTTACACAACATGTGCCGATGATTTTCCACTCGTCATATTTTCACCTGGTCTTGGCAATTCTCGACTCATATACAACGCAATTGCTCAATCGGTTTCCAGCTATGGCTACACAGTCGTGACAGTGGATCACCCATATGATGCCGACATTGTCGAGTACCCAGACGGCACATTCGTATTGGCGGCCAACATCAGTACAGGTGAACAGATCGAGCTGAGCGTGGAGACACGCGTGAAAGATATCAGTTTTATTCTCGATCAACTAAGTATTCCATCAACTACTAATGGAGTATTGCCTCTGTCTAAAAAAGGATTTAAGACGAGCAGAGTCGCAATGTTTGGTCATTCCTTGGGAGGAGCAGCAACGGCTAGTACGATGGTCAATGACTCTCGAATTATTGGTGGAATTAACCTGGAGTACGTTACTGTCCGGTCTTTCCTTCGTAACGTTGTGGATCCGAGCTCTTAAACTATGTGTTTAGAGCTCTTCGGCTCCTCCGCTCCCAAAACATATGTGATCAACCCATACTAATTCACCGATAGTGGAACATTTTTCGGTCCGGTGATTGAGGAAGGTGTCGATAATCCATTCATTTTGTTTGGGCACGATGGAAAAAATCAATCTACTGATTCAACATGGGGTGATATCTGGCCAAATCTCCATATTTGGAAGCTTGAGCTCATGTTAAGTGGGGCACAACATGCTACTTTCACCGATTTTCCTTTGTTGCTAGAAGTTCTAGGTCTCGCAAACCAGATACCTGGCGCTGCAGATTTGATTGGAACTGTCCCTGGGACAAGAGCCCTTGAAATTATTACGGCATATTTGGTAGCTTTCTTTGACTCAGTGCTGAAATCAAAACCATCGACACTACTTCGAGCACCAAGTAAGAGGTTTCCTGAGGTGGAATTTGTTGCCGTTGGCAAATCTGGTGGACGGCTGGGCTATTAGTGTTAATGGATTTGAAAATGTGGGAAGGATTAGGAATGATCTTTGGAGAATATGTCGATTGGTTGTAAGGATGCATTGCAGGAGAAGAAATAGGTTTCTAATGTAAGAGAGAAACAGACTTCAAGTTGTGGGTATACTACCGTAGTAATTAGTCTATAAGATAAGACCTTAAAAAACTTTTGTAACAACATTAATCAATCAGAACTATATCTTATATGATATTATATTTTATAATTGTCTTGTATCACTACTTAAAAATATAAGTCAAATATCAAGGCTTGTAGTAGTTATAAAGTCTTTATAAAAGTTTCAAAGAGTGTTATATAATTTAGAAATCCTTAAAATACCAATCTTGTACTGTACAGTTCACAGGGCGTCCCGAGATCGGGGACTCCCTATTAGTCAACAGACTCCACTATTTAAGTGATCTCTAGCAAAAGTCTACTCGAGAACCAGATTAGTGAGATAGCCGTTACCCTTCAAATGATGGAGTCTAAGAATAGAGGGAATATGAGGACTGGTAGGCTGGCATCTGATCTCTCCCCCTTGTACCACATCGAGACCTTCGCTGGTCAACCGTCAAAAAAAAAAAAGAAAAAAAGAAAAAAAAAGGGAAGAGTGGCTAGCAGATTGGCTTCGACTCCTGAGTCATGGCTCCTGGTGGCATGCACCTCCTCCCTGAACTATCTTATAGTCATATCACACTAGATAGGTCACCCAACAAAACAACCCTATGCTGGATAACAGTACTCTTCCGGTTCCAGCCTTTTGGAAGCCCCACTCTTAGAAATAATCATGAATTGGAAACAGAAAGCATCTCATACCTACACTCTACCCCGCCTCTATTCAACACTAACCGAACTACCTTCCCCTTCAAGGTATTGTCTTGATTTACAACGCCACTAAGCTTTTTCGTTTTCCAGAAACGACTATTTCAAATGTTTCGAGAACAATACTCATGGGCGCCAGTGGAAACATTGCGGCTCATCCCTCAATTGATCTCTGGTCCTTTCCAAACGACCCTCCTCTTACCTACTGGCAATCCTTCAAGGCTTACCGGCCAGTTCCCGCTGATGGTCTAGAACGCGTGCAAAATCCTTGAAGGCAACATCCAACACCCTCAAAGGATTGAAAACACCCTGAAAAGGTTCAATGTCGACATGGTCTTCCTCACTGACTGGCGGGAACGAGCTGATGGTAACACTAAACTTCTACGATGCCATGAGACGCGCCGGTACGGTCAAATACCTCTTAAAACTTTCCCCTTGCTTCGACACGGGAATCGATGGAATAAAGAACAGCCACTCTCTGCGGAACGTCAGTGCTGGACACATTATTTTGAAATCCATCATTGACGCGAAGCTTTTGTACGGCTTGCCCGATGATTCTTAGAGCTAGATTTCATCGGGCCAACGTTCTTCTTCAACAACGATATGCGATCCAAAACAGAACATCTTGCAGAACGGCTTCTTCGATGAGCCTTTAGTACCTAAGCGCGTGAGCCGTGTTGCGCCTGGCGATATTGCGCTCATGGTGCGGACACCCTACCTACTACGGATCGGAAATGATTCAGGAAGAAAATCATGGTAGGGTTGTTAAAGAAGTACACGGATTAGAAAGTGGCAGCAATATTGTCAGAGGCGGTAGGGAAAGGAATTAGAGTCGCTTCAACTGATGACGAAAGTATGGTGGTGTTTGAAGACCACTACAAGGGGATCTTATCCACAACTTTTGGGAGAGATATGAGATTGATTTATGAGCAGTTCAGAGAGAAGGAGTTTGGCATGACTGAAGACCAATATAAGGTGCAGGTGGAATTTTTGGGCAAGCAGCCAGAGCAATATGAAGTTTTTGTCCTTGAGACAGGGAAAAAGTGGAACAAGGAGCGACGAAAAGAGTAAAGGTTATGATATATCAAAAACAATTATATAAATGGCTAGGCAGTCCTCGTGCGATGAGAAATATCCAACATGCTGTACAAGATCTCCATGGAGATAGAGTCTTATCACTAGGTTGCGTAGAAATGAGCGTCGAAGTGCGTATGCGGGTAGCAGAACGCTCATCTTGTCTATCACGTGCCAGTCGACAGTCCGGCTAGATACCCCTAATTCCTCAGGATGGTACCTAGAACACTAGCTAACCTTATATCAATAAATCAGCGTGTCAGGACTCGAACCCACCCTTCACCGGCCATGGCCTTGGGTTGCTGTCAAGTTCTATGGCCAACCCCAACTCGGAAATGAAGTCCCCAATGCCAAGCCTCTTATCAGATTGTTATCTTGAACATCGGAACCCTTCCCGCTTTCTCTTCTCCCCAAGAACCTCAAACCTTCAGAGAATCCTGACAAGTTCTTGTCAAGTACCTGGCCAAGTGCCTTGGCTATACAAAAAGAGTATAATGTGCATCCAGCGATAAGAGAGAGATGGAGTCTCGGGTCCACTTCATCTCCACTGGCAGGTGGAGCAAGGAGGGAGGATGTACTTAAGCCTTCCATTTACCGCGCGCCCGTCCATGCAAGCAGCTCGCAGGTTTAAATACATTGAGGAGGCGTTCAGAGGATACTGGCAAAGATGAGCACAGTAGGTCAAACCCAGGCCCCCCGCCGTTCAATGGCAGATCTAACACCTACCTACCAGCCTGTTTTCAACGAGTCTATGGCCGCAGGTGGAAATCCACAACTCGTCGATATCAATGCCCAATACGTCGGCTTCGAATACCACTATACATACCTGGTCTTCTGTGGATTTATCGTCTGGCTCATCATTCCGGGGATCGGTCTCCTCTATGGCGGACTCGCACGGCGAAAGTCTGCTCTGGCTCTGTTGTTTCAATCCTTGATGGTAGCGGCAGTAACAACGTTCCAATGGATGTTTTGGGGTTATAGTTTGGCATATTCGAGAACTGCGGGTCCGTTCATTGGGGACATGGCAAATTTTGGAATGCAGAACGTTTTGGCTGCTCCATCGCCTGGAAGTGCGGTCATTCCGGAGATTGTTTTCTGCCTATATCAGCTACTTTTCTGTGCTTGCACAGTGCAGATTGTGGTTGGAGGAGCTTTTGAACGGGGCCGAATTATCCCGTCGCTGGTGTTTGGATTCTTCTGGGCGACTGTTGTGGTATGTCTCCCTTTCATCACCTCCTTAGCCTGACTGCTTTACCTTTGGCGTCCTGTAACCTCGTTGCACATCGCAGCCCTGAAACGTGCAACAAGTCTGTGTTCTCCCCATTCATGCAATCTAGACCATAAACCATCAAACAATTCGTGCTAACTCTGAGTTTAGTACTGCCCCATTGCTTGCTGGACATGGAATCCAAATGGCTGGCTTTTCAATCTACCTGCCCTTGACTTCGCTGGTGGTGGACCCGTTCATATCTCATCTGGTTGGTCTGCACTGGCATATGCCTTCGTTCTCGGAAAGCGCAAGCACGCGGGAGACAAGTCGCATGGGAAACCTCACAACACCACTTTAGTATGTAACCTTTTGATAGGAAAACTTGAATCAGGAAATACTGACTGATTATGGTTAGGTATTCCTGGGAACCATTCTCATCTGGTTTGGATGGTTTGGATTCAATGGAGGAAGTGCCTTGAATGCTACTATCAGGGCCATGCTTGCAGCATTCAACACCAATACCGCTGCTAGCACGGGTATGATTGGTTGGGTCATGGTCGATTATATCAAGCACGGAAGGCGTTTCAGTGTGGTATGTGCCATCACTCTCTTCTATTCCTCTGGGATGTTAATTTCGACCTCGATACTGACTTCGAATTCAGGTTGGAGCATGCGAAGGTGCCATTGCCGGCCTTGTGGGGATCACCCCCGCCGCTGGCTACGTGTCTGTCTGGCTCGCGGCCGTCATTGGCTTCGTGACAGCGGTTTTATGCGCTCTCTGCCAAAACATCAATGAGTGGCTTCATATCGATGAAGGCCTTGATGTGTTCAAGCTTCACGGTATCGGTGGAATGGTCGGAAGTTTCTTGACTGGCATATTCGCCACAGCTTCTGGTGATAACCTCTTTTTC
>Ga0182030_10010724_pt1 | contig 18555 bp, 13 predicted proteins | sample 812S3MmetaG_FD_121299 | JGI IMG/M metagenome (GOLD analysis project Ga0182030, IMG submission 121299) | Permafrost microbial communities from Stordalen Mire, Sweden - 812S3M metaG (Illumina Assembly) | ecosystem: Environmental > Terrestrial > Soil > Wetlands > Permafrost | place: Sweden...
ATTCAGGATTACAACTACACCGCCACGAAGGAAGCTCTCGCGCGCGCCATCAAAGGCGAGCCGAAGGCCGCCGAAGTCGTCGCCAAGCGCAACGACGCCAAGCATCCCTTCGCCGCCCACTAAGGCCGACGCTTAAGGCTGTAAAGCCATCAAGCCGCGGGGAGCCAATGCGCTCCCCGCCTCCGATCGCGGGTTTCGCCGGGAGGGCTGGCGCGTGTCGAGGGGCTGAAGGTCGGAAGCGCGAGACGATGATTCACCGGCTCCCCTAAATCTGAGCGGGACGCCGTAACGATTTCAAGCGTATTCGAGCCGGAGCGAATTGCGCCTTGGCTCTTGAAGACGCGATAAACGAACGCCGGGCGCAATCCCTTATCGCGGTAAGGAACGCTTAGGCGACAACAGACCGAAAGGGATCGAAACATGGCCTCGATACTGGACAAGATTATAGGCGCGCTTTTCCCCACGGCGGCGAAGAGCTCCTTTACCACCAGCTCCGGCAAGACGGGCGTCGGCGAATCGCTGGTCGGCGACGGCAACGAGGTCGCGCATATCGATCTGCTGATCGGCCCGCGCGGCAGCGCGGTGGAAAAGGCTTTCGCCAATGCGCTCGTCAACAATAAGGATGGGTTCACCACCCTGCTCGCGGTGCTCGCGCCGAACCTTTTGGTGAAGCCCTACACCATCCTCTTCAACAAGGTGACGATCAAGAACGCCAAGCAGGCCGTGCAAATGTTCGGCCCGGCGCAATATGGCGTCGCCAAGGCTGTCGCCGACAGCGTCGCCGAAGGCGTGATCCCGCTCGACAAGGCCGACGACCTGTTCATCTGCGTCGGCGTGTTCATCCATTGGGAAGCCAACGACGACCAGAAGATTCAGGACTTCAACTATGCGGCGACGAAAGAAGCGATCGCCCGCGCGTTGAAGGGCGACCCGACCGCTTCGACCGTGCTGTCGGCGCGCGCGACGGCGAAACATCCTTTCGCCGCGCATTGACGGCTGGCGGATAGGGACGGATCAAAGGGAGCCGTGCGCGGCTCCTTTTTTGCGTCTTGGGCTCCGACGCCTTTGCGTCGGAACCCGGCCCTTCACATAAGCGTCAATCTCGGCTAGATACGGCGCAACCATCGAGCCGGGCGCGCCCGCATAGCCCGTCCTTCGGACGGGCGCAGTTCATCAGGCGCCCGTTAAGGGCTTTCACGGGACGCGTTCCGGTCCACAGGGCCGGCGACGCGGCCTTTTTTTATGCGCGCGCCGCTCTCGAAGCCGCCGAAACGGGACCATTAAGCCCGTCCTTAACTGGACGCTGGTCCAAAGGGACGCCCTATGCCCAAAAGAACCGACATCGCCACCATTATGATCATCGGCGCCGGCCCCATCGTCATCGGTCAGGCCTGCGAGTTTGATTATTCCGGCACGCAGGCGTGCAAGGCGCTGCGCGACGAGGGCTATCGCATTGTCCTGGTCAACTCCAATCCCGCCACGATCATGACCGATCCGGACATGGCCGACCGCACCTATGTCGAGCCGATCACGCCGGAAATCGTCGCCAAGATCATCGAGAAAGAGCGCTACAAAGTCGCCGGCGGCTTCGCGCTGCTCCCCACCATGGGCGGCCAGACGGCGCTAAACTGCGCCCTTTCGCTGGAAAAAATGGGCGTCTTGAAGAAATTCGACATCGAAATGATCGGCGCCTCCGCCGCGGCGATCGACATGGCCGAGGACCGCGAGCGGTTCCGCGAGGCGATGACCAGGATCGGCCTCGACACGCCGCGCTCGCATCACGTCAAGACGCTGACCAAGGCGTTGGCCGCGCTGGAGGATATCGGCCTGCCGGCGATCATCCGTCCCTCTTTCACGCTGGGCGGCACCGGCGGCGGCATCGCCTATAACGAGGCCGAGTTTATCGACATCGTAAAGGGCGGCATCGACGCCTCGCCGACCAACGAGGTGCTGATCGAGGAGAGCGTGCTCGGCTGGAAGGAGTATGAGATGGAGGTGGTCCGCGACAAGGCGGACAATTGCATCATCGTCTGCTCGATCGAGAACATCGACCCGATGGGCGTGCATACCGGCGACAGCATCACCGTGGCTCCGGCGCTGACGCTGACCGACAAGGAATATCAGATCATGCGCAACGCCTCGTTGGCGGTGCTGCGCGAGATCGGCGTCGAGACCGGCGGCTCCAATGTGCAATTCGCGGTCGATCCCGCCAACGGCCGGATGATCGTCATCGAGATGAATCCGCGCGTCTCGCGTTCCTCCGCGCTGGCCTCGAAGGCGACGGGCTTTCCCATCGCCAAGGTCGCGGCCAAGCTCGCCGTCGGCTACACGCTGGACGAAATCGCCAACGACATCACCGGGGGCGCGACCCCGGCCTCCTTCGAGCCGACAATAGATTACGTCGTCACCAAGATTCCGCGTTTCGCCTTCGAGAAATTCCCCGGCGCCGAACCTATTCTGACCACCGCGATGAAATCGGTCGGCGAGGTCATGGCGATCGGGCGCAATTTCGCCGAATCCCTGCAAAAGGCGCTGCGTTCGCTGGAGACCGGCCTTTCGGGTCTCGATGAGATCGAAATCGAGGGTTATGGCAAGGGCGACGACATGAATGTGCTGCGCGCCGCGCTCGGCACGCCGACGCCCGATCGGTTGCTGGTGGTCGGCCAGGCGCTGCGGCTGGGCCTTAGTCCCGAGGAAATTCACGAGGCCTGCAAAATCGACCCCTGGTTCATCGCGCGCATCAATGAGATCGTGGCGCTGGAGAACCAGGTGCGCGAATTCGGCTTGCCGAACGACGCCGACAATCTGCGCATGTTGAAATTTTCCGGCTTTTCCGACGCGCGCCTCGCGACGTTGTGTCGACGCGAGGAAGATGACGTGCGCGCGGCGCGTCATGCGCTGGGCGTGCGCCCGGTCTATAAGCGCATCGACACTTGCGCGGCGGAGTTCTTCTCTCCCACCGCCTATATGTATTCGACCTATGAGTCGCCATTCATCGGGGCGCCCCGGTCCGAAGCGAGACCTTCGTCGCGCGATAAAATCGTCATTCTGGGCGGCGGCCCCAACCGAATTGGGCAGGGCATAGAATTCGACTATTGCTGCTGTCACGCCTGTTTCGCGCTGGCCGACGCCGGTTTCGAAACGATCATGATCAACTGCAACCCGGAGACGGTGTCGACCGATTACGACACTTCGGATCGACTCTATTTCGAGCCGCTCACGGCCGAGGATGTCGCCGAAATCCTCGACGTCGAAAGCTCCAGCGGCAAGCTTGTCGGCGTCATCGTGCAGTTTGGCGGCCAGACGCCGCTCAAACTCGCCGATGGGCTGGCGCAGGCGGGCGTGCCCATTCTCGGCACGCCGGTGGATTCGATCGATCTCGCGGAGGATCGCGACCGCTTCAAGCGCCTGCTCGACAAGTTGAAGTTCAAACAGCCCAAGAACGGCATCGCCTATTCGGTCGAGCAATCGCGCATCGTCGCCGGCGAACTCGGCTTGCCGCTGGTGGTGCGCCCGTCCTATGTGCTGGGCGGCCGCGCTATGGCGATCATTCGCGACGCGGGCGCGCTCGACGATTATCTCTTGGGCGTGCTGCCCTCGCTGGTGCCCTCCGAGATCAAGACGCGCTATCCCAACGACAAGACCGGCCAGATCAATATGGTCCTTGGCAAAAATCCGCTGCTGTTCGACCGCTATCTCACCGACGCGATCGAAGTGGATGTGGATTGTCTTTCGGACGGCGACAACGCCGCCATCGCCGGCATCATGGAGCATATCGAGGAAGCGGGGATTCATTCGGGCGACTCGGCCTGTTCGCTGCCGCCGCGTTCGCTCTCGAAGGAAACACTCGACGCGCTGGAGCGACAGACCAAGGCTCTGGCCAAAGCGCTTGGCGTGATCGGTCTGATGAACGTGCAATATGCGCTCAAGGACGGCGAGATATACGTGCTGGAAGTCAATCCGCGCGCCTCGCGCACAGTGCCTTTCGTCGCCAAGGTGGTCGGCAAGCCGATCGCCAAGATCGCCGCCCGCGTCATGGCCGGCGAGCCGCTGGCGTCCTTCGATCTGTCCAACGGCGAACTGGGGCATGTCGGGGTCAAGGAGTCGGTGTTTCCCTTTGCGCGGTTTCCCGGCGTCGACACGGTATTGGGGCCGGAAATGCGCTCGACGGGCGAGGTCATCGGTCTGGACCTCTCCTTCGCGGCGGCCTTCGCCAAAAGTCAGCTCGGCGCGGGAGCGCGCGCCCCCAAGGGCGGCAATGTGTTCGTTTCGGTGCGCGACGCCGACAAGAAGCGGGTGGTCGAGACGATGCGACTGCTGACGGCGCTCGGCTTTCACGCACAAGGCACCGGCGGCACCGCGCGCTTCCTGACCGAACACGGCATCCCGACGCAGAAAATCAACAAAGTGTCGGAAGGACGCCCGCATATTGTGGACGCGATCAAAAACGGCTCGATCCAGCTGGTGTTCAACACGACCGAGGGCGCCCAGGCTTTGGCTGACTCGCGTTCCTTGCGTCAGGCGGCGCTCTTGCATAAGGTTCCCTACTACACGACCCTCGCGGGGGCCTTGGCCGCCGCCGAAGGGATCAAAGCCTACATGTCGGGAGACCTCGAAGTGCGAGCCCTCCAGGATTATTTCGCGTGAGCCGGGAGAGCGCAAAAGCCATTGATTTTCATAGCTGACGCGGCCGCTCCGTTTTCGCCAATCTCGCGGCGGGGCCTTAAGCCCGTAGCGCGTCCCATGAAAGTCCGCCGCCCAGCAGCTACCCCTTAAGTTCGTCGTGATTCGCCCTCCGTCCGGCGCCTTGGCCCGACGGAGAAGTAAAAAACTTTCTCCCGACTTGGATTGGACGGGACTTAGGAACGAAAGAGCAGGAACGAACGATGGTGGAGAAGGTGCCCATGACCGTCGGCGGCCACGCCGCCCTCGAAGAGGAGTTGCGTCGCCGTCAGCAGGAAGAGCGTCCACGGATCATCCAGATGATTTCCGAGGCGCGCGCCCATGGCGATCTTTCGGAAAACGCCGAATATCACGCCGCCAAGGAGTCGCAGTCCCTGAACGAGGGGCGCGTCGCCGAACTCGAGGACAAGCTGTCGCGCGCCGAGGTCATCGACGTGTCGAAGCTGTCCGGCTCCACCGTCAAATTCGGCGCGACCGTCACGGTCGTCGACCAGGACACGGAAGAGGAAAAACGCTACCAGATCGTCGGCGAAGCCGAGGCCGACGTGAAAAGCGGGCGCGTCTCCATCACCTCGCCCATCGCCCGCGCGCTGATCGGAAAAAAGGCCGGCGACGCCGTGGAGGTGAAAACCCCGGGCGGCGGCAAAAGTTACGAGATTCTGACGGTCGCCTTCGTGTGATGCGAAAGCCGGTCGATCATCCCTCGTCGCGCTGCGCGTCGATCTGGCGATAGGAGAAGGTGAAGGCGCTGTCGAGGTCAAGCGCGGCATAGAGGATCGGTTCCGCCGTCAAGAACGGACGCCAATATTCGCTGTAGCCGCGCGCGCCCTCTAACCCGGAACGGCGGAAACGCTGTTCGCCGGGTTGATGTGGGTCGATATTGGGGTTTTGGAACCGCTTGACGAAGCCATAGGCCGAGGTCACCGTGAAACGGATCGAGACGCCAGCCAGATCCAACGCGCGCAACGCGTCCATCCACGGCGCCGCGCGCAAGGATTTGCGCACCACGTACAGCGCCACCGCCGGATCGCAGGCGTAGGTGAAGGCGCTCGGCCCGAGGCCGATGAACAACCGCTCATACTGCGAAAAAGCGACAACGAGCCGTCGCAGTTTCTTGTCCTTGTTTTGCGACAGATGGTCGATCAGCCGCGCGAGCGTGGCGATCCAGCCGCTATCCTCCAGCCGGACCATCGGCAACACCAAGACCATCGCCTGGGCGCCCAGCATCTGGCCGGCGAATTTATCCTTCACGTCGTTCAATATGGCGACCCGCGCGCCCTCCGGCGGCACGGCGATTTCGCCGGCCGCGTCGACGACCTCCAGCAGCCAGGGCGCGCGCTCCAGCACCGCGGGCGGAGCCGCGCCATTGAGCGTGAGGCGGAAATAATATTCGTAGGTGTCCAGCGTGTCGGTGGCGACGCCGCCCTCGACGAAGTCGCGCCGAAGCTTTTCGTAATCGCCGTTGAGCCCTTCGAATATATCCTGCGGCCGCGCCGGCAGGTCGGCCATCGCTTCCGCGTGGCTGATCGCCTGCAGCGTCGGGCGCAGCGACAGCGGATAGCCGAAAGCGCGTTGGGCGACGCAATCGGTGAGCGAGGCGAGCAAAGATGATTTGCCTCCCTTCTTTGGCCCTACGAGACAAATCGTCAGCTTCTCTGTCATCTGGCCCCACACGCATGGCGCTTGTCGCGCTTCTTGGTCAAGATACAGGCCCAACGCCCCGGGGGAAAGGTGACGCGGACGCGGCGGCGTGCTAATCGCCGGCCATGCTCGAAGGTCTGCCCCCCAATGGCGCCAGCCATGTGCTGCGTCTGGTCTGCGACGAGCGGCGCGCGCGCGCCGTCGTGGACATTATCGTCGAAACTTTCGACCCCGCCGAAACGGCGGCCTGCGCTTTCGAGGAGGAGGGCGGCGTCAGCCTTGGCCTGTCGATCCCGTGGGCGGTCGAGGTGTTTTTCGGCGAGCCGCCGGACGAGGCGCAAGTGCGTGCGCTGATCGAGTTCGCCGCGGGCGCGGAAGCCGCCAACGCCGCGGAATTTTCACAAATCGCCCAGCGGGATTGGGTGACCAGCGCGTTGGCGGGGCTCAAGCCCGTGCGCGCCGGCCGCGTGCTGGTGCATGGCGCGCATGATCGTTTTCGGCTGCGCGAAAACGACGTGGGCATCGAGATAGAGGCGGCGTTGGCCTTCGGCACGGGCCATCACGGCACGACCCTGGGCTGCCTGCTGGCGCTGGATCGCGCGCTGAAACGCCGGCGCCCGACTCATGTGCTCGATGTCGGCGCGGGCACGGGCGTGTTGGGCATCGCCGCCGCAAAGCTGCTGCATCGCCCCGTCGCCTGCGGCGACATAGACCCCATCGCCGTCGAGACCGCCAGAGCCAATGCGAGAGCCAATGGCGTTGGCGCCTTGGTGCGACCTGTCGTCGCAGCCGGCCTGCGCCACGGCGCCTTGCGCAAGCGACGCGCCGATCTGATCTTCGCCAATATTCTGGCCAAGCCCTTGCGCCTGCTGGCGCCGAGCCTTGCGCGCGCTGCGGCTCCTGGCGCAGAACTCGTTCTCTCCGGCCTTTTGGCGCGCGACGTGCCGGGGGTGCTCGCCGCTTACCGTGCGCAGGGCTATGCGCTACGCGAGCGGCGCGATATCGACGGCTGGGCGACCTTGACGCTCAAAAGCGGCGGCGGCCCGCGTCCGCTGGAGCGGACGTCGATCGGCGCAAAATCATCGCCGACGCCAAAAGCGAGCGCCCATGTTTTTTGTTCTTTCCAAGATTTTTGAGTTCGTCGGCTCGCCGACGCAGGTGGCGCTGGCGATCCTCGCGCTAGGCGCTGCTCTCGCCTATACGCGCTATTCCAAATGGGGCCGGCGGCTGACGACGCTGAGCGCCGTTCTGCTGCTGCTTATGGCCTATGGGCCGGTCGGGCACATGATAACGGTTCCGCTGGAGACGCGTTTTCCGGCGCAGCCGGACGATATCGACCCGCCGCCGGACGGAATCGTCGTCCTGGGCGGCTCGCTGAGCGACGCGCTAAACCCTCGACACGACCACCCCACCTTCAGCGGGTCGGCGGAGCGCGTGACCGCGCCGCTCGAATTGCTGCAGCGCTATCCCAAGGCGCGGCTGGTCTTCACCGGCGGCTCGGGCTCCCTGCTCGGTTCGAGCTCCACCGAGGCGCAGTTGGTTCGGCGGTTCTGGCGCGCGGTCGGGCTCGATCAGGGCGATGTCGTCTACGAGGATCGCTCCCGCAATACGTTCGAAAACGCTCTGTTCACGCGCGATCTGGTGAAGCCCAAACAGGGCGAGCGCTGGCTGCTGATCACCTCGGCGATGCATATGCCGCGCGCTGTCGGCGTTTTTCGCGAGACCGGCTTTCCGGTGATCGCCTATCCGGTCGATTTTCACACCAACGGCGAATTTTGGCGCCAGGGTCCTCCCCCAGACGGCCAAGGCGTGGTCGATTCCGCCGTGCATGAATGGCTTGGCCTCGTCGCCTATCGCCTGACGGGGAAGACGGCCGCGTTGTTTCCGGCGCCCTGACGCCGCGCGCTTCACAGCTCATCGAACGCTGGTTTGCGTCGCGAAAGCCCGTCAAGAAACGTGATTTCAGTCTGGCCGCCCTTGTGGTTTCCGGCCTCGCGGCGCGCCCGAGGTTTCGACGCCGCGCCCGCCCTGGACGCCCCCAGACGGCCACGCGCCGTGTTTCATTTCCAAAAACATCGCAATCGCCTGGGCGCGGTTGCGCACTTCGAGCTTTTCGAAAAGATTGCGCAAGTGGAACTTAATCGTGTTGATCGAAACGCCAAAATCCTTGGCGAGTTGGTTGTTGGTTTGGCCAGAGCCGAGCGCCGACAGCAGGCTGCGCTCGCGGAGCGTGAGATTCTCGAGTGGGTCGGCGCGCATCTTGCGGATGTCGACAAAGGGAAAAACCATATCGCCCGCCGCGACGGCGGACAGCACGTCGAGCAGGCGCTCCGGCGGCGCGCGTTTGCTGACGAAGCCGGCGCCGCCGAGTTGCAGCGTCTCCGCCGGCGCCGCTGGATCGTTGGTGCCGCTGTAGACGACGATCTTGGGCGCCGAGGCTTGCCGCGACAGCGCGCGCAAAACGTCGCGCGCGTGCAGGGTCGGCAATTGCCAGCCGATCACCGCCAGCGTGAAACGCGGCTGGCGCGCCGCATCCAAAAACTCCTCGCCGTCGGTCACCTTCAGAACGAGATTGAAGCGACGGTCGTCGGTCAGCAATTTGTCGAGACCCGCGAGGATCAAAGGGCTTTTGTCGCAGACCGCTACGTCGATCGCCGCGCCGTTGGCGTTATGCGTTTTGACGCCAAACGGCCCACTCTGGACGCGCGGTTGCGGTTGCCGATCTGCCGGCGCGCGGGGTGTCGGGGCATCGTCCGCCGCGGCTGCCGCGTGGCCATCTCCGAGTCTGGTTGAAGAGATAGGAGGCATGGTTATCTCCACTGCTGGGCCAGGGCGGCCCGGCGGCGATTATCCTTGCCCGAATATAAATGATTTCGCCGCGACATGGTCGCCGTCGGGAGCGGTTCGCTCCCACCCTTTTCCGGGGGCCTGTTCCTCGATATCGAAGTTTATATCGCTACAACAGCATACAGCCGTTGGGCGCGAATGAAAAGCATTCCCATCCAAAAGGGCGGTGTGGCATGGGCGCTAGGATAAGGCCCCTCTGGGGTATTGGACTTGTCGTTTCCGCATTTTTGGGGGTTCGGCAAGGAGTCGGCGAACTCTTTGTCGGCGAACTCGTTGTCGGTGAACTCTTGCGCTGGCTGATTTCAGGGCGTCGAGAGCGATGCGGCCAAGGATAGCCATGCGCAAGAAAGCATAGCCATGCGCAGGAAAGGATAGCCATGCGCAAGATTAGAAGGACGGTTTTTTGCGCGCGCCAGATTGAAGGCGCGTATTTGGCGTCGATCAGGTCGTCAGGGGGAAGCTTCCAGGAAGTCCTGGCTGTCGGCGTCGGTCAGAGTGGCGACGCCGGTCAGACAGGCCAAGGCGGCGGTCTGTCGCAACGACAAGGCCGCGCGCAACGACAAGCCGCCGGGGCCGTGAGCAAGGGCGAGGCGCAGCAGCGCTGTCGCGTCCAAAATTCCGCGCCGCCGCAACAGCGCCTTCGTTCGCCGAGCCAAAGCGTCGAGATCGACGCCCAGCGACAGGGTCAACCGCCCAATCAGCGTCAACCAATCGTCATTGGGAAGGGATGCCGAATCATGCGTCTTCCCTATGAATCACCGTGGCATTCCGGGTGTCCAGCCCTTATCCCAGCGCCTATGCCCCTAACCCCCGACATACCGCCGCGCATACCGCCCCCCGAGCCGCGTTAAAATCTCGTAGCCTATCGTCCCCGCCCGCGCGGCGAGGTCGTCGACGCCGATCTCCTCGCCTAAAATCTCGACCCAATCGCCGCGCTTCGCTTCAGGCGCCCCCGTCACGTCGAGCACGACAAAATCCATAGAGACGCGCCCGACGATGGGGCGGCGCCGGCCGGCGACCAGCGCCTCGGCCGGCGGCCTCGAAAGCCCGCTCGATGCGCCGATCGGCAGGCCGTCGGCATAGCCTGCGCCGATGGTGGCGAGGCGCGTTCGCCGCGTCGCGGTCCAGGTCGCGTCGTAGCCGACGCACTCGCCGGCGTCGATTTCGCGCGTCGCGAGAATGCGCGCCTCCAGCCGCAGCACGGCGCGCATTGGATTGGGCTGTGCCGGCGTCGGATTGCCGCCATAAAGCGCGTAGCCGGGCCGGGCGAGGTCAAGATGCGGTTTTGAACGGAGAAATATCCCTGACGAATTGCACAGCGAAGCGGGAACGCCGGGAAAATGCGCGCGGATCGCCGCGAAGGCCTCGATCTGGCGGGCGTTGCGCGGATCGTTTGGCGATTGCGCGGACACGAAATGGCTCATCACGAGACAGGGCGCGGCGCCGCGCGAAAAAGCCGCCGCCGCGCCGGCCTCGCCGGGCGCTAACCCCAGCCGGTTCATGCCGGTGTCGAAATGCAGCGCCGCCGCGCCGGCGTCGGACCATTCGCCAATTTCCGCCAGCGAGTTCAGCACCGGCCGCAGCCCCGCGGCTTTTAGGCGCGGCGCCGCGCCGGGCGCGAGGCCGTCGAGCACATAGACGATCGCCTCCTTCGACACGGCGCGGGCGCGCTCGCCCTCGACGACCGTGGCGACGAAAAATGTATCGCAGCCGGCGGCCAGCAGCGCGCGCATGACCGGCTCCAGCCCGAGCCCATAGGCGTTGGCCTTCACGACGGCGGCGCACTCCGTCGGCGCGCAGCGTTCGGCCAGCCGTCGCCAATTTTGCGTCAGCGCAAAGAGATCGACGGTGAGCAGCGCGGTTTCGCTTAACTCGATTCGGTCGATCGCTGGCATGGAAGGCGCGTGCATCAGAGCTAAGGCCGCTCGCATGATTCGTTACGGAGAACGCATATTAGAGCAGCCATGCGGCGGCGCCCATATCTCACGCGTGGTCGCGCATCCAATCGAGCGCTTGATCCAGCCTGTCGGCCGCCCCGAAACAATTCGCGGCCAGAGATAAAGCTCGGCCAGCCAAACGGGCCTCGCGCGAGGGCGACGCGCGCGGCGAGCAATCCGTTGCGCGGGAACTGTGTCGAGCGACGTCATGCGCGTTTCTTGCGCGTGCAAAGCGTCTCCACGTCGCGCCACACATAGGCGCCCTTCGCCGGATAGATGTTGAAGCGAGAATCCGTCCAACCTTGCAGCGCGAATATCGGCGCGAGAAGAAAGCAGCGCTGCGCGACATCGATTTCCGCGTCGCGGCGTTTCGCGTCGATTTCCTCGGCGGCGACGGAGGAATAGCGGCTCGCGAATTCGAACGAGAACTCGATTGTCGACGCTCGCGTCATTATTTGGCCCCACATCTTTATAGAATGTGAAACGAGGGTTCTTTACTATTTGTTGACCCTTTACGGATACTCAACGTTAACCATGCTTTCTCGACGCTAGGCTCAGAAAGTGCGAATCAGAAGGGTTCCCAAAAGAGCGGACTGATTCGGCCCAACTCGCCGTCGGCGCGATGTCAGTGCGCCGCGGTTCGATCCAAATTTTTTGACTTTAAGAGGAGCCCAAATGACTACGCCCGCAGCACCCACGGTTCAACAAGCGATCGACGCTCTTTACATCACGCTCTACAACCGCACGGCCGACTCGTACGGTTTGACGGGATGGGCGAGCTATCTGGGTTACACACCCGCTCAGGCGGCTTCGACGACGGCCACTCTGGCGCAATTCCAATCGCTCGCCGCCGAGATGATCGCGGTCGAATCGACGACGACGGCCAATTATTACACGCAGCAATATGGCGGCGCCTCGCCGCAGCAGTTCATCACCGATCTTTATCTCAATCTCGGCGGCGCCTCGAATCAGGCCGGGATCCAGGCGGGCGTCAGCTATTGGACGAGCCTGATCGTCGCGGACGAAGCTGCTGGCCAAACCCAGACCCAGGCCTATGCGAATGTGCTCGGGCAGTTCGTTCAGACCTTCCTCACCTATAATACGACGGGCGATGTCGCCGGGACGGCGCGCCAGGATACGCTGCTCAATAAGGATACGGTCTCCGACGCTTACATCGCGGCGTCCGCGAACCACCCCTTCATGGTGGCGACCACGACGACCAGCGCGGCGTTCCAGGCGGAGATCGCGCTCGTCGCCAATGTGACGAGCACGCAGGCGTCGGTGCAGTCTGCCCTTAACGAGATCAACGCGGTGGTGACTGCGGGCAATCTCAATCCGATCCTCAATGTCAATCCGGCGACTTTGGCGCCGACCTTCACGCTCACGCCCCAACCCGACGCGCCCACGCTGACCGGCAGCTATAATGTGATCGCCGGCACGATCGGTTTCGGGGGAACGCCGACCTTCTCGACCGGCGATCAGATCATCATCACCGGCGGCGGCACTGGCAATGTGATCAACCTCACGGATAATAATTCGACGCCGGGCGGCTACACGATCAACCCGACCGCCACGGCGGGCGTCACGGTTTCGGGCGTTCAGACCGCGGATTTCACCGCCAACGGCGCGCTGAACCTCAACACCAGCGCCACCGGCACCCAGGGCTGGACCGGGCTCACGGCTCTGAATGTGATCAGCTATTCGGCGGGCGTGAATGTCGATACGTTCACCGTCGCCCCGACGACGGCCGTCACGGTGAACGACACGAACTTCGCCCAGGTCACCGCGGGCCTCACAGTCAACGGCGGCTCCAATGTGTCGATCAACGAGGCCAATCTCAACAACAACAACTCTGCCCAGACGATCGCCGTGCTCAACGTCTCGGGCCCGACCGTGTCGGTGGTGCAGACCGTGCAGTCCGCCGCTGGTCAAGACCAGAAGGTCTCGATCACCGATGTGAATTACAACGCGCATGCGGCGGCCGGAACGGTCACGACCGTCACGCTCGACGGTCTCCCCGGCGCTTTGAGCTCCACCATCCAGGACAGCGGCCTGACCAATCTGACCATCAACAATGCCGCGAACGCAAATGTCTTTATCAACAATGGCGGCTTCACAACCGGCGCCACGACGCTGAATCTGACGCTCAACTTCGACCCCAACCTGCTCCTGTCGGACACCTCCGGGACCAGCGCTTACACCTCGCTGGCGATCACCACCGGCGCCACGGGGTCGTCGGTCGACGAGGGATTCGCGAATGTGACCTCGGAGACGGTCGCCGGGTCGAGTCTTCTCCAACAGGCGGACGCTGCGGGTGGCCACATCGCGTCGATCGCCATCAGCGGCGCGGCGGGCTTTACCGATCTGGGTCTCAACACAAGCGCCACTCTGACTTCGGTGACCACATCCTCGTCGGGCGCGGTCACCGTCGTTCTGAACGCGGCGCAGACCAGCTTCGTGTCGACCGGCTCCGGCCAGGATTACGTAACGATCGGCCAGGACGCCACCAAGGCGATCACCGGCGGCTCGGCGACTGATAACGAGATCGTGCTGAACGCCGCCGCAACCGTCTTCACCGCCGCCGACAGCGGGGTCAATGTGACGGGGTTCCAAATTATCGGCACTGGCGCCAATTCCAGCGGCGACTATGTTTTGACCGGCGCGGGCGCGATCCTCGCGAAAGACACGGCGCTCACCGAAATCGACGTGACTGCAAACTCGACTGGCGCGCTGACCTTCTCGCAGGTGGCCGTTGGCACAACCCTGTCGGTCGATGCGTCCGACACACAGGCGATCACCTATCAGACGATCGACTCCTCGGGGCCGACCGACAGTGTGGCGGTGACTCTCGGCTCCGGCGCCAACCTGTCGAGCGCTGCGGGGTTGACCTTGGAAGACTCCATCTTCCAGGGCATCGGCACTGTGACCTTCAACACGACCGGCTCGACATTCGCTCAAATCACTCAGTTGAACGACTCAAATCTGACCCAGCTGACGATCTCCGGCGCGGGCGTCGACATCCACACGCTGAAGGACGCCGGGACCACGCTCACGGTGACCGACAGTTCGAACAACAGCTTCGGCTTCGGCGATGTGGCGATAAACGCGCCGAATCTGACCACGCTATCCTTCAGCGAAACGGGCTCGGGCACGCTGACCGTCGGCCCCGGTGGAGGAGCCTTCACCGAAGCCAATCTGACCAGCCTGACGCTCAAGGGGGCTGTCGGCACAAACCAGTTAATGGATAATGCAACCAACTTCACGTTGGTTGGCGGCACGGATAACGCCAATGTCAGCCTGGGTCTGAACGGCGGGGGCACGGATTCGATCACGCTCGGCAATGGCAACAATATTATCCTAGCCCCCAACGCGACCCAAGATACGATCAACGTGGGGTCTGGGGCTAACGTCGTCTCCGTCGGCAACGGTATCCCGGGAAGTAGTTACACCGCTAGCATCACCTTCGCCGCTCACACGAATAATTCGGACACTGTTTTCCTGGGGGCGACAGGCGGAAGTTCGGTTCATATCGCGACAATCACCGGGCTCAACTCGTCGGCGACCGGTTCAGATTCGATTGACTTTACGGGTGACGCTACTCTCCAAGGAATTACATGGGTAGGAAACGCCACTGGCGTGGTCACGGCAGTCTCGACCACGTTGGTCGGCGCCTATGCGCAGGCGCTCAATCTCGATCCGACGCAGCTTAACACCTGGGTCGCGGCGACTCTCGACACCACCCATGGCGGCGCCGGTCTTGCGCAGCACCACATCGCTTCGTTCCAGTTCCAGGGCAACACCTATGTGCTCGAACAGGCGCAGGCGACGGGCGTGGCGCTCGGCGGCAACGCGTTCGGCAGCATCGACACTATCGTGGAGCTAACCGGGCTCGTGAATGTTACCAGTAATTCGACCGTGACGGCGGGCGTCCTGCATCTGCTCGGCTGACACAGGCGCGGCATAACGATAAACAAACCCCGCCGGGCGACCGGCGGGGTTTATTTTTGCGCGGAGAGCAAATTCATGACGCAGCCGCTGTCTCTACGCCGCCTGCGCCAAATCCCCGGCGGGATTTGGGCGCTGGGTTTTGTGTCGCTGCTGATGGATGTCTCCTCGGAGATGATTCACGCGCTGCTGCCCGTCTATCTCGTGACCGCGCTCGGCGCCTCGATGACCAGCGTCGGCGCGATCGAGGGGATCGCCGAGTCCACGGCGTCCATCGTCAAGATTTTCTCCGGCGCGCTGTCCGACTGGCTGGGGCGGCGCAAGCTGCTCGCGGCGCTCGGCTATGGCCTCGCGGCGCTGACCAAGCCGGCCTTTCCGCTGGCGCAGGGGATCGACGTACTGATCGCCGCGCGCTTTATCGACCGCATCGGCAAGGGCATTAGAGGCGCCCCGCGCGACGCGCTGGTCGCCGACATCGCCCCGCCAGCCTTGCGCGGCGCCGCCTTTGGGCTGCGCCAGTCGCTCGACACCATCGGCGCCTTTTTGGGGCCGGCGCTGGCGATCGGCTTGATGTGGGCCTCCGCCAACAATTTCAAGCTGGTGTTCTGGGCCGCCGTCCTCCCCGCTGTGCTCGCGGTCGCGCTGCTGCTGGTCGCGGTGAAAGAGCCGGAGCTTCAGGGCGGCCAGAGGCAATTGCGTTTTCCTCTGCATGCCGCGGAACTGGCGCGGCTTGGCGGCGACTTCTGGCTGGTCGCGCTGGTCGGGGCGGCTTTCGCGCTGGCGCGCTTCAGCGAGGCCTTTTTGATTCTTCGCGCGCGCGACGCCGGGCTGCCGCTGGCGCTGAGCCCCTTGGTGCTGGTGGCGATGAATGTCGTTTACGCGCTATCGGCCTATCCGGCGGGAGCGCTCTCGGACGCCTGCAACCGGCTCATCGTGTTGGCGATTGGCCTCGTGTTGCTGATCGCCGCCGATCTTGTGCTGGCGGGCGCGGGCGGCCTTACCGCCGTCGCCGTCGGCGTGGTGCTGTGGGGCCTGCATATGGGGCTCACCCAAGGCCTGCTGGCGACGCTGATAGCCGATGTCGCTGCGCCGGAGCTGCGCGGCACGGCCTTTGGCATGTTCAATCTCTTGAGCGGCCTTGCGGCGCTGGCGGCCAGCCTCGTCGCCGGCGCCCTTTGGGATCGCTACGGCGCCCCCGCGACATTTAGCGCCGGCGCCGCTTTCGCGGTGGCGGCGCTCGCCGGTCTCGCCCTGACAAAATGGCGCGCGCCGGGCCTTGGCGCGGCCCATAGGGTGAGCAGCGCGTAAGTTCTCGCGGGGCGCGCGTTCGAACAGCCGGAGCCCGCGCTGTCGAGCCGCTGATCTGCATTCCTGATCTGCGTTCTTGGCGCGTCAAAACCGACGCGCGACTCCGTTCGCGCCAAGCGTTCGCGCCAAGCCTTCGCGCCAAGACGAAGGCTCAATGCCCCATCGTCAAATGCGAGACCCTGAAAAACGCCGAAAACAGTCGGATCATCAGGCCGATCAGCCCCGCGCCGCCGTAAAATCCGCTTCGGTTGAGCTGCACATAGACGAAGGCGGCGCGATTCGAATGATTGGTTATCTCGCAGACCAAAACGCCTTCGCGCGCGCGCATCGAGTCGAGCAAGGTTTTTGTGGCGGCGCCCACGCCGCGCAGCCGTAGCGCGGCGGCGCCGCGCGCGCGCGCTTGGTTCAGCGTCGCCGTGCGCTCGCCGCCGTTCGCGCCCTCGCCCTTATAGACGACGGCCTTGTAATCGTCGGGATGGCATTGGCTGGTCGGGCGCAGGCGCGAGGTGAGGTTGATCGTCGCGGCGATCACATTGCCGAGCGCGAAGTCGCGGCTCTCGCCTGGCTCCAGCCGCTCGCTCCACACCAGCGTGCGCCCGGAAAGACACAAGATCGCCGGACGCGACACATCTTCGATCGGCTGGGCGCGAAACACGAAGGGCGCGCGCGCCCAACTCATCGTCGAGGCGTCGCAAGGCGTCGATGTGAACGCCACCTTCGAGCTTGAGCACAGATAGGCCGGCTGCAAAAATTGCAGCGGCGGCGCGCCTTCCCGCGCCATCTCGCCGAGGTCGAGTTTCTCGACCACCGCGCCGTCGCCCGCCGTGAGCAGGATTTCGCGCTGCTTGTCGAGCGTTTTGATCATGCTGAGCTTAACGTCTCCGCCGCCAAACATCACGCGCATGAAGGTGCTGAGTTCGTCGCCGAACCAGCCCCGCTTCGGGATGAGGTGTGGCGTCTGTCGCGCCAAGGTCTTGGCGCCCGGTCCGCGGCTGACGGTCGTCCCGGGACGCGCGAAAATGGCGGCGTTCGGACCCAAGGTCGCGACCAGCCCCTGCGCGTGATGCTGCGCGTGAAAATCGCTTTCGCCCTCGCGCAGGACGAGATGCGTCAGATTGAAAAACGGATGGCGCATCTCTTTTTCGCTCCGGCTATTAGCGCGGCGGCGCGGGTTTTGTCGCGGCGACCAGCGTGTCGACGCCCTCGCGATAGTCTACCAGCACCGGCGCGAAGCCGACCGCCCGCAATTGCGCCATCGCGGGCGCAAAATACATGATGTGCTCGGGCGACTCGTCGCTGATGAGATGCGCGACCCAGTCCTCCAGGAGATCATAGCGATTGATCGCCGCGAAAGTCTTGAACCAATGCCGCACCAGGGATTGCGTGAGGGCGAGATGCGCCGCGCGATCGTCGAGCGCGAAGCGGTCGCCGTTCAAAAACAATCCGCCGGGTTTGAGGATGCGGAAGGTTTCGGCGACGACGCGCTGGCGGTAGTCGTCTTGAAAATTATGCGTCGCATAATTGGAGGCGACGACATCGAGACTGGCGTCGCGTTCGGCGCGCAGCGCGTCGAGCGCGTCGGCCTCGACGAAGTCGACGCGCCCCGCACCGCTCCATTGCTTGAGGTTTTCGCGCGCCTGTTCCAGCATTTTGACCGAGGAATCCACTGCGAGGAGATGGAGACCGGCGTTTTTGGCGAGCAAGGCCAGCGTGCTGACGCCGGTGCCGCAGCCAATCTCAAAGCCCCGCAACGGTGCGCGTGGCCTGGCGGCGGCGAGATAATCCCCCAATTTGCCGGCCAGCGCCGCCGCATTTGGGCAGATCAGCCGCAGCATCTCATATTCCCGTCCGATCGGTCCGGTGAACAGGTTTTCATCTTGAACCGCCGACATGTCCGCCTCCATAGCGCGCGGGGCTGCGCCTCGCGCCGGCCCCGGACCGCTTATCGCAGATCGGGCGGATTTTACCACGGCGGAGGCGCCGGGGACAATTTATGAATCTTATAAGACGCTGACATCCTATGAGTTTCATGGGCGCGCCGATGAATTTAGAAAATTTGTGACGAGGCCGTGTTGACATGTTTGATTGGGTCGTTCTATAAGGTGTTCATCGACGGCGGCGCTGCCAACGAACAGCGCCTGAAGTCGCGTCTTCGCATTTTGGTGACTACAGCCACCCGGCTGGATTGTCGGGG
>Ga0182030_10010726_pt1 | contig 18553 bp, 17 predicted proteins | sample 812S3MmetaG_FD_121299 | JGI IMG/M metagenome (GOLD analysis project Ga0182030, IMG submission 121299) | Permafrost microbial communities from Stordalen Mire, Sweden - 812S3M metaG (Illumina Assembly) | ecosystem: Environmental > Terrestrial > Soil > Wetlands > Permafrost | place: Sweden...
GCATCTACGCCTCGGCCGAAGGTCAGACGCTCCTCGAACTCGGGATGCGCGTGCGAAGCGTCGAACGAGCGTTGGAGTACGCCATCCCGGCGATGGAAGAGATCGACCGCGGTCACGACGTCGCCATCCTCTTCCACTGCGTGCCGCTGCTCGAGCACCACCTGGTGACCGGCGTCGTGACACTCCTGCGCGACGTCTCTGACCTTCGTCAGCTCAATCGACTGGTCCTCAACAAGGAGGCGGCCGTTCGTGAGGTCCACCACCGTGTGAAGAACAATCTGCAGACGATCTCGTCGCTCCTTCGACTACAGGCTCGGCGCAGTGTTGAACCCGAGACGCGCATCGCCCTCGGCGAAGCCGAACGTCGAGTGCGTTCGATCGCCGTCGTCCACGAGGTGCTGAGTCGTGAGCCGGGCGAGGAGGTCGTCTTCGACGAGATCGTGCGATCACTGGTCCTGTTAGTCGAAGACACCGTCTTGGCCCTGCACCCCGTCGAGATCCTGGTGAACGGCAGCCTCGGGGTGCTCTCGACCGACCTCGCGACGCCGCTGGCCGTCGCGCTCGCCGAACTCTTAACGAACGCCGTCGAACACGCGTTCATCGGCTTCGGGGGGACGAATAATGACCAGGTCGGCGTGGTGACGTTGAACCTCTATCTCGAAGACGGTGACGCGGTCGCGGAGATTCGCGACAACGGTCGCGGACTCGATGACGACTTCTCCCTTGAAGTGCCCAAGAGTCTCGGTCTCTCCATCGTGCGCGACATCATCCGTGCGCAACTGCTCGGCACGATTGAGATGAAGAGTGTGAACTACGCCGACGGCGGAGGAACCTACGTACGAGTCGCGGTCCCGCTGAGCGCTCGGCCCTAGAGCGAAGAGGCGCGACGACGAGCGGCCAGCCACTGCTTGCGCAGCTTGCGTCGCTCGTCCTCGGTCGTCCCACCCCAGACACCCGATTCCTGGTTCGTCGCGAGTGCGAACTCGAGACAGGCCTTTTGCGCATCACAGTTGTGGCACACGCGCTTGGCCGAATCGATCTGTTCGGTCGCCATTCCGGTCGTGCCGATGGGGAAAAACAGTTCCGGTTCGGTGTCTCGACACGCGGCGTTCGAACGCCAGTCAGCGTCATCCCAGGCGTGCGTACGGTTCCAAATCAACGACATTTCAAATCCTTAAGGTGGGGGGTAAATCCACTGCAATTTCGCGAGAAATGGGCGGTGGTGGGAGTCCAATTTTAACGAATTTGTAACCCGAAAACAAGGGCTGATTCGCGAATAAATGAGATGACGTCGATGTAATTCGAAGCAACGCACTTTCAACTGTCAAACTTTACGGGTGATTGACGTCTTTGCGCACCGGGGACTCCATACAACAGAGCGCGAAAACACACTCGCGTCGTTCCAGGCCGCGGTCGCCCTGGGCGTTGACGGCGTCGAGCTGGACGTTCGTCGGACCCACGATGGCGTCCTGGTCATCCATCACGATCCGGTGGTCGGACCCCTCGAAATTGCCCAGAGCGTGCGTTCAGCGCTGCCCGAGTACGTCCCGACGCTCGAAGAAGCCCTGGACTCCCTTGAGGGCGTGCGGGTCAACGTGGAGATCAAGAACGGTCGGGGAGCCGCCGAGCGCTACGACGAGACGGGTGAATTCGCGCGTCACGTCCTTGGCACGATTGAGGCGTCGGGATGGTCCGACCGGGCCGGCATCTCGTGTTTCGATCTCAAAACCTGTGCCTTCGTACGCTCAATGGACCACGCCGTCCCAGTCGCGTGGCTGTTGTGGGACATGGCCGTCGGCGAAGCGCTGATCCAGGCTCACGTGCTCGGTCTCAACGCGGTCAATCCCCATTTCACGAGCGTGGACGAGGAGGTCGTCGAGCGCGCACGTGATCTGCAACTCGATGTCAACGTCTGGACGGTGAACAAGCGAGAGGACATCGAGAGAATGGCGGAACTGGGCGTCGCGTGCATAATCACCGATGATCCCGAACTCGCGCTCACGGTCGTGGCGCGGTGATCCCCTTTGGGCGTGGTTCGATATTGACGTAGATTGAGTGCCATGAATATCGTCGTTTGCGTAAAACAGATTCCCGACCCGGCCGCACCACAGTCGTTGGACGCTTCGCACAATCTCAACCGTTCGGGCAAGTTGATACTGGATGAGGCCGACACGTACGGCGTCGAAATGGCGCTCCAACTCGTCGACAAAGCCGGCGCCGGCGAGGTCACCGTGGTCTCCATGGGATCGGCCAGTGACGTCGCGGGTCTTCGTAACGCCCTCGCGATGGGCGCCGCGAAGGCCGTCATCGTGAGCGACGACGCGCTTCGCGGCACCGACGCGCTGGGCACGGCCAAGGTGCTCGCCGCGGTGATCAAGCGCGAGAGCCCGGACTTGGTACTGGCCGCCACCGAATCGTCCGACGGCTACACCGGCACGACGCCGGTCCAGATTGCCGAGCTGCTCGGATTTCCTTCGATCACCTTCGCGAAATCGGTCGCCATCGATGGCACGACGCTGAAGGTCGAACGTCAGACGGAGTCCGGCTACGACGAAGTGACCGCGCCGCTGCCGGCGTTGGTCACCGTCACCGCGGGCGTCGTCGAACCCCGCTACGCGTCCTTCAAGGGCATCATGGCCGCCAAGTCCAAGCCGCTGGAGATCCTCAGCGTCGCGGACCTCGGACTCGCTGATCAGACCGGAGCGAACGGGGCGCGACAGACGATCACTGACGTCGTGGTCGCCGAGTCGCGCGCCGCGGGTGAGAAGTACGTGGACGAGGGCGACGGCGCGCAGCGCATCGTCGGTTTCCTCGAGTCGATCAAGGTCCTGTAGGAGAACGTCATGGCACCGTCAAATATCTGGATCGTCGCGGAACCATCGAACGGTTCCTTCACCACGACCTCATTGGAGCTCCTCACCGAGGCGCGTAGTTTCGGCGCGAATCTTTCGGCCGTCACGTGGGGCGGCGACGCGGCCCTCGCCGCCGTGGCGGGCGACTACGGCGCGACGACGCTCTACGACGTCGGCGACCTGGGCGGCGCATTACCGGGCGTGCCCGTCGCCTCAGCCATCGCGGCACTCGTGGCCTCGGTGGGCTCGCCCGACGCCATCCTCATCCCGACGAGCTACGACGGACGCGACGTCGCCGGACGTCTCTCGGCTCGACTCGACCGACCGGTCCTCACGAACGTCACCGGACTCGCCGACGACGGTGGTCTCACCACCGATCACCCGATCTTCGGCGGCTCCCAGACCGTGAAGGCCCGCTTCACCGGCGACGGTCCGGGCATCTTCGTCATCCGTGCGAAGTCCTTCGTCGCCGAATCAACCGGTGGCGGTCCGGCGACCATCGTCGCGGCTCCCGTGGGTGACGTCGGTTCGACCGGCACGGCGTCCATTGTCGCCACGCACGTCGAGGAGCGGGTGGGACCGAAACTCGAAGAGGCGGCGGTCGTCGTCTCCGGAGGTCGGGGACTCGGTGAGGCCGACAAGTACGCGTTGATCGAAGAGACCGCGAAGTTGCTCAACGGTGCCGCGGGCGCCAGTCGAGCCATCGTCGATGCCGGGTGGGTTCCCTATTCACACCAGGTCGGTCAAACCGGCAAGACGGTGAAACCGACGGTCTACATCGCTTGCGGCATCTCGGGGGCGACCCAACACATGGTGGGCATGAAAGGTTCCAAGAACATCGTGGCCATCAACAAGGACCCCGACGCCCCAATCTTCCAGATCGCGGATATCGGGATCGTGGGCGACGTGCACAAGGTTCTCCCAGCTCTCATCGCGGCCCTCAAGGCGCGGAACTAAGAGAACGTTGGTGGCCCGAGACCCGAAACGGGTCTCGACGTCGTTCCCCCTTCGCCAGGTCTCAGAATTTAGGCTGGGGGCACCATGAGCAGCCCCCTGACCTCTTCGGATCGCCGGTGGTGGGCGCTCGCGGTACTCAGCATCACGCAGTTGATGGTGGCCCTGGACGCGACGGTGATCAACATCGCGTTGCCCCACGCCCAGCGCGACCTGCACTTCTCGGTCGCGAATCGTCAGTGGCTCATCACCGCCTACGCCCTCTCGTTCGGTTCGCTGTTGTTGGTCGGTGGCCGACTCTCGGATATGTGGGGACGTCGCACGTCGCTCTACGTCGGTCTCGTCGGCTTCGCCACCGCGTCGGCGCTCGGTGGCTGGGCCCACAATTTTGCGACGCTCGTCACGGCTCGCGCGGTCCAGGGAGTCTTCGGCGCGGTGCTGGCACCGGCCGCGTTGGCCGCGCTCTCCACCACGTTCGGCGATCCCAAAGAACGCGCGAAGGCCTTTTCGATCTACGGTGCCATCGGCGCTTCGGGCGCCGCGATCGGTCTCCTGTTGGGTGGCGCCTTGACCCAGTGGGCGTCGTGGCGCTGGTGCCTTTTCATCAATCTCTTCTTCGCGGCCATCGCCATCGTGGGCGTCGTCTTTTTCGTCGCGGGCGCCCGACGCGAGAGGTCCGCGCACCTCGACGTCTTCGGCACCCTGCTCGGCAGCGCCGGACTGTTCTTCGTCGTCTACGGCTTCGCGCACGCGGTGAACACCGGCTGGGGCAACGTCATCACGTGGGGGAGTCTCGTCATCGGCGTGGCGCTTCTCGTGGCCTTCGTGCGCTGGGAGCAGCGATCCAAGAACCCGTTGTTGCCGCTCCGATTGCTGATCAATCGGGTGCGCGGCGGTTCGCTCGTCGCGCTCTTTCTCACGAGCATCGGGATCTTTGGGATCTCGCTCTTCCTCGCGTACTACTTGCAAGGCACACTCGGTTACTCTCCACTACGAACCGGTGTGGCGTTCTTGCCGCTGGTGGCGGCGATCGCGCTCTCGGCCTTCATCGCGAGCGCTCGGCTGCTCGCGGTGAGCGGGCCGCGACCACTCATACCGACCGGGATGCTGCTCTCGATGATGGGCATGGTGCTCTTCACCAAACTGTCGCCGGACGCCGACTACTTTTCGAACGTCTTGCCGGGCCTCGTGGTGACCGGCCTCGGCCTCGGCCTCATCTTCGCTCCGGCCATCGCGAGTGCGACGGCGGGCGTGCGAGCGAGTGACGCCGGCGCGGCGTCGGCGCTCGTGAACACGACCCAGCAAATCGGTGGGTCGATGGGACTCGCGCTGCTGAACACCATCGCGGTCTCGGTGACCGCGCGCTCGAACAGGGTGCCGGTCGCCCTCTCCGAGCGCTTCACGCGCCACGAGCAAGTGCACCACGCCGCGGTGCTCGCCACGTTGCACGGGTACGCGGTGGCGTTCTGGTGGGCGGCGGCGTTCTTCGGCGCCGGAGCGATATTCACCTTCGGTCTGCTCGAATCAGGCGTGCCGGAACACGACGCCGGCGTACCGGCGCTGAGCTAGATCAGCGGCCACGGGTAGGGCGGCCAGTCCGAGTCCTCGTCGGGTATCGGGTAGGTGGCGTTCTCGACCAGTCCGTGTGCGCGATTCTGCGCGAGCGCCAACTCGATCGGATTGAGCCACTCACCGACGTGACCGGTGTCGCCGTTCGCGAAGCGCTCGAGTCGCTCGAGCAGATGTCCGTTCACATCAAGCCCGGCGTACTCCCAGATGACGGTGCGCAGCTTGTCCTGTTCGTGGAAGCACAGGCCGTTGTCGATGGCCCAACAACGTATTCCGTCGTAGATGACGTGACCGGCCTTGCGGTCCGCGTTGTTGGCGACGACGTCAAAGGCCGCGAGTTCGGCGAACCACTCGTGGAACTGAGGGTGCTCGCGCAAGGTGAAGTAGTGGTCCTCTTCGTTGTCGTCGACCCACCACTGGAGCGATCCGATCCCGAAGGGACCGTCCTCGCGGCCGACCGTCGTCGGCACGAGGTCCGTCGCAAGCGCGACGTCGAGTTCGTAGGCCGCCACTTCGCGACGCCAGAGGCCGTCGGGGAAGTCCCACAGCGGCCGCTCGCCGGCTTCGGCCTTGTAACAGGCCTGTCCCTCGACGCCGTCGAGGGACACGGTCACCAGGAGCGCCTGGTTCGAGGAGGCGACCACGCGACCTTCGACTTCGATCGCTCCTTTGAGCAGCAGCGTCTGTTGTTCGTCGCGGTTCATCGGATCAGCGGATCGGGGGAGTGTGGCCGTTCGTGCGCGGACAGTCGTGGCCCTTGGGGTCGAGCGGACCGCCACAGAGCGGACAGGTCGGTCGACCGGCCTCCACGAGTCGCGCGATGGCGATCGCCAGACCACCGGCCCACTCGCGCGTCAGGGTCAAGACCAATTCGTCCTCGCCCTCGAGTGATTCGAAGGTGACCTCGACGGTGTGAGCCTCCTCGTCGAGCGCCACGGCGATGTCACCGGCGGCGAAGTCCGATTCGTACTCGGGCTCGAGAGCGAGATCGTCCGGGAGATGGGCCGGTCGGCCCATCTCGCCGATCACTTGGGCGAGCCATTCGGCCAGCGCGGCCAGCTGTTGTTTCTCGCACTTCACGATCACGAGGCGTCGACCCTCGCGCGCCTGGAGCAAGAAGAGCCGACTGCCGACCTCGCCGCGCACCCCGACCATCACCTTGTCGGGATTGGCGAAGACGTAGTTCATGAGGGCGCCAGGTCCTTCAGCGAATCGGTGTTGTTGACGCTCAACACGACGGGCGTGCCATTCGTGAATCCAATGGCGCTGATCGAGCAGGTGGCGATCACGGTGCGCTGGAAGAGGTCCAACGGCACACCCTGGGCGTACGTGACGGCCGCCTTGATCGGATCGGCGTGACTCACGACGACGACGGTGCGGTTGCGATGCTGGGCCGCGATTCGTTCCAGCGTGCTCCACATCCGAAGTTGCATCTCGGTGAACGATTCGCCCTCGGGGAAACGGAACGTGCTCGGGGCGTGTTGCACCGCGCGCCACTCGGGTTTCTTCGCGAGCAGGTTCAACTTCTTCCCGGTCCAGAGCCCGAAGTCGCACTCCAGGAGTCCACGCTCGGCAATCGCGCGAAGTCGCAGCGCGCGCGCGATCGGCGCGGCGGTCTCGCGCGTTCGCTCCAGCGGCGACACGTAGAGCGCGACGGGCTTTTTCGCGAGCTCACCGAGTCGCACGGCGACGCGTTCGGCCTGGGCCACACCGCGCTCGGACAGGTGCAGACCCGGGGCGCGGCCCGGCAAGACGATGCCGGTCGACGCCGTGACGCCGTGGCGCACGAGCAGCACCGTCGTGAAAGTCGGGCGAGGAGGCACCTCAATAACCTAACGGTCGCTTAGTTGTGGGCGACTGGGATCCGACGCGGTCCCGGGACCGCGGCCTCGGGCCAGCGTTTGCGCGACACCGTCGCGAGCTTGTGCAACAACGCCACCGCGCCGGGGTCGTCGTCGCCGGGTCGCGTTTCGATCAAGCCCCGTTCCTTCATCGCGCTCATCAGTTCGCGGCCCTGATCGGTGCGCACGATGACGAGCGTCCAGTCGCCGAAGGCGCCGATCCCGCCGGTCGAGATGTCGGCGTGTTCTGCGGCGAAGTCCGGACACTGCTTGCAGCCTTCGCGGGTGTAGGCGTGGGCCTCTTTCAACGGGACTTCGTGGAAGCTCCCGTCGGTGGTCCAGATTTGGAAGACACCCTTGATGTTCATCTTCGAGATGTCGGCGCGCCTGATCCCGTATTTCGCTTCGAAGAGCTCTTCGAAGATCGAGTCGTCGAACGTCTTGGAGCACATCAGGCCGATAGTGAGACAGAGACGTCGTGCGAGTTTGCCGGCCTTACGCGACTGCATCGCGCCCGGCGCCGACGCCATGCACCCCATCCCCACGAGAGCGATCCGCTCGGCGCCGCCTTCGGCCGCTTCCGGATAGGCGAGCAGATTGGCGCTGTAGGTGTAACGCGACTTCGCGGTCTCGATCACGTCGGCGCGCGTGCGCGCGACCTGGGGTACCGCGCGCCACGTCGAGCCGTCGCCCTCGAGGCCGCTCACGAGCGCGGCGTCGATGACGTCGTTCTCCAACGCGTAGATCAGCAGTGCGGAGACGAACCCGCCGTCCTGACCGTTCTCGACGAGTGACTCGTCGGTCGCGCGCGCCAAGAGCACGTCGCCGATGCCCGAGACCTCGTCGTCGGTGCGTTCTCGCGCGAACTTGTGAACGTCGATCTCAGACTCCCAGTTGCGAAAGCGTGGGCAGGCCCTCGTGCACATCGTGCAGCCCTTTTGTCCGTGGGTGCAGTCATCAGGTCCGCCGTCGATGTCGAGGTGGAAGGGCCTGTAGACACCGTTGTCGGTCTCGTAGTCGAGCACCGGGTGCGGACAGGCGATGACGCAGGCCGCGCAACCCGTGCAGAGCCCCGAGGTCACGACTTCACTGAACAACTCTTTCCACTGCGGCTTCTCGAGTGCCATGCGACAACCTTACCGAGGAGGTCGCAATATCGATTTGCCGATACGCTCGCCGCGTGCCCGAGATTCTCGAAGTCGAGTCCTATCGCCAATTGGCCGACCGCGTGGTCGGCGCGACGATCACGCGCGGTTGGGCCGACGCCTACACCGCGAAGAAGTTGACCAGCGTCAGCGCGTGGGCTCGAGCGGTGAAGGGCCTCACGGTGACCGGAACCGGTCGTCGAGGGAAGTTACTGCTCCTCGACACCGACGGCGTGCGCCTCGGCGTGCGCTTCGGGATGACGGGCGTCTTGCTCATCGACGGCGACGCCGGCATCGACGGACTGTTCTACGGTCCGCACGATTTTCGGGCCGATTGGGTGCGCGGGGGGCTGGAGTTCGACGACGGACGCAAACTCTTGCTGCACGACCCGCGACGCCTCGGCCGATTCGAGATCGCGCCCGACCTGAGTGAGCTCGGTCCCGACGCGTTGACGCTCACGCGAAAACAGTTCGACGCCGTGCTCAGTTCGCGCGGCGACGGGCCGGCGATCAAGGCGAGGTTGCTGGACCAGTCCTCGGTCGCGGGCGTCGGGAACCTCCTGGCCGACGAGATGCTGTTTCGTGCGGGCATCGATCCACGTACGCCGACGGGGCTCTTGAGCCTCGAGCAGCGTTCGGCGCTGTACAAGACCTTCACCCAGACGATGCGCACCCTGCAGCGTCGCGGCGGATCCCACCTAGGCGATCACATGGAGGGCCGTTATCCTGGCGCGTTCTGTCCGCGCGACGGCGCGCCAATGCTCACCGCGACGATCGGCGGGCGAACGACCTACTGGTGTTCGAAGCACCAGTCCTAGGCGCCGTCGAACAGTCCGTGCAGTCCGGCCGGTTCGTACGGTCCGAGCACGAGTTGTTCCAGTACGCCGAGTCCGACCTCGTCGCCGCACGTGGCGCGCACGACGTGTTGTACGTGGATGTTGGCGTACTCGAGGGGATCAATAGTCTCGAGATTCAACTGTTCATCGTTGACGATCGCCCCGCCGTGCCAGCGACCGTGGGCGTACTGCGGATGGCCATAACCGGCACCTCGCATCTGGAAGCGAAGGAGTGGCGTGAGGGTGATCGCGCGCTCGCCCATCGTGAGGACCGCGTGATCCATCCACCGAGTGCCGCGGCGCATTTTGATCGCGAGCCCTCCGTGGATCGTCACCGCCGAGCCGTCCGTCGGCATCAACGCGGCCGAACGACTGAGCGGGTGACCGTGGGCGTCATCGAACGTCATGAAGTGCATGCCGCCGTCGCCGAGGTGCAGGGGCGCCCAGAAGAAGGCGATCTGCGGCGCTCGGTGGCTCTCGACGCCGGGCAGCGGTTCGCCGATCGGGCGCACGCCCCACGAACGATCCTTGGTGCCTCGGAGTCCTTCGGGCAGTCGGTGTCGTCCATTGGGCGTCTCAATCCAACCGCTCCAGGTACCGAGTTGCGTCGCTCGCGTCACGTCCATGAAGAGCCGCGCGCCGTCGTGCATGGTTTGACGGGGCTCCTCGCTCATCGCCGTTCGCCGGGTGTACGTGAGATCACAACGCAGTCCTTGGTCGGGCGCGTCGACGATGACGCGGTTCACGCGCATCGGCTCGATGATCTCCAGGCGCATCGGTCCGACGCGGGTCGCTCGGCCCACCAGGGCGTCACTCGCGAAGACCGAGTATTGACGGTCGCCTTGGACGACCGAGAAGGCGGCGTCGATGACGCCGCGGTTCGGGTAGAGCCCGAGGGCGAAGGCGAAGTAGAACTCTTCGTCGTAGCCGTTGAACCAAAAGCGGTCATAGGCGTTGGGGTGTCCGTCCATGACGTGGGCCAGCGGCAGCGCCGTTTGGTGCAGCGGATAGTCGTCCTCAGCTAGCAACATTTCGCTCCAGTCCATCGATCGCGTTCCAACGAGTCGCGGCGATCACCGCGCGTTCGATCATCGCGAGGAACATCTGGTCGCCGCGCTCGGTCTGTTCGACGATGACCGAGGCCGCGACGAGCATCACGATCGGTTGGAGCGTGTAACGCGAGAACTCTCGGCGAGCGACGTCGAGCGGGATGTCGACGCCGTAGTCGCTCAGTTTTGCGAGGTAGAAGTCGAGCAGGTCGAACTCGTGTCGCGCGCAGTCCTCGGGCGTCAGACTGGTGGTGAGGAAGTAGGCGACGTCGAGCAGCGGACTTCCGACACCGACCGTCTGCCAGTCAACGACGGCGAGGGCCACCATCCCGTCGCAGGCGTCCACGAGGAGGTTGTCGGTGCGAAAATCGCCGTGCGTGACGCAAGGAAAGGGTGTCGTGTAGTTGCCGAAGAGCCCTAGGCGTTCCTTGAGGGCGTGCACCATCGTGCGGACGTCGCCGTCGATTCGATCGTCGTAGCGATCGATGAACTGATCGAAGAGGATTGGTAGCACCGCGCTGTAGAGCGGACGGAGTTTGTCACTCACGCCGCCCAACCACGCGGCGTCGTGGAGTTCGGTTCGAGCGTGGGTCGGACCGTGGAGTCCGGCGAGCGCCGCGAGGCCGGCGCGTGCCGTGCCGAGTGAGATTCCCACGAACTGGTCGATCACCGCCGCGGGGCTGAGGTCCTCTAACAGCAACAAGAAGTTGTCGCTCTCGTCGCGTTCGGCGAAGTAGCACCGTGGTGTGCGAGTGGTGATTGACGCCGCGAGGTGTTGGTAGAACGAGACTTCGCGCTCATAGAGATGCTGCAGTGCGGCCGTCGAGCGACTCACCTCGTCGTTCGACGGCACTTTGGCGATGACGCTGGACACGCCCGCGCCGTGGCGCACGGCCAGTCGGTAGCAGTTCGCGACTTGACCCTGGCCGACCGGGGTGACCACGACGTCGGTCGCGTCATCAAGGTCCAGGTAACGCGACAGCCACGTGACGTCGAGTTCGTCAATCGATGGCACCAACGTCATTTCGACCCCCAATCAGTCTGCACCATGGGCCAAACCGAGACTTCGTGTGGCCAACGGTAAGAATGTCATCGTGCAGTCCTTCATCACCCATTACGGGTACTTCGCTCTGTTCGTCCTCTCGATCCTCTCTTCGGCGTGCATCCCGATCCCGTCAGAGGTCGCCTACGGCTTCGCCGGCGCGCTCTGCACCGCGGGCGTCACTGGTCACGTGCGTTTCTCGCTCTGGGCGGTGATCGTCGTGGGAACGCTCGGATCGCTCGTCGGTGCGGTCATCGCCTACGAGGTCGGGCGCAGCGCCGGGCGAACGATCGTCGAACGCTGGGGCAAGTGGCTGCTGCTCTCGACCAAGGACCTCGACCGCGCCGAGGGCTGGTTCGATCGCTACGGGCCCGCGTCGGTATTGATCAGTCGGGTCATCCCGGTCGTGCGCAGTTTCATCTCGTTCCCGGCCGGGATGGCCGAGATGAACCGCGCGCGCTTCGCCGTTCTCACGACCATCGGCTCAGCGGTGTGGGTGGCGCTCCTCGCCGGGCTCGGTTACGCGGCCGGTTCGAACTGGAAGCACGTCAGCGGCGACTTCCACGCCTCGGAGTACCCGATCATCGCGGTCGTGGTCCTCGGTCTCGCCTACGGGCTCTGGCACCGCTGGCGCACCGTCCAGCGAGAGAACGCGCGCTAGCTCGTCAGCCTCGCCAGTACTTTGTCGGCGTGGCCATCGGCTCGGACGCCGTACCAGACGTGCTCAACTATTCCGTCGGGGCCGATGACGAACGTCGAGCGTATGACGCCGGTCACCTTCTTGCCGTACATCATCTTTTCGCCGTAGGCGCCGTAGCTCGCCATGACCTTCTTCTCGGGGTCGCTCAAGAGGTCGAAGGTCAGTGCGTACTTCGTGCGAAAGGCGACGTGCTTCTCAGCGCCGTCGGGCGACACGCCGAGCACCTTGACGCCCAGCTTTCGAAAGGCCCCGAGTCCGTCGTTGAACTGACAGGCCTCTTTGGTGCATCCGGGGGTGTCGTCGGCGGGGTAGAAGTAGATGACGAATCGCTCACCTGCGAAATCTTTCAGTGAAATGGTCTTTCCGGCCTGATTCGCCAGCGCAAACGGTGGCGCCTTCGCACCGATTTCCAGTCGAGACATGATTCTCCTTCGCCTATCGCGTCGAAAATACAACATTTCACCGTAGACTTGGGGAGAAGCTCTTGGAATTGAGCTTGGGCCCACACTTTCGAACGCCGGTTCCGGGTCCAACCGAGAAACGTCGTTGTCCCGTGAGTAGTGAAATCAAGAATGCTGCGCCTTCGGTGCAGGACTCGTACGCCACCAATAAAACCTTCGCCGAATTAGGCGTGTTGCCCGAGTTAGTCGGGGTGCTCTCCGAACAGGGGATCACCACGGCCTTCCCCATCCAGGCCCTCACGATCTCCGACGCGCTCGCCGGTCGTGACGTGTGTGGCAAAGCCAAGACCGGATCAGGCAAGACACTCGGGTTCGGTTTGCCGATGCTCCAGCGGATCTCCGCCGGCGAGACCTTCAAGGCCAAAGAGGGCGGTCCGGCGCGACCGCGGGCGTTGGTCCTGCTCCCGACACGTGAACTGGCCGTGCAGGTGCACGAAGTCCTCAAGCCCCTCGGAGCGGCCCTCGGTCTGCACGTCAACGCTGTCTACGGCGGGGCTGACATCGAACGTCAGGTGAAGTCACTGCGAAAGGGCTGTGACGTGATCATCGCCACGCCGGGACGTCTGATCGACCTCGGTGACCGCGGTGAGGTGAACGTCGAGAACCTCGACGTCCTGGTCCTGGACGAGGCCGACCGGATGGCCGACATGGGATTCATGCCCCAGGTGGAGTGGGTCCTACGGCGTATCGCCGAGCGTCCGCACCAGACGCTGCTGTTCTCGGCCACCCTGGACGGCGCGATCGACCGGCTGGTGAAGCGCTATTTGACCAACCCGGTCTTCCATGAAGTCGCGAGTGACAGCCAGACGGTCTCGCTGATGGTGCACCACTTCTTGAACGTCCACCAGATGGACCGAATCAAGGTCGCCGCGACGATTTGTTCGTCCTACGGCAAGACGCTGATCTTCTGTCGCACCAAGCGCGGGGCCGACCGACTGGTCGAGCAGCTCCAAAAAGAGGGCGTCGACGCCGCGGCCATCCATGGTGATCTGCGCCAGAGTCAGCGTGAAAAGGCGCTCGCGGACTTCTCGGGGGACCGTTTGGCCGTGCTCGTGGCGACTGACGTCGCCGCTCGGGGACTGCATATTGACGCAGTCGACTGCGTAATCCACTTCGACCCCCCGGAAGACCAAAAGGCCTACCTCCACCGCTCCGGACGGACCGCCCGGGCCGGCTCGACGGGAGTTGTGGTCTCTTTGTTACTGTGGAACCAAATTATTGAGGCTGAAGTGATCATGCGCCGTCTTGGACTCAAGCGGCCGATCGTGGAGGTCTTTTCAAACGACCCACACTTGAAGGACCTGGCCAGCTGGGATCCGACCAGGGAGGACTCAGTACTGTGAGCAAAACGAAGGCGCTACCGGTCTTCAAGTACAACAAGTCGATTAAACGTGCACTGGTTGTCGTCGCACACCCTGATGACGTTGATTTTGGTTCTGCCGGAACGATTGCAACTTTGACCGCGAAAGGTGTCGATGTTGCGTACTGCCTCGTCACTTCCGGTGACGCCGGTGGCGACGGTTCGACACTCACTCGTGAAGAGCGTTCAGAGATTCGAGAGACCGAACAACGCGCTGCCGGTCGTGAGGTCGGAGTGACGAATATCACATTCCTTCGCTGGCCCGACGGTCAAGTGGAACCCACGTTGTTGCTCCGTCGTGAAATCGCGCGAGTAATTCGTACGCATCGACCGGACCTCGTCATCACGCAGAGCCCCGAGCGCAACTGGGAGCGCATGCGCGCGAGCCACCCCGACCACATGGCCTCGGGCGAAGCGACGATGCGCGCGGTCTATCCCGACGCCCGTAATCCTCACGCCTTTCCCGAACTGCTGCGCGAAGGACTCTCACCGCACTCCGTGCCGGTCGTGTGGTTGAGCGGGAGCAACGCCACGATGGTCGTGGACATCACGAAGCGATTCAAGTACAAGCACGCGGCCCTGAAGCGCCACGTCTCACAAGTCGGTGACAACAAGGGTCTGAAGAAGATGTTGAAGGAGTGGGCCCGCGCCGTCGCGAAGAACGCGGGCATGGACAAGGGCCGACTCGCCGAAGGCTTCAAGGTCGTCATCACCAGTTAACGCGGCGCCTGCGGTCATAGTGTGTCGCTATGGAATCCGCGCCCGTCACTGAACGCACACCGATTGCTCAACGTCGTGTCGCGAAGGGAGTCAACCAGATCTTCCTCGGTCTGACGCGGGCCAACTTCTCTGGTCAGATCCTCGCGGGCATCACGCTGCTGGCCATCGCGATTCCTGAACAACTCGCCACGTCACAGTTGGCCGGGGTGCCGGCCTTCACCGCCATGATTGCGTTCATCACCGCGACGTTGGTCTTTTTCGTCATCGGATCGAATCCGATCGTCTCGGTGGGTGCGGATTCCACCATCGCACCGCTCTTTGCCGTCGCACTCCTACGTCTCGCGCCCGCGTCCTCGGCTGAGTACATGGAACTGGTCGCCGCGACCGCGGTCGTCGCCGGTCTGATCGTCATGACCATCGGACTGTTGAAACTGGGCTGGTTGGCCGATTTCCTGTCGTTACCGATCGTTGCTGGCTTCTTGGCGGGCATCGGTGTGATCATCATCACCCACCAACTTCCCCGGGTTCTGGGCGTCGCGTCAGGCGGCGCGTCCTTTCTCTCGCGTCTCCAATGGCTCAGTCACCAGTTCGGTCACGTGAGCACGTGGTCGATCGTCATCGCGCTCGGCACGCTCGTGGTCATGGTGGTCGGCGAGCGACTGAATGCGAAAATGCCCTGGGCGCTCGCGGCGGTCCTCGTCGCGACGATCCTCACGGCCCGAGCGTCACTCGCGAGTCACGGCGTGCAACAACTCGGCACCGTGAGCGCCGGGCTTCCGATATGGCGCCTGCACTGGTTGAGCGGATCCCAGTGGGGCACGGTCTGCACGACCGCGCTGACGTTGGTCATCGTGATTCTGAGCCAGAGCGCGGCCACCTGTCGCACCACCGCTGACGACCTCGCGATCGCTGACAACGTCAGTCGCGACTTCGTGGGTATTGGGCTGGCGAACGTCGCGTGCGGCCTCGTGGGCGCCTTCCCGGTGAACGCCAGCCCGGCGCGCACCACGGTGGCGAAGTTGGCCGGTGGCCGCACGAAGCTCGTCTTACTCGTGGCCGGTCTCGGCGCTCTGGTGCTCTCGCCGTTCGCCAAATTCGCGCACATGATCCCACTGGCGGCGTTGGCGGGCGTGCTGATCTTCATCGGGGGCCGACTGATCAAGGTCGCTCAGTTTCGAAAGATATTGGCGGCGAGCAAGTGGGAGTTCGCGCTGGCGCTCGTGTCGATGCTCGGCGTGATCTTCATCGGCGTCGAGCAAGGACTCGGCATCGCCGTGGCACTCGCGATCCTCGACCAGACCTGGCGATCGGCTCGTCCCAGAATGGTCGAGTTGGGCCGGCGCACGGGAACCACCAGTTGGGAGGCCGAAGAGGAAGAAGGCGTCGAGCGCGTGGACCACATCCTCGCGCTCCTGTTCGGGGAGGAACTGTTCTTTGCCAACGCCGGCGTCTTTCGACGCGAGATGCACGACGCGCTCGCGAAACAGCCGGCGACTCAACACGTCATCATCGACGCCGCGGCCATCGCCGACATCGATTACACCGGCATGATCGCGCTGGGCCAAGTGGCGACCGACCTCGAGAGGGACAAGATCTCGCTCTCGTTCTCGCGTACCAACGACGCCGTTCGTGAGCGCCTCGCCAAGTCCACGAACGCGGCGATCAAGGGGATCACCCTGTTTGACAACACTGACGCCGCCGCGGTCGCGGCCGAGGCGATGACGAAGAGTTAACCCTGGGCGAGGTGGCGCAGCACGAAGTTGAGGACGCCACCGTGACGGAAGTACTCGGCTTCGGTGGGCGTATCGATTCGCAACCGCACTTCGAAGGTGACGACCTCACCATTGGTGCGCGTCGCGAGCAACATCACCGTCGGCACGGTCTCTCCCCGGTTCAACGCGTCGAGTCCTTCGATCGCGAAGGTCTCGGTGCCGTCGAGGTCGTAGGTCGCGGCGCTGTCGCCGGCCTGGAACTGCAGGGGCAGTACGCCCATGCCGACCAGATTCGAGCGGTGGATCCGTTCGTAGCTCTCGACGAGCACGGCCTTGACGCCGAGCAGTTTGGTGCCCTTGGCGGCCCAGTCGCGACTCGACCCGGTGCCGTACTCCTTGCCGGCGATGATCATGAGTGGCGTGCCTTCAGCCTGGTAGGCCATCGCGGCGTCGAAGATCGACATCTCGGTGCCCTCGGGCAGTTTCAGGGTCACGCCGCCTTCGGTCCCGGGCGCCATCTGGTTGCGGATGCGGATGTTGGCGAAGGTGCCGCGCACCATGATCTCGTGATTGCCGCGACGCGTGCCGTAACTGTTGAAGTCGGTCGCGATGACGCCGCCGTCGATCAAGTACTTCCCGGCGGGCGAGGACGCGCGGATGTTCCCGGCCGGTGAGATGTGGTCGGTCGTCACCGAGTCGCCGAGTTTGGCCAGGACCCGGGCGCCCGAGAAGTCCGTGACGACCCCCGGCTCCATCGTGAGACCGTCGAAGTACGGCGGGAGCTTCACGTAGGTCGACTTCGAGTCCCAGGCGTAGGTGACGGCGTTGGTGGTCGGCACCTCTTGCCAACGCTCGTCGCCGCTGAAGGCGCTCGCGTAACGTTCCTCGAACATCGCCGGCGTGATCGAGGCGCGCACCGCCTCGGCCACCGCGGCGTCACTCGGCCAGAGGTCCGACAAGAACACCGGCTTCTCGTCGGTGCCGACACCGAGCGGCTCGCTGGCGAGGTCGATGTCCATCGTCCCGGCGAGGGCGTAGGCGACGACGAGCGGAGGGCTCGCGAGGAAGTTCTGCTTGACGTCGGGGTGGATGCGACCTTCGAAGTTGCGATTACCGGACAGCACCGACACGACCGAAAGGTCGTGCTCGATGACGGCTTCAGAGACCCCGGCCAACAAGGGACCGGTGTTGCCGATGCACGTCGTGCAGCCGTAGCCGGCGAGATAAAAGCCCAGGGCGTCGAGCGGCTTCACGAGGTCGGCGCGCTCGAGGTAGTCCATGACGACGCGGCTGCCCGGAGCGAGCGAGGTCTTGACCCAAGGCTTCACGCTCAGCCCGAGTTCGACGGCGCGCTTGGCCACGAGTCCGGCCGCCACCAAGACCGAAGGATTCGACGTGTTGGTGCACGAGGTGATCGCCGCGACGACGACCGCGCCTTCGCGCAGTGTTTCGGCCATCTCGATACCGTGGACTTCGAGGGGTGTGCGACCGAGGGCGTCGAGGAACGCGCCGCGCGCCCCGGAGAGTGACACGCGGTCCTGTGGTCGCTTGGGACCGGCGAGACTCGGCTCGACCGACGTGAGATCGAGCTCGACGAACTCGGAGTAGATCGGCTCGAGCGCCGCGTGATCGTGCCAGAGGCCCTGGACCTTGGCGTACGACTCGACCAGGTCGAGTTGTTCTTTCGGTCGACCGGTGAAGGCGAGGTAGTCGATGGTCAGCTGGTCGATCGGGAAGATCGCGCAGGTCGCGCCGTACTCCGGTGACATGTTGCCGATCGTGGCGCGCGTCTCGAGCGAGAGCGACGCCACGCCGGGCCCGTAGGCCTCGACGAACTTGCCGACGACACCGTGCTTACGCAACAACTCGGTGATCGTGAGAACGACATCCGTCGCGGTCACGCCCTCGCGGGGGGCGCCCGAGAGCCGTAGTCCGACGACCGGCGGGATCAACATCGACGTCGGCTGACCGAGCATCCCCGCCTCCGCCTCGATGCCGCCGACACCCCAACCGAGCACGCCGAGGCCGTTCACCATGGTGGTGTGCGAATCGGTGCCCACCAGCGTGTCGAGGTAGGCCACGCCGTCGTGCTCGAAGACGACGCGCGCGAGGTGTTCGAGGTTGACCTGATGACAGATGCCCATGCCCGGAGGCACGACGCGGAACTTCTCGAAGGAGCTCTGCGCCCACTTCAAGAACGTGTAGCGCTCGACGTTGCGTTCGTATTCGATCGCCACGTTCTGCTCGAAACTCTCGGGGGTGCCGGAACGCTCGAGGATGACCGAGTGGTCGATGACCAGTTCGACCGGCAC
>Ga0182030_10010729_pt1 | contig 18549 bp, 19 predicted proteins | sample 812S3MmetaG_FD_121299 | JGI IMG/M metagenome (GOLD analysis project Ga0182030, IMG submission 121299) | Permafrost microbial communities from Stordalen Mire, Sweden - 812S3M metaG (Illumina Assembly) | ecosystem: Environmental > Terrestrial > Soil > Wetlands > Permafrost | place: Sweden...
GATCGGAATTCTCTACGGTGCCATTGCCGGCGCGAGCGGTGGGATCGTCGACAACCTCATGATGCGTTTCGTCGACGCGATGCTCTCGTTCCCGACGTTCTTTCTGCTCTTGATCATCTCGGCACTGACGAACAAGTTCTCGCTGACGATCATCATCCTGATCATCGGCCTCACCTCGTGGCCGGGGCTCGCGCGCCTCGTCCGCGCCGAGGTGCTCTCCCTGCGCGAACGCGACTTCGTCGAAGCAGCGCGCGCATTGGGCGCCTCGCCGGCACGGCTCATCCTCAGCCACCTGATCCCGAACGCGCTCGCCCCGGTTGTCGTCGCGGCGGCCTTTGCCATCGGCGACAACATCCTCGCCGAGTCATCGCTCTCGTTTTTCGGTCTCGGCGTCCAACCGCCGTCACCGTCGTGGGGCAACATGCTCCAAGACGCACTCACCCCGCAAGCCGAAGCCGCTCCCTGGATGGTGCTCGTCCCCGGCCTCGCGATCGTCATCACCGTCCTCGCCTTCAGCGTGATCGCCGACGGAATCCGCGTCGCCCTCGACACGTCCATCGGCCAGGAGACCGGCGACGAGCTTGACGTAGAGCCTGCCCCCTACGCGGCTGCCCCGGCCACCGCCACATAAGGAGAGTCGGCCTAGCGGCCGACTTTCATTTTTTTTGTCATTCCGAGCGGAGCGCCGAAGGCGCGCAGTCGAGGAACCGCCCCCAATCGTCGTCGCCGAGCCCCCTACGGCAAACGCATCCGCAAGCGCTGAATATACACCGTAGCCGCCACAACAACGATTCCGACGGCAAAACTCACCGGCAACTGACAATACGCCGGCAAGTCTTGCCAACTCACGACGGCGACGAACAGCAGCGCAATCAACGCCATCTGCAACCAGGCGATCTGCGTCGCCGCGATGCGCTCGCCGAAGCGCTCCAAATGTTCACCGATGAAGCTGCCGGCCAAACCGCCCAACAGCACCCCGATGGCGTTCGTCCAGCGGCTCACCACCGCGCCTTCCTTGACGGAAGCCGCGATCATCACGCCCGCCGCGAGCGCGATCGCCACGACAATCCCCCGCCGGAGCGGAGCGAGCGAGGGCGGTGCCTGGGGTTGCCGCATCCGAGCGCCTTTCGCGCCCTCGACGGCCGAAACCCGGATATGGTATAATAGCGTGCTCGCAGGTGACAGCGGCGAGTACAACAACGGAACCATCGCGGGGCTGAGTAGGCTCGACGGGAAGATCCGCGGTTGTCGTAAGCAGGCGGAGTTGCGAGCCCTCCTAAAACGATCGCAAGCGTTTTACACGCGAACAACGAATACGCACTGGCTGCTTAGTTTAATCACTAAGTAACCACCGTCGGAGAGAGGTTGCCGTTGCCATCTTTCCCGCGGTCATAAAGTACGGCTAGGACGCTGAGGCTGATGCGAGAAGCGCCCGAAAACAACCGCATCTGCTGCGCACGAAATTCCGGTTTCGAGAAGCTCGTGCGCTTAAGACAAATTCGAAGCTGAGCCTGGAGAAAGCGGCAGTCCGGCTTTTCGGACCCGGGGGGCGGCTCCCCGGCAGCTCCACCAAATTTCCAAACTTTCGCAACCCAAACTTCCAAATTCCTAAATTTCAAATTTCCAAAGTTCCAAATAAGAGTCAGCCCAGCAGCTGACTTTTTTTGTGCCCGGACGGTGCCCCGTCATCCCGAGCTTGTCGAGGGACCGCCACAATCATGGCAATCGCGCCGGTCACAAGCGAAGCCGAGGTGGCCGCCACAGATCTTCGTTCGCCTTTCGGACCGCACCGATCGCAGTGAGGTCACGTTCGCGAGCTAGCATCCGGGTCGACGACGAAAACGCGTTCGACGCGAATCGCTGTTGAAAAGGTGTTAGCGGAGGGGTTCCGGCCGCTGCCGAAGCGGCTGTCCAAGAGGTGACACGATGAATGCTTGGCTCATCTGGACGATCGCCATCGCACTGCTGGTTGGATCGACGCCGGTGCGTGCCGCGGATCCCTTTGTGATCGAAGCGGTGTTCCCACTCAGCGGCTCCGGCGCATTCCTCGGCAAGGCCGAGGCGCAGACGCTGGGCGTGATGGAGACGATCGTCAATCGCGCCGGCGGAATCGGCAGTCAGCCGGTGCACTTCGACGTGCAGGATGACGCGTCGAGCCCGCAAGTCGGCGTGCAGCTCATGACGGCGCTGACCGCCAAACACGTGCCGTTCGTGTTCGGCTCGGCGCTCGTCGCGGTGTGCAACGCGATGTTCCCGGTCTCGAAAGATCTGCTCATGTACTGCTTCTCGACCGGCTACCATCCGCCCGAGGGATCGCTTTCGTTTTCCGGCCCGGTTTCGACCGTCGACCAGATCACGGCGGGCATACGGTATCTAAGCCAGCGCGGGCTGAAACGCATCGCGATCATCACCTCGAACGACGCGACCGGGACCGACGCCGACCACATCATCGACTCCGTGCTCGCGCAACCGGAGTTCCGCAACGTCTCGATTGCCACGCACCAGCATTTCGGCGTCACGGATGTGAGCGTCTCGGCGCAGATCGCGCAGATCACGGCCTCCGGAGCCCAAGCGCTCGTCGGCTGGACCACCGGAAACAGCCTGGGCACGATCCTGCACGGCTATCAAGACGCCGGACTGAAGATCGCCTTCGTGGGTGGCTCCGGCAACCTCAGCTACGGCGAGATGAAAGCCTATGCGAACCTCATGCCCAGCGACTGCTCGTTTCCTGGTTCGCCCGCGCTCGATCCGCGCTCGCTCCCGGCTGGGCCGGAGCGCCGGGCCGCGGAAGACTTTCAGACGGCGTTTATCGCCGCGGGCGAGCACCCGGACATCAGCAGCGGTTACGGCTACGATCAAGTGATGATGGTAGTCAATGCATTTCGCAAGCTCGGCCCCAACGCAACCGCCGTGCAACTGCGCAATTACATCGTCAGCACGCACTACAGCGGCATCAACGGCACCTACGACTTTACCGCCCACCCCGGGCAAGGCTTGGGCTCGAACGGCGTCGTCATGCTGCACTGGAACGTGGCCAAAGACGGCTTCGACGCGGTCAGCGGCCTGGGCGGCACGTTAAAGTCGTAGGAGAAGGTCGGCCCAGCGGCTGACTTTTTTTGTGCCCGAACGGTGCCCTGTCATCCCGAGCTGTCGAGGGACCGCCACAATCATGGCGATCGAGGCGATCGCCTCGGTCACGAGCGAAGCGGAGTGGCCGCCAAAGGGTGATCTCTGGAGGGACCAGGCTCTAATAATTTCGATCGCCTTTCGGCCCGCGCCGATCGCAGTGAGTACGTGCTCGCGATCAATAGCGTCCGGTAGACGACGAAGACGCGTTCGTCGCGCATCGCAAAAGCGTTTTCGTCGGAACACCGAACAATCTGATCCTCGTTAGGTTCGCCCGACGAGTTTAAGCCGTTCTAGCGAGGGCCGGCCATGCAGCATTTGACCCGAATGTCATTCCTCAGCGCAGGTCTCGCGGCGCTCGCCGGCCCGGCGTTCGGTGCCGATCCCGCACCGACGACGATCCGTATCGGCAGCACGCCCGACGTCGACGCGGCGGCCGTAATTTGGCAAGTGCCCAACGGCGTTTTCCAGCGCTTGGGTTTGCGCCTCGAAGGGCAGCGCCTGGCCAGCGGTTCGACCGTCGCGGCGGCGGTGATCGGCGGGTCGATTGACATCGGCTCGTCCAGCATCTTCGGGCTGATGAACGTCCACTTGAAAGGCGTGCCGATCGTGCTCGAAGCCGTTGCGGCAGTGTATGATGCCTCGAGTCCCGGCACGGCCTTCGCCGTAGCGAAAGACAGCCCGATAACGACCCCCGCGCAGCTCGATGGCGCGACGATTTCGGTCGCCGCGCTGGGCGATCTCTTCGCGGTTGCCACCTCGGCGTGGGTCGATCAAAGCGGCGGCAATGCGAAGTCCTTGAATTTCGTCGAGTTGCCCGTTCCCACCGCCGCCGCGGCGATCGCCTCGGGCCGCGTTGCCGGCGCGCTGCTTGTGGAGCCCGCACTGCAAGAAGGGCTCGAACGCGGTCAAATTCGCGTCCTAGGGTATCCGTACAACATCATCGCCCCGCGTTTCGGCATCACCTACTATTTTTGCACCGACAGTTACGCGAAGGCCAATGTCGACGTGTTGGCGCGCTTCCGTCGCGGTCTCGCGCAAGAGGCCACGTACGCGTTCGCTCACCGGAGCGAGCTGTACGCACTGGCCGCGAAGGTGAGCGGCGTGAAGCTGGAAACGATGCAGCGCATCCCGTTCGACCTCGGGACGGGGCTCGACGTCGAGATGGTGCAGACGGTGATCAACTATGCCGCGCGCTACAAGTTTATCCCGCGGGCGTTTCCGGCCGCCGAGATGATCGACCCGAACGCGTTGACTTGACGCCAGGAGTTCCTTTTGCCGGAATGAACGCCGAGGCATGGACACACTGGAAAAGAAGACGCTGCGCTACGGCATCGACGCATATCAGGAGTGGGTCGAGCGCGAAGGCCTGCGGATTGCCGAGGGCATCTCGCTCAACATCTTCAAGGTCGAGACAGCCGACTGGCCGCGATACGGCGTCAAGGGCGCTGTCTGCCACTTCGCCGGCCGCGGCGACTTCACAAACATGTTCGTGCTCGACATCCCGGCCGGTAAAGCGACCGCGCCCGTGCAGCATGTGTACGAAGCGATTTACTTCGTGCTCGACGGGCGCGGCAGCACGCAAGTCGAGTTCGCCGACGGCCGCAAGCACAGCTTCGAGTGGGGGCCGCGCAGCTTTTTTGCCATCCCGCTGAACGCGAAATACCGGCACTTCAACGCCAGCGGCACGAGCCGCGCACTGCTCTGCACCACGACCCTCGCGCCGCTCATGATGAAGATCTTCCACAACGACGAGTTCATCTTCAACGCGCCGTTCGAGTTCGCCGACCGCGTCGGGCGCCCCGGTTATTACACGGGCGAGGGCGATCTTCACATGATCCGGCCGGGCAATAATACGTGGGAAACGAATTTCGTACCCGACCTCGGTACGATCGAGCTGACGCCGTGGGAAGATCGCGGGCCGGGCTCGAGCAACATCATCTTCGCGCTGGCGGAAGGCATCATGCACGCGCACATTTCGGAGATCGCGCCCGCCACGTACAAGAAAGCTCATCGCCACACCGGTGGCACGCACGTGCTTACGCTCACCGGCGGCGGCTACTCGCTGCTTTGGTATCCGGACGAAAGGGAGTTCACGCGCGTCGATTGGGAATACGGCACAGTGTTCCCGCCGCTGGAAGGACAGTTCCATCAGCATTTCGTGACCAGCAACGAAGCCTCGCGTTACGTGGCGATGGCGCTGGGCGGCATGCGCTATCCGCTAACGGAGGAGCACCGGCGCATCGGCCTCGGAGCCCAGGGAAAGAAGATGGCGGTGTCGTTGAGCGTGAAAGAAGGCGGCGATCAGATCGAGTACGAGGATCAGGACCCGCGGATTCATGCGATCTGGCTCGATGAGATGCGCAAGCACGGCATCACACCGCGCATGAAGGACCCGCTGGCGAAATGATGCGGCGGTCGCACGTCTTCGCGATAGCCGGCGCCGCGCTCGTCGCCGCGCCGCTGGGTGCGCGCGGGCAGGGCGTGACAAAGATCCGAATTGGTGCGTCGGCGATCGGCGACATCATCGTCGCGTTGTGGGGCGCGCAAAGCGGGATTTTTCAAAAGTACGGCCTCGACGTCGAGATCGAGCGCATGAACAGCAGCGCCGCTATCACGGCGGCGGTCGTCGGCGGGGCGCTCGAGATGGGCAAGGCGAGTTTGTTCGGCCTCGTGCTCGCGTACGCGAAGGGCTTGCCGGTGGTGCTCGAAGCGGCGTCGGCGCTGTACAGTTCGGCAACGCCGGATGCGGCATTGCTGGTTGCCAAGGACTCGCCGATTCAAACGGCGCGCGACCTGAACGGCAAAATCATGGCGTCGGCGTCGCTCGGCGATCTGTTTACGACGATGAATGCTGCCTGGATGGATCAGAACGGCGGCGATTCACGCACGCTGAAGTACGTCGAGCTGCCGGGAACTGCTGCTGCGGCCGCAATTGCCGCCGGCCGCGTCGATGCGGGGATGATCGCCTATCCGAGCTTGAGCGAAGCGTTGAACAGCGGCAAGTGCCGCGTCCTCGCCTATCCGGAAAACGTGTTGGGTAAAACGTCGCTCGCGACCGCGTATTTCTGCACCGTCGACTACGCGTCCAAGAACGGCCCGTCGCTCGCGCGGTTTCGTAAGGCGCTGGATGAAGCGTACGTCTACGTGATGGCGCACCAAGCCGACATGGTCGCGATTCAGGCAAAGTTCAGCGACCTCGATCCGAAGATGGTCACACTGCCGAGCATCGGGCACGGCAACGACTTGATCGAGCCGTCGTTGACGCAGCCCACGATCGATATCATGGCGAAGTACAAGGTCATTCCGAAAGCATTCCCGGTGCGGGAGCTGATCGATCCCAATGCGTTCAAGAAGTAGGCGTTATTTCAGCGGGGTTCGCCGCCCATTTTGCTCACCGCCACGAACGTCTTCTGGTCCTTATCGTAGCGGACGACGAGCGCGGTATTTGTGCCCAACCCGCCTTGAGGGTGGGCCTGATAATCGAACGCACCGAATGCACCGGTGTATCTGAGCGACGTTACGAAGTCGCGCATCTGTGCTGCGGTCAGGCCATCGCCATATTTCCTGTACGCTGCCACGATGATGTGGGCGGCATCCCAAGGGATAGCGGCGAGATCGGGCTGCATCCCCAACGGCGCATACGCTGTGCGCAACGCAGTGACGGCGCGGCGGACGCCCCGGTCCTGGATGCTCTCCGGCGCGACCAGCGCCGGATAGGTCGGGAAAAACGTGTTCGGTGGCAGAAGCGAAGCATATGCGGCCAACGTCGCGTAGGTGACGTTTCCCGCGCCGCCGAGAACCGGAACGTCGAGTCCCACCTCTTGAATGCCGTGCAGGATCGTGCCGAATGGCGCGCCGGTGGCCCAGGCGATCAGCGCCTGCGCGCCGCTGCCGCGAATACGCGCTATCTGCGCGCTGACGCTGGTGTCAGCGGGCGAAAAGTACTGACGGTCGACGATCGAGAGTTCCTTGTTCTCCGGGAGCGCGAAGACCGAATCGATGACGCGGCCGGCGTCCTGTCCGGTCGCGTCGTTCGGAATGATCAGGGCGAATTTCCGCAAACCGCGCTGTCGCAGATAGCGCAGTGAGGCCGCGATCTGGTCTTGACTCGGAACGCCCATCACGAACTGATAACTGCCGGCCGGAGGATGTGCCCCGGTCGAAAAGCACAGGTCGACTGGACCGTTCGAGAGCAGCGGCAGCATCGCGCCGCACGCCGACACGAGTCCCGGCCCGACGATGACCGGCACGTGCCGCGCGGCGAGATCGTTGAGGATCTGCACGTCCTGCTGCGCTTGCGATTGATCGTCGTGGACGACGAACTTGATCGGGCGGCCGTTGACTCCGCCTTCGGCGTTGAGCGCCATTTCGGCGGCCGTGATCGCCTGCGTGGTGCCGGCACCGAGAAAAGCGGCGTACCCGGTCAGCGAGGCGATGGCGTTGATCTCAATCGGCGCCCCGGATGTCGCCGCAGCAGCGGCCGCGACCTGCGCAGCCGGTACGAGCAGTAGCGCGAGGAGCGCGGTACGAACAAAGCGTGTCAGCATAAGGTGACGACTTTCATGAGAAAGAGGAGCGTGAACGATGCGAACCCGGCCCATCCTCGAGACGTCCGACATCGCGAACATCATCGCGAACGCGAAAGCGGAGGCATTGAAAAACGCTTGGGACGTCTCGATCGCGATCGTCAATGATAGCGGGAACGTCATCCATGTCGAGATCGTCGGGCTGCCCGGAGTTCCGGGTGGAGAAGTCGCGCTTGCCAAAGCACGTGCTGCAGCACTCACGAAACGTCCGACGAAGGAGTTGGAAGAGCGCCTGAAAGACCGGCCCGGCTTCGTGAGTTATCTCAGTCCGGCCAACCTGCTGCAGGTTCAGGGCGGGCTTCCAATCATCTACGAGAACGAATGCGTCGGAGGCATCGGCGTTTCAGGACGCCCCTCGCATGAAGACGAAATCGTCGCGCGCGCCGGTCTAGTCGCCATTCGCTGACGCGAACACCGATCGCATGCCGGCCGTCACGCCGTCGTCTGGCTCGAGCTCTTGGGTCATGTTGGAGAGGCCGCGGGAGACGGAGAGCTCGATGATCCGGTTGAGCGCGCCGTCTCGGATCACGCCGGCCGGCTCACCACCATCTTGGACGCGTTCGATCTGCTCGCGTAAGAGCTTGCGAAACATCAAGATGCCCTTGTCGGAGGCGCCGAGCAATTCCGTCGATCGATCGACAATCGGCCCCTGCGTTTCCCATGCCATGAGATCCTGATTCGGGAACGTCGTCAGATCGTATTCACCATCAGGACGCAGGGGATGCGGAAGATAGGTAACCGGTATGTCCTCGTCGCGCTGGCTCACCGACTCGCCACCCGCAGCGGGCGTGAATTCGCACCAGATGATCCGCGTATGCTCGTCATCGATCGGTACCCGCCAATGCATCGTGATCTCGCGCCCCTGCGGCGCGACCAGAATGTTGGGAAAAATCGCCGGATGCCCGCTTTCGACTTCCGGCCGGTCGCCGCCGAAGGCGCGCACTTTGCGGATGCCGCTCCATGCAGATTCGTGGCAGAGTTCGAAGCTGTAGTTTTCGATCGGCCGCAGGAAATACGCAATCGCTGCGCGTTCCACCTCGGCCTGACCGTGCTCTTGCATCATGCGGCCGTGCAAGTGGTAGGTGTGGACGGGGTCGTGCGAGTTCTCCTGGCTTTGGAGCCAATTGCAATGATGCTCCGGCAGAACGACGATGGAGCGCGTGCCATCGTCGCGCACGAGATACTCCCAGCGCGGCAGCAGCGGCGCCGGAGCCGGCCCGAGATAGGCGAACAAGATGCCCGCGAGCGACTGCACCGGATAGGCGGTGCGGCAAGCGAGCGCGCGTAGTTTCGAGTCGGCCGGCTCGAACGGCTGATCGATGCAGGTTCCGTCCGCATCGAACTTCCAGCCGTGATAAGGACACCGCAGACCGTCGTTTTCGACGAACCCGTAGAACAGCGAGGCATGGCGGTGCGGACACGCCTCGGGGATCAGCCCGTAGCGGCCCGCGCCGTCGCGAAAGAGAACGAGGTCCTCGCCGAGGATCCGGACGCGCTTTTTTGTGTGCGCGCGCAACTCGGCCTCGGGAGCGACCGCCATCCAGTAGCGCCGCAGCAGCGTACCGCCGGGTGTCCCGGGGCCGACCTGCGTGAGCAACCTGTTAACCTCGGGAGCGAGCGCCATGGCCGGCCTCGGATCAGGGAGAAGATCTTTTGATCAGTATACGGATCATTCCGGGGCCGTCAAGGACGCCGCGTCTTCGCTGATGCCGGTGTAGCGCGAATGGGCTTGGACGATCTGCGTGAGCAGCGCGAGAAATCGCACGCGATCCTCGGGCGCCAGCGGCTCGACAATCCGCTCGTGCGTGCGCTCGTTCATCACACGCTCGCGCTCGATCGCGCGGCGGCCGGCGGAAGTGATGGCCAGGGCGTTCGACCGGCGGTCGACGGGGTCGACGGTCCGTTCAATCAGCGCTCGTTCCTGCAGCCGGTCGACCACGCCAGCCAGCGTCGACCGATCGACGCCCAGAATCTCGCAGACCCCGGTCTGGTCGACCGAGCCCATCGCGTTGACCACTTCCAAGACGCCGCACTGGATGCCGGTCAAGCGATCGGCGGCGGTGCCCTCCTCGGTTAAGATCGCCGCCGAAATGCGATGCAGCTGACGCGCGAGAAAGCCAACTTTTGCATAGACGAAACGTTCGATGTCCGGATGCGGCACGATGATAGTATCGGGTATGCACGCGTGGTTTGTCCACAATCGTTGCGGCGCGAGGGCCATTACAAAGTCGTCAGCGTAAGCCGGGGTAGAACAAATCAGTTGCCGGAAATCCTGTCGGCAGTGTTTTGTACCGCACGCTCATGTCGATCACGGGCTGAATCAGCTTTGGTCCCGCGTTTGGGAGTACCCGGTCCGGTGGGTGGCTTGAATAACTTCGACCGGCAATTTCGAATATTTTGCCAAGATCTCCGCCGACTTGGCTTGATTCTTCCCGGCCCACGTGGGCTCCGGCGGTCGCACGAAGCGATGCTGGCCGGCGCCCAGGCAGCCCCGCGGCTCTGCGTCGCTGCCCTCGCGAACGACATCGGCATTTCCCCCGCCTATGCGTTCGAACAAGGCTACTTCAAGAAGCATCGGCCGCAACGGCATACATTGTAATTGAAAGTGAACTGACACGTGTACTGGTCGCGACTATAATCGATCTACTGCAGCACCGAAAGATCATGCGCATCGCCCAGACCCTCCATACCGCTTGAACGTGCCTCAAAGCGACCGAATGTTTAGCGAACCATGAGAAATCTTGCGTGGGGTGAAGGCCGGTTCAGCGCGAATCATGAGCTCAGCGGAGGCAATCCATGAACATGATGCATCCTGAGGTCCAGGTCCCCGAAGCCCGGACCCTCGCCGCCCTCAAAGATCCCGATCCCGCGACCCGTGCCGCGTTGGATGCCCTGCCGGGCTTGATTTCGACCGACTCCCACGTGATGGAGCCGCACTCGCTATGGCAGCAAGTAGCAGCGCCGTACCGAGAAACGGTCCACGAGTGGCTTGACGGCGTCGGATTTCGCGCTCACATCTTGCCTGCGGGAGCGAGCGATCCCCAGGCCCGGTTGCTCGATCAGAAACGGGACGGCGTTCAAGCCGAGGTGCTGTTTCCCAACGACGGGATGACCATCTTCGGGTTGCCCGACGGTGCGGCGCAGCACGCAGCGTTTGTCGCCTACAATGACTGGCTGGCCGGCTTTTGCGCAACGGCTCCGCACAATCTTTTCGGCGTTACGGCCCTGTCCGTTTACGACATCGATGCCGCCGTTAAGGAGATGTACCGAGGAACCGAGTTGGGACTGATCGGTGCGATGGTGTGGCAAGTGCCCGATCCGGACCTACCCTTTACGTCACGTCACTACGATCCGTTATGGGGCGCGGCCGCCGAAGCCGGCATACCGATCCACATGCACATTCTCACCGGTCACTCCTACGCGCTCACGCAAAAGAAGGTGATTGGTTACGAGAAGATTCGCGGCTCCGTCAACAAGAAGCAAAACGACACCATTAACGCACTCTTCGACGTGATCTTCTCGGGCGTTTTCGAACGTCACCCGAAGCTCCGAATCGTCTTGGCGGAAAGCGAGTGCGGCTGGCTGCCGTTCGTTTTGCAACAATGGGACTACTATTACGAGCGCTTCCGTCAGAAAGAGTCCCTCGGCATCGAGCGTCTGCCCAGCGAAATTTTCAACGAGCACGTCTACTGCACGTGGCTCGAAGACCGCTCCGGAACGCGGCAGTTCTCGTGGTGGGGGCAAGACAATCTCATGTGGTCGAACGACTACCCGCACTTTAACATGACGTTCCCCTATTCACGCGAGAACGTCTACCACCACATCGGCGAGTTGCCGAAGGACGTTCAAACGAAGCTTATTCGCGGCAACGCCATCCGTCTTTACGGCTTAGCTTCCCGGCTCGAGGAGAATTAATATGACCACCGAGATGCACGTCAAACCCGAAGCTCAGTACTTCTCGCTTGAGGCGCCTTTGCTGGCGGAGGGACGTTCCGATACGACCGTCGCGCGAACGGATCTGCTGCGATTGCGGCTTAAAGTCTACGCGTCCGGCGGCGAGAACGTACTCCATCTGCACCCGATGGAAGACCACTCATTCATCATCTTGCAGGGTGAGGCCACGTTCCACATCGGAACTGAAGACGCGATTACGGTGCTCACGAAGTACCAGGGCGTGATGTTACCGCGCGGCACGCCGTACTGGTTCCAGAGCAGTGCATCGGAAAATCTCGTGATGCTGCGCGCTGGTGCTGCAGAGGATTGGCCCGAGGACGGCCGCATCGCGCCCGACGGGCATGCGATCCCCGGTCACTCGCTCGAGAATAAACACGGCGAAAGCATTCCGATTCCCGGCAAGTTCTTCGGCCCTTGATCCGTCGAGGGCGTCTGCTGACCGCAGCGGCCGCCACCGTTGCGCTGGCGCCGAGCTGGGCGTTCACGCAGACGTTAACTTCGCTGCGCGTTACCGCGGTGCCGAACGACGACGTGTCGCCGTTTCTCTACGCGCAGCAGAGCGGACTTTTCAAGCGCGCCGGTTTAGACGTTTCGATCGTGCAGGCAACGTCGGGTGCGGCGATCGCCGCGGCCGTCGTCAGTGGATCGTACGACGTCGGCCTCATTAGCATGATGGCGTCCATCACCGGACACGTCCGCGGTTTACCGTTCGTCATGATCGCGCCGTCGTTGATGTATCTCGCTGCGGATCCAGCGCAGTTACTGCTGGTTCCTAAAGACTCGCCGATCAAAAGCGCTCGAGATCTCGCCGGTAAGATCGTTTCGTGCTCCTCAATTCGAGACGTCAGCTGGATCGCGACGCGCGCTTGGGCCGATCAGAGCGGCATTGACTCGGAGTCGATCAAGTTTGTCGAGTTGCCGATGAGCGCCGTTCCGGCGGCGCTCGAGCAGCGGCGCATCGACGCGGGCAGCATCGTCAACCCGACCCTCGACCAAGCGCTCGCGACGGGCCATTTCCGCTCGATCGGTGCACCGTTCGACGCCGTTGGAAAGCGCTGGATGATCGCGGCGTGGTGCTCGACGAGCGACTTCGTGACCAAGAATCGCGACGCGATCGATCGGTTCGCCACGGCGATGCATGCTGCGACCATCTACGCCAACGCACACCATGCTGAAACGGCGCCCCTGCTTGCCGCGTTCACCGGAATAGAAACGGCGCAAGTGCTGGCGATGAAGCGCGATACCTGCGGTGAGTACCTCGACCCGCGAGATATTCAGCCGGCGATCGATGCGGCGGCGAAGTACAAAATCATCGACAAAGGCTTTCCGGCCCAGGAACTGATCAGCCCTTACGCCCTCAAACCGCGATAAGGCCTAAGGCGCCGGAGCCCGAGCATTCGCTCAGCGAAGGCGTGCCCCGGGAATATTTCTCGGCTTAGCGAGGAGTAAAGAGCATCTTCTCGACAGGAATTGACTGCGCGATCGCTCCGTAGCGCGCCGCTACGTCGATCGCCGGTTGCAGTTCTGCGGCCACCAGGCGAGTCGCGTAAGTGGCCCGGTTCATCTTGGCCAGTACGTCGGCGTCGAGATTACCATGCTTCGCAAGAATTTGCGCGCTCAGGTCATGATGCGTGTTACCCCACTCGTTTGCTTTCACGATCGCATTGTCAAATGCGGCGACGAGGGTTGGGTTGGCACGCGCCCACGTCGTATTCGCAAGCCAGCCGCCGAGCTGGACGCGCGGTCCGATTGCGGCCATGGGGAAGGCGATCACCCGGGTCCTGCCTTTAACCTCGGTCATGAACGGTTCGGCAACGATAGCCGCGTCGATGCGTCCAGCGACCAGGGCGTCTGCCATTGCGGAAAACGGCATTTCCACAAAACGGATCGTGCTCGAGTCCCCGCCATGCTTGTCAACCCACAATTGAGCCGCGAACTGGACGATGTTTCGGAGCGTGGACGTGGCCATCGTCTTGCCGTTGAGATCACTGCCCGTGTGAATCGTCGAGTTGGGCGCTACGATCAGAGCATTCGTCGGCATCGATTCCACATCGACGCTGCCAGGCGCAACGATCGTCACGGGAAGGTTCCTCGAGAATGCAGCTACGGCTGAGACCAGATTGGCGAATCCGACGTCGATTGCGCCCGAGGCGACGGCCGCTACGATCGCTCCACCGCTCGTGATGCCCTGAATGTCCGCGTCGATGCCGACGTTCTTGAAAAAGCCTTGCTCTTGCGCGTAGTAGCACGCTGCGCTCGCATCAATCGTCAAAGCCGCAATGCGCACCGGCGTGTCCGCGGCCAATGCGCGGTCGCCGAACGCAATGGTTCCCAAGGCGGCGCCAGCGGTTAGGATTGCGCGATCTCGCTTCATAGTACGTCCAACCTCCAATTTTGACCAGAATTACGGCTTGTAGATCAACTCCGACGCTGGGAAGCCCTTGTCGATGATGCCGTACCGCACCACTGCATCGATCACTGGTTGAATGAGCTTGGGATCGTTGTCCACCGCAAATGTTCCGCGCCGCATCCGTTGCACGACATCCAATGGAATATGCGTAGCCTTCGCGAGCATGGGCGCGGTTAGCTCGCGATTTACATTCGCCCAAAGGGATGTTGCTCGCACCGCAGCGATGAACTTCGCGGCTGCGGTCCGGTTTCGTTGCGCCCAATCTTGCGTCGCGGCGAATAAATCGAGTAAATACGGTGATGCGATAGGCTTAACGTCCATAAGAAACGCGCGAAAACCCTGATCGATCCCGTACGTTAGGAAAGGCTCGGTATCGAGCGAAGCGTCGATCGTGCCTGCCCTAATAGCGGCCGCTTTCGCCGGCAACGGCAGTTCGACGAACTTCACCGACTTCGAGGCGCCTCCGTTGTTGTCGATCCAAGCCATCGCCGACACTTGCGCGATATTATTGAGCCCGTTCACACCGATCGATTTATTGTTAAAATCTCTGGCCACGTGGATGTTGGAATCGCCACGAACGACGATGCCGAATGTGGGAGATTCGCTCGAATTGATTAGCGCGGGGGCCAAGCCGACGAACGGAATGCCACGCACGTGCGCGTTGATCATCGAAGTGAGGTCGACCATTCCGATGTCGAGTGCACCCCCCGCCAACGCTGCTGCAATCGCGCCTCCGCTAGGAAATGTTTCCGTTTCAACGTCGAGCCCGGCCCTGGTAAAGTAGCCGCTCTCGACGCCGTAGATGATTTGACCACAAATTTCGGCGGGGATGATGCCGATCTTCAAAGGGATCGTCGTCTGCGCACGCGCCGCGTTGGGCAACATCGTTGCCGCGGTCAACGTTGACACGAACAGGCTGCGGTTCATGCAGGGCCATTCTCCGTGAGGGGCAGCATCCTACTGCCGTTGTGGTATGATTTTCACCATGGCGCGTATCGACGTTCACCACCACTTCGTCCCGCCGCCTTACCTGCGGCGGGAACGCGAGCGCATCCTCGCGGCGATGGCCCTGAATCCAGCGCTTCTCACCGAGTGGACGCCTGCGCGGGCAATCGAGGAACTCGATCGCCACGACATCTCGCGCGCAGTCGTCTCGATCTCGACTCCCGGGATCTGGTTCGGCGAGCCGGAAGCCGCGCGCACGTTGGCGCGAGAATGCAACGAGTACGCCGCACAAATGGCACGCGACCATGCGGGCCGGTTCGGAAGCTTCGCCGCGATCCCGCTTCCGGACGTCGAGGGGAGCCTGGGCGAGATCGCGTACGCGTACGACGTCTTGGGCGCCGATGGCGTCGGGATTTTAACCAGCTACGACGACCGCTGGCCCGGCGATCCGGCATTCGCGGCCGTGTTCGACGAGCTTAACCGGCGCAGGGCAGTAGTCTTCGTGCACCCGACCGCACCGAAGTGCTGTCGCAATCTCATTCCCGGCGTGCCGGCGCCGATGACTGAGTTCTTGTTCGACACCACGCGCGCGATCACGAGTTTGCTCTTCAGCGGGACCGTAGCACGCTGCCCGGAGATCCGCTTCATCTTTTGCCACGGCGGCGGTACCATGACGGTCCTCGCGCACCGAATCGGGACGTTTGTCGATCGCCACCCCGAGCACGCGGCGCTCTTCCCGCACGGCCTACGCGCCGAACTCGAGCGCTTCTCCTACGACCTCGCGAATACGACGAATGAGCCGGCCTTCAGCGCACTTACTAGCCTGATCCCGGTCTCGCAGCTGCTCTTCGGAAGTGATTACCCCTATCTCCCCGTCGGCGCGACGACCGTCGGGCTCACCGAGCTTGGCCTAGAGCCGGAGACGCTCCGGGCGATCGAACATGATAATGCCGTGCGTCTGTTCGACGCTGGCCGACGAGTTTGACCGCTGCGCGCTAGTGGCCAAGGTCCAGGGACATGACGGCAACCGTAGTATTCGAGTCTACCGGCGCTCCCAGGGCTGACGAAGCGTCACGTGCGGGAACTGCAGCAGCCCCTCGATCAACATCGGATGGAACCAGATTTGGGGGCAGCGCTGTCGGGTTCCAAGAAGGCGAATACCATCGCTGCGAACTCCTGGGCTCGCTCGATCTGTACCCAATGACCACATTTGCCGAAGACGTGGAGATCGGCGTTCGGAAGCGAGTTGAGTAGCGTAAGGCTGTTCATCAACGGTACAACTACATCGTCGCGTCCATGGAGAATCAGCGTCGGCGCGTCGATTTTGCATAGCGCTTCGGGTGCCGTAACAAGCGAGTCGATCCAGCGCTGACGTGGAGGCGGGAACATCGACGCATACGATTCCTGGAAGCCGGGCTGCACGCTCGCTTCATAACGCAGGCGCACGAGATCGGGGGTCGCGATAGAGGCGTCGTATGCGAAGTAGCGCGCGATCAAATCGTGCATTGCTTCGAGGCTCGGCTCGTAACCCCACACCGCATCGAGGCCTTCGGTCAATTCAAACGGTACGCCGGCCGGACCCATGAGAACCATCCGGTCGACGAGATCGGGACGCCGCGCGGCGAGGGCAAGCGCCAGCGCACCGCCGAGCGAATTCCCGACGATCGCGCAGCGCGAGACGCCTTTCGCCTCGAGAAACGCGATGAGATGATCGACCCACAGGTCCTTGCCGTACGCTACTCCCTCCGGCCGCGCACTGTAACCGAAGCCGACGAGGTCTGGCGCGAGTACGTGCATACGCTCTGCGGCAGGCGGCAAGGTGAAGCGCCAGTTCGCCCAAGCGGTGACGCCCGGGCCGGACCCGTGGACGAATAACACCGTGCGGCCGCTGCCTGCTTCATGGAAGTGCGTGCGGATGCCGTTGACGTCGAGATAGGCGCCTCCAGCGAGCGCATCGGCGGCGGTGTTCACGAAGCAGTCTCCTCAATGCATACGGGGCAACGTTGCGTTAATGCGACTGCGTTCCCCAGGATGTCCCGTCGACGAAGTGCACGTACCGCACGTCGCAGGTATTCTGATCGGATGCATACGCGAACAGTCCGCCGCTGAGATTCTTGTGTAGATGCTGTTCCAGATCGGCATGCGGTGCGAAGATCGCATGAACGTCGAACATCGCGACTTTCCTTCGGCCGTAGGGGATCGCGAGTCGGACGTCGTCGGCCGCAACGCTTGAGGTGTTGCGAAACGTGACGTCGTACGACGCGTGTTCGACGAGCTCGATGCTCGTGACGCCGCCCGAACAACTCGTCGCTATGACGGGTGGCGATGGCTCCGTTAAAGGCTGCGCGCCGACCGGCACGGCGGCCGCGAGCACGAACGCCGCGAGGCTGCTCGCGACCGGACGACAAAACGGTATCATTCCATCATCCTTCCCCGATCTGCGCCGGCCGCAACCTCCTCGGGGAGCACGAGCGTACGAACCGGGTTGGCTGCCAGGCGAGCCAGATAGAAGCCCTGTAAGAGGTGGGCGCCGTTATCGCACGGCCACTGAAGCTCGCCCGCCGTTTCGATGCCTTCCGCGACAACCGTCATGTCGAGCGCGCTAAAAGATCGGTTGGAACGCACGTCATTCTATGCCCGTTTGACGGCGGGGCTAAGCAGGCGCTCTGCAGCAGCGCGGGGCGGTCACGGCGCGGTTGCGATCATGGCCGTTGCGTCGAATGCGGACGGAATCGTTTTGTATCGCACGCAGACGTCGATGACCGGCTGAATCAGCTTCGGGTCGAGCGTCGTCGCCATCATCGCGCGGGTCATCTTCGCAATTTCCGCAGCGGGCGTGGTGGTGAACGCGGCCAGCGGCTCGACCGTTTCGGCCGGATGCGAATTGACATAGGCGGCGGCCTGGCGCTCGGTGCGAGAGAACGTTGCCAGCGCGGAGCGGTCGTTTTCGATGTAATCGTTCGCCGCGAACCACGCCGAATACAAGAATACCGGTGCGATCGCATCGTAGGTGTGCGCGAAGATGCGGAAATCGCGCGAATCGAGGGCCGCCTGCAGTTCCGGCGTCCCCGACCCGCCGGCATCGATGCGCCGGCTCAGGAGTGCGGCTTCGATCGCGGGCAGCGGAAGTTCGACGAATTTCAGCGTTGAAGAATCGCCGCCGTTCTTGTCCATCCACGCTTTCATGGACAGGGTGTAGAGGTCGTCGATCGAGGAAACGCCGATCGTTTTGCCGTTCATCTGCGCCGCCGTGCGCAGCGGTGAGTCGGCGCGGGTGATCATCGCAATATGCGGTTTCGCGCTGCGATAGAGCCCGCCGGGTGCGACGAGCTTGATCGGAATGTTCTTTGCATACGCGGTGACGAGCGGGATGATGCTCGACTTGCCCACTTGGTAGGATCCGCCGACGACGCCCGCGGTAATAGCCGAGCCGCTGGTCTGCGGCGTCAGATCGACGTCCAAGCCCGCCGCGCGGAACATGCCGCTTTTTTGCCCCCACAGCACCGGCAACACCGATTCCTCGGC
>Ga0182030_10010730_pt1 | contig 18548 bp, 15 predicted proteins | sample 812S3MmetaG_FD_121299 | JGI IMG/M metagenome (GOLD analysis project Ga0182030, IMG submission 121299) | Permafrost microbial communities from Stordalen Mire, Sweden - 812S3M metaG (Illumina Assembly) | ecosystem: Environmental > Terrestrial > Soil > Wetlands > Permafrost | place: Sweden...
GCGGCTGCCGCCAAGCACGGCCACAACATCTCGTGGCGCGAGGTGCTGGCGGGTGAAAAGGCGTTCAACGAGACCGGGGACTGGCTTCCCACCGAGACCATCGAGGTTTTCAGGGAGTACCTCATCGGCATCAAGGGCCCGCTGACCACGCCGATCGGTGGCGGGTTCCGTTCGCTCAACGTGGCCTTGCGCCAGCTCCTCGACCTCTATGTGTGCCTGCGACCGGTGCGCTGGTTCCAGGGTGTGCCCTCCCCGGTGAAGCGCCCCGACCTGGTGGACATGGTGATCTTCCGGGAGAACACCGAGGACATCTACGCCGGTCTCGAAGTCGAGGAGGGCACCCCCGAGGCCAAGCGGGTCATCGAGTGGCTCCATGAGGAACTGGGCTGGGATATCCGGGCCGATTCCGGGATCGGGATCAAGCCCATTTCGATCACCGGTTCCAAGCGGCTCATCCGGGCGGCCATCCAGTACGCCATTGAGCATGAGCGCCCGTCGGTCACCATGGTCCACAAGGGCAACATCCAGAAGTACACCGAGGGTGCGTTCCGCAAGTGGGGCTACGACCTCGTGCGCGAGGAGTTTGCCGACGTCGCCGTGGGTTGGGACGACTGCGACGGAAAGCCCGGCGGCAAAATTCTGGTCAAGGACAACATCGCCGACATCACGCTGCAGCAGGTCCTGACCCGGCCCGAGGATTTCGATGTCATCGCCACCACCAACCTCAACGGGGACTACCTCTCCGACGCCCTGGCCGCCCAGGTCGGCGGGATCGGCATCGCCCCCGGCGCCAACATCAACTACGTGACCGGCCACGGCATCTTCGAGGCAACGCACGGCACCGCACCCAAGTACGCAGGGCAGGACAAGGTCAACCCCGGCTCGCTGCTGCTCTCCGGAGTGCTCATGTTCGAGCACCTGGGATGGACCGAGGCAGCCAACGACATCGTGGCCGCCCTGGAAGCCACCATTGCCGACAAGATCGTGACCTACGACTTTGCCCGACAGATGGAGGGGGCGACCGAGGTCAAGACCTCCGAGTTCGCCAGCGCCATCGTTGACCGCCTCTAGCCTTCGCACCCCAGTGCCCCGGAACGGCGCCCACGCGGCGGTCCGTCCAGCCCGCCCCGAGTGGCAAGAGCAGGGAAGTCGAGCCCCGGCTTGCCTTCTACCGGGGTGCCTGCCGTATCGTCGTCGTCCAACGCACCCGCCCGCGTCCATGGAGGTCCGATGTCCGCTGCTCCCGTACGTGTCGCCGTAACTGGCGCCGCCGGCCAGATCGGCTACAGCCTGCTGTTTCGTATTGCCAGTGGCCAGCTTCTTGGCCCTGACCAGCCCGTGATCCTGCAACTCCTGGAGATCACCCCGGCCCTCGGTGCCCTGCAGGGCGTGGTGATGGAACTCGACGACTGCGCCTTCCCGTTGGTATCGGAGATCCTCACCACCGACGACCCCAACGTGGCCTTCGGCGACGTCAACATCGCGCTGCTGGTGGGAAGCCGGCCGCGGACCAAAGGGATGGAGCGCGGCGACCTCCTCTCGGCCAACGGAGCGATCTTCACGGTGCAGGGCAAGGCCCTGTCCGACAACGCCGCCTCCGACGTCAAGATCCTGGTCGTCGGAAACCCGGCCAACACGAACGCGCTCATCGCGCAGCAGTCCGCCCCCAACATCCCCGCAGAGCGGTTTACAGCGATGACCCGCCTGGACCACAACCGAGCCATCGGTCAGGTGGCGGCCAAGTCCGGTCACCCCGTGTCGGACATCACCAACATGACCATTTGGGGCAACCACTCGGCGACGCAGTACCCCGACTTGTTCCACACCAGGATCGCCGGCAAGCCCGCAGCGGAAATCATCGGCGACGAGGCCTGGATCGCCGACGAGTTCATCCCCACCGTGCAGAAGCGGGGGGCGGCCATCATCGAAGCCCGGGGTGCCTCGAGCGCGGCGTCCGCCGCCAATGCGGCCATCGACCACGTGCGCGATTGGGTGACCGGAACGCCGGCCGACAACTGGGTATCGATGGCCATCCCCTCCGACGGCTCCTACGGTATCGCTGAGGGGCTGATCGCCTCGTTCCCGGTCACTACAGCCAGCGGCGAGTACGAGATCGTGGGCGGCCTCGAACTCGACGACTTCTCCCGGGCCCGTATCGATGCCAGCGCCGCAGAGTTGGCCGACGAGCGCGACGCAGTCAAAGGACTCGGTCTCATTGGCTGAGTCAGGCCGACTAAGCACGCCGGGCCATATGGGGGTAACGTCAGATTCACTTTCGACCTGGGGAGGTCCGACTGTGCAGCTATGCGACGTGATCGACGATGGGTTCCTGGCCCGTTACCGGGCACTTCTCGACGCCGAAGACGAGGCGTTCGATGAACTCGAACACAGCTTTGAGGACGGCAACCGGGAACATTTCGACGCCGATCTGTTGGCGTGGCGCGATGCAGTCGAGCGCAAGCTCGGCTACCTCCACCGGATGGGCCTGGTTCGCCCACCGGCCCTCAGTACCTGAGGCGTTGAGCACCTAAGGCGTTCAGTCAGCGCAGTCGCCTACGGTGTCGGCGTGCGCCGATCCATTGATGACCATTTCGATGATCACCCGGTCGACGACGAAGAACGGCCGCCCGCGTCTTGGGCGGTTGGTCTTTCCGATGACTGCGAGGGCTGCAACGACATCCGTGTTGTGCTGACCCTCGAAGAGGTGGGCCGGCCCGGCGCCGGCGTAGTGGCCCACCTGTCCGCGGACAATGCCCGCCGGCTGCGTCAGGCCTTAGCTGCGGCGTTGCGCGAAGTGGGCGAGGACCCGGGTCACTGATCCGGCGCCAGGACGCACTGGTCGAGCCCGTTGTCGCCGGCGACGGCGTCGGCCCTCGACGCTTCGGCGGCGATGGCTGCGCTCAGGGTGCTGGCCGTCTCGGCCTTGGGCGCGGTGACCGCTCCCGCGTCGGCTCGCAGCCAGTTGGCGTAGTTCGTTTCGTCGGTGCTGTAGGCCTGCCACCACCCCAGCCACAGATTCACGCGCCCGATATCGTCGGGCAACGACGGCAGTTGCCGGAGGCGTCCGGCAACCTGGGTCACCGTTGCCGCCCACTTGCTCATGGCCGCGGCCGACACGGTCGGCGTGGTCGCCGTCATGGCGGCGCCGGCCGAGGGGCGCGCGCCGCTCAGCGTGGTGTTGCACAAGGTGTTGCTGTCGATGACGAACTGCGGGTCGGTCTGGGACCACGGCAACGCGGCGACCGGCCGGCTCAGGCTCACGCTGGCCGCCAAGGCCAGCAGGCCGGCCAGGGCGACAGCCACGACGGCGAGGACAGGACGGCGGTTATTCCACGACGGGGCGCGGACCACTGAAATGCGCGCCGCGGCGTCGCTCGCCGAGCGCGAAGCGCTATCGGGCGCTCCCGGAACCGGGGGGAACGCTTTGGCCAGGGGTCGTGGGGCCGGCCGAGCGGACGTGGCCGCGGCGACCGCGGGGAGCCACGGAGAACGCGCCGGCCCTTCCAGGATCGGTCCACCGGTGTCACCGGGGAGCGGCGGGGCGATCCAATCGCTGTCGGGCAGGTCCCAACTGGGGCGTATCCGCCGTTGATCGGACCAATCCCGGCCGCTCCAATAGCGGACACACGTTGGGTTGTCCGGATCGCGGTACCACCCCGGCGGCCGGAGCGACGACGAGGGCATCGGCTCAGTAGGTGGTGGCTGCCCGCACACTGGCGGGGACGAGATCAAGGCCCGAGACCTGCCGCAGCGCGTCAGAGATGCCCGAGAGATTGCCCGATACGCGGAGGCGACCGTCGAGCAGAGCCGCCTGGGTCGACAGTTCGCCGCGGGCGATGGCTGCCGCGGTCCCGTAGTCGCTGGTGAACGTCACGGTCGGCTCCCGCGTCGAGCCGCCCTCGAAGCGAACCGCCTCGCCCGACACGACCAGTTGGTAGCGGACCTCGCCCAGTGGGGTGGCGGTCACCACTTGTTCGAGGACGCACGGATCATCTTTGGCCGGTACGTTCGACGCAGCGTGGACCGCGTCGAGTTGAGCGAACCACTCCGGGGAGAGGAAACGAGCCATGCCCCCCAAGGTTTACCAGCGTCGTGGCCCTCAAGGGAACCCGAGTTTTTCCTTTCCCCTCCGTTTCCCCCGCCGGCGCAGCCTCAGAGGGCGACGACCTGGCTCCCGTAAACACTTTGTCGGCTGGCGGGCCCCGGCTCGGGGCAGGTGAGCCCGGTGTCGAGGCGCAGCGGCCCTGGAGCGCAGTCGGCGGGAAGGACCACTTCGACCCGGCCCACCCGAACACAGCTGTCGGCGCCGAGATCGCCACCGAAATGCCAGGTGCGGCTCCCGCCCGGCCACTGCAGCTGCGCCCGGACGATGACCCCGGCCAGCGGGACCCGGAGGTCGCTGACCACGTGCACGTCGAGGCGTACCCGCTCTCCGGCGCGGTAGCTGGGGCGGGGCCGGTCGGCCACCACGATGACCGGTGCGCACGCTTCGACCAAGGCGGCGTACCCGGTCTTGGCCACCCGCTGGTGATCGAGGACCGACCAACTCACGGCCTCTTGGGCATCCGCCAGCAGAAACTGGCAGAACCCGCCGGTCGGGCGGTACTTCAGCCGGCGCAGGGTCTCGATGTGAAAACGGATGAGTTCGGCCTGGTACGCCTGGGTGGCCTCTCTCCAGGCGGGCAGGTCGGGGTAGTCGGCCGGGGGCAGGCGTTCGTCGAAGATGGCCTTTTGCAGTCCGTGGGCCCGTTCCAGCCGGTCCCAGTCCAGGTCAGGCCACTTGTCGGGGTCCATGAAGGCGTCGGAGTGGGGGACGGCCTGGGCTCCGAACTCTCCTACCCAGCGGGCCAGGACGGGGAAGCGGGCCAGCATGGGCGCCAGGTCCCGGCCGCTGCCCCGGTACCACCCGTAGTAGAGGTGCGTGTCGGTGCCCCCCAAGGGGTGCGGGAGCACGCCCGAGTTGGGCACCACCGGACGGGAACCGTCGCTTTTGCTCAACGCCCGCTTCAGCGAGCGGTCCAGGCGGGTGCGATTCCACGATGGAAGAGCCTGGCCGCTGAGGCGTCGCCAGCGGTCACCCCGGCTGGTCGGGTTGGCCGGCGACGCTTCGAGCGCGAACGGCTCGTTGTGCGCGCACCATATGGCCACCGAGGGGTGATGGGCCAGCAGGTCGACGGCGGCACGGGCCTGGCGGACGGCCTGTTTGCGAACCCCTTTATAGGCCCATTGCAGCGGCAGGTCCTGCCACAGCAACATTCCCGCGCGATCCGCCGCCTCGTAGAGCTCGCGCCGGGCCACGTGGGCGTGGATACGCAGCACATCGAGGCCGGCATCGGTGCCGAACGCCACGTCACGGGCCAGTTCCTCGGCGGTGGCGTCGGCCGGAGCCCGGCGGGTGGGGCCCAGATTGGCGCCTTTGAGGAACATCCGCTCGCCGTTGACGGTCGCCACGAAGTTGCGCATGCCGATGTGGCGTAGCCCGGTGGTCACCTCTTGGCGGTCGCTCGCTTCGCCTCCCACGCTCACCTCGATCTGGACCCGATGCAGAGGTTGGCCGCCCAACGCGCGAGGCCACCACAGTTCCGGGGATTCGACCATGACCCGCCAACGGACCCGGTTGGCTCCTTGCGCCAGGCGGTGTTCGGACGTCGCCCCGGCGACCGGTCTTGTGTCGCCCTGCTCGGGGAGGACCCGGGTGTCGATTTGGGCGGTACAGCTGTCGGTGGTATCGAGGGTGGCCACCACCTCGAGGGTGGCCCGCTCGGCGTTGGCCTCCGGGCAGGTGACGCGCAGACTGGCGATGCGGACCTGGCCGGTGTGGGTGATGCGCACGGGCGCCCAGATGCCACCCGGATTCCATTCCTCGTCGATGCAGTCCCAATGCTGGTAGACGCCGGTGAGGTTGCGTTTGGCCCGACGGTCGCGCTGTGGCGTGCAGGCCACTTCGATGGCCAGGAGGTGTTCCGCCCCGGTGGTCAGGTGCTGCGTCACCTCGAAACTGTGGGGGGCGAAGTAGCCCTCGGTGTCGCCCAGGTAGGAACCATCGAGCCATACGTCACCCTGATAGAAGACCCCCTCCAGGGTCAGCCAGGCTCGCGCCGCCTCCGCGGCCGATTGGGGCGCCGTGAAACGTCTTCGGTAAAGAAGCGGACCGTCGGAAGTGGCGAAAGCCGGCGAAGAGCGCCAGTGGCCGGGCACCGGAACGTGTTCCCACGAACGGTCGTCGAGTCCGGGGTCGGGGAAAGAACGGCGCAGCTCGTCATCGGCGACCCGAGCGCTCCACGATCCGCCCAGGTCCATTTGTCGAGGCTATCGGGAGGCCACCGCGACGGCGTGCACCACCGATGGCCCACAGGCCAGGCAGCGGGGCCCGTTCGTCGAAATGTTCGCAGCCGGCGCGCACCTCCTGCCGGGGCCGGCCAGGTTGTCCCAACCTTTTCTTGTCGGTTCCTTCCCTTCCGCTCTTGAAGACAAACCGCAGGGCGGATGAGCGTTGTCATCCCACCCGGGTACCGTGTGACCTATGACATCGCGACCGGCCAGTCTTGGGCAGCTCCGGGAAGCCGGGTGGGAATCCGTCCCGGTAAAAGAAGAAGTCCGTCGCAACGCGGCCGCTCGCATCGCCGCGGGCAAGCCGTTGGTCGATGGCGTGTTGGGTTACGAGGACACGGTCCTTCCCCAGCTCGAAAATGCGCTGCTGGCCTGCCATGACATCATCTTCCTGGGCGAGCGGGGGCAGGCCAAGACCCGGCTCATCCGTTCTCTGACCGACCTCCTCGACGAGTGGCTGCCCATCGTCGCAGGCTCGGAAATCCTCGACGATCCTTATCACCCCGTGTCCCGCCACGCCCGCGAGCTGGTGGCCGAGCGGGGCGACGATACCCCCATCGAGTGGGTGCACCGTTCACTGCGTTACGGCGAGAAGCTGGCTACCCCCGACACCTCCATCGCCGATCTCATCGGCGAGGTCGACCCCATCAAGGTGGCCGAAGGCCGGTACCTGTCCGACGAGTTGACCCTGCACTACGGGCTGGTGCCGCGGACCAACCGGGGGATCTTCGCCATCAACGAACTGCCTGACCTGACCGAGCGAATCCAGGTCGGTCTTCTCAACGTGCTCGAGGAACGCGACATCCAGGTCCGCGGCTACAAGATTCGGCTTCCCCTCGACGTGATGTTGGTGGCTTCCGCCAACCCGGAGGACTACACCAACCGCGGACGCATCATCACCCCGCTCAAGGACCGCTTCGGCGCCCAAATCCGGACCCACTATCCCCTGGACGTGGCCACCGAACTCCAGGTTGTGCGCCAGGAAGCCCGGGACCTCGATGCCATCGGCGTGAAAGTCGAAGTCCCCGACTTTATGGCCGAGGTGGTGGCCACCTTGTCCCACCTGGCCCGCCAGAGTCCCCAGATCAATCAGCGCTCCGGGGTGTCGGTGCGCCTGAGCGTGGCCAACTACGAGACCCTGGTGGCCAGTGCGGTGCGCCGGGCGTTGCGCCTCGGTGAGTCGGTGGCCGTGCCCCGGGTGTCGGACCTCGATGCCATGGCTGCATCGACCTCCGGCAAGGTGGAGATCGAGAGCATCGACGAAGGCCGCGACGGCCAGATCATCGAACGGTTGCTCAAGCAGGCGGTGCTCGCCGTGTTCAAGGAGCGTTGCCCTATGGACCAGCTGCGGGCTGCCCTGGCCGGATTCGACGAGGGAACCGTGCTCCACACCGGCGATGACGTGGCCTCGAGCCGTTACGCCACCGAACTGGGGGCGCTTCCTGCACTGGCCGGCCCGGTGATGGTGCTCGCGGGCAGCGAGGCGCCCGCCGCGGTGGCGTCGGCCACAGAGTTCATTCTCGAGGGACTGCACCTGTCCAAACGTTTGAACAAGGACTCCGCCGGCACCCGCGCCACCTATCACGCCCGCTAGGAGGAGTTGTGGCCCGCTTCAGCTACTCGCGTTGGGACGGCACCCAGGTCGGCTTCGACATGGGGGCCGACGAGGCCTTCGCGGAGATCAACGACGAGTTACTGACCCACGGGGACCTCAACCAGGCGTTGCAGCGTCTGCTGCAGCGCGGTTTCTCGGACCGCAACGGCGAGCGGGTTCAGGGCATGCGCGAGCTGCTGGAGCGTCTGCGTCAGCGCCGCCGCGAAATGCTCGAGCAGAATGACCTCGGCGGCGTCTACGAGGATGTCGCCCAGCGCCTGCGCGAAGTGCTCGACATGGAACGGGCCGGTATCGACGAGCTGGCCCAGCGGGCCAAAGACTCCGGGGATCAGCGCCGGGCGGAGATCGCGGAGCAAGCCGCGGCGGAGCGCCGCATGGAGCTCGATCTGCTTCCGCCGGACCTGGCGGGCCAGGTCCAAGCCCTGCAGGAACGCGACTGGACGTCTGCGGAGGCCCAGGCCAAGTTCGAGGAGCTGATGGACCAGCTGCGCTCTGAGCTCATGCAGAGCCATTTCAACCAGATGGCCGGCGCGATGTCGGATGTTTCGCCCGAAGCCCTGCAGCGCACGAAAGACATGTTCAACGAGCTGAACCGGATGCTCGAGAAGCGCCAGGCGGGCGAGGACACCGAAGGCGACTTCGCCCGGTTTATGGACAACTTCGGCGACTTTTTCCCGGGCAGTCCTGAGACCCTCGATGAGCTGTTGGAGCAGATGGCCCAGCAGATGGCAGCGATGCAGGCCATGTTGAACTCCATGAGCCCCGAGCAGCGGGCCCAGCTCCAGGGGTTGTCCGAGGCCCTGATGGAGGACATGGATCTGCGTTGGCAGGTCGACCGGTTGAGCGCCAACTTGCGCCAAGCGTTCCCCCAGGCCGGCTGGGGCCGCCAGTACGACTTCAGCGGCCAGGATCCGATGGGCATGGCCGACGCGGCCGGGCTGATGAACGCGTTGGGCGATATGGATCAGCTGGAAAATCTGATGACCACCGCCGGGAGCCCGGGGGCGTTGGCCGACGTCGATTTGGATCAGGCCGCCCAGATGCTGGGCCCTGACGCGGCGCGCAGCTTGGAGGCTTTGGCGAACGTCGTCAAGCAACTGCGCGACGCCGGCCTCATCGATCAGCGGGAGGGCCGGCTCGAGTTGACCGCCCGCGGGGTGCGCCGCATCGGGCAAAACGCCTTGTCCGATTTGTTCTCCAAGCTGGTCAAAGACCGGATGGGTCGCCACCCCGTCGAGCGGCTGGGCATCGGCCACGAACGGACCTATGAGACCAAGACCTACGAGTGGGGTGACCCGTTCAACCTGTCGATCGAGCGAACCGTGCGCAACGCCTTGGCCCGGGCCGGCCAGGGCACCCCGGTCCGCCTGTCGCCCGACGACTTCGAAGTGGAGCGCACCGAGAGCCTGACGCGGACCTCGACGGTGCTGATGGTCGACCTGTCGCTGTCGATGCCCATGCGGGACAACTTCCTGGCGGCCAAGAAGACGGCGATGGCTCTGCATGCGCTGATCTCGTCGCAGTACCCGACGGACTATCTGGGCATCGTCGGTTTCGGCGAGTACGCCCGGGAGATCAAGGCCGAACAGTTGCCGGAGGCGTCGTGGGACTACACCTACGGCACCAACATGCAGCACGCGCTGATGCTGGCCCGCAGGATGCTGGCCCGCCAAGGTGGCACCAAGCAGGTGATCATGATCACCGACGGCGAACCCACCGCCCATATCCCGCCCGGTAGCAGCGAGGCGTTCTTTTCCTATCCGCCGGCGGCCGAGACGATCCAGGCCACCCTTTCCGAGGTGCAGCGCTGTACCAAGGATGGGATCACCATCAACACCTTCATGCTCGACGCCACGGGATACCTGAAGAACTTCGTCGATCACATGACCCGGATGAACAGGGGAAGGGCCTTTTACACCACGCCGGAGAGCCTCGGTGACTACGTGCTGGTGGACTTCCTGGAGTCCAAGCGGGTGGCTCGCGGCGGGAAGCGCCGGCGGACGGCCTGAGCCACCGGCCAGCGACGGGCCGCCCACCTAAAAGCCCTGCGCAGGGCCCGCGTAAAAATTGTGCAAAGGTAGCCAGGATGCACGTGATCGTCGTGGGCTGCGGACGGGTCGGATCGGAGCTTGCGCTGCGCTTGGAGCGCGAGCACCACAGCGTGGCCATCTTGGACAAGCGCGCCGTGTCGTTCCGCCGCCTCCCCCAGACCTGGACGGGCGGCACGGTGGTCGGTTTCGGGTTCGACCAGGACGCCTTGCGGGCCGCGGGCGCTGACGAGGCCGATGCGCTGGCCGCGGTGACCAGCGGCGACAACACCAACATCCTCACCGCCCGTATCGCCCGGGAGACTTTCGAGATCCCCAACGTGGTGGCCCGAATCTATGACCCTCGCCGAGCCCTCATCTACCAGCGGCTCGGTATACCCACCGTGGGTACCGTCAGCTGGACCGTCGATCAGGTGACCAGGCGGCTCCTGCGGGACCAGACGACCGTGGCGTGGACCGACCCCACCGGCGACGTCAACATGGTGGAGATCGCCCTCCCCGACGCCCTGGCCGGGCGCAGGCTGGATTCGCTGGCCGACGGCGACCGCTTTCGACCGGTCATGCTCACCCGGGGCGGCCAGGCCCGCCTGGCTACCGCCGAGATGGTAGGGCAGGAAGGCGACGTGCTGCTGTTCGTGGCTCGTAGCGATGCGCTGACCGACCTCCACCAACATCTGGCGGGCAACATCCGGGTGCCCCGATGAAAGTAGCGATCGCCGGGGCGGGCAACGTCGGGGTTTCCGTCGCTCAGGACCTGTGTCTGGGGGGTCACGAAGTGCTCCTCATAGAATCCGACACCGAACTGGTCGCCCGGCTGCGGGCCACCATGAGTTGCCGCTGGTTCGAGGGTGACGCCTGCGAGGTGAGCACCCTGACCGAGGCCGGGCTGGCCGACGCCGACGTGGTGGTGGCCGCCACCGGCGACGACGAGGACAACCTGGTGATCTCGTTGCTGGCCAAGCAGGAGTTCGCCGTGCCCCGGGTCATCGCCCGGGTCAACCACCCCAAGAACCTGTGGCTGTTCAACGAGACGTGGGGTGTGGATGTCGCCGTGTCGACCCCGCATCTGATGACGGCGCTGGTGGAAGAAGCGGTGTCGGTCGGCACGCTCGTGCGGTTGCTCAGCTTCGCCGAAGGCAAGGCCCGTTTGGTGGAAGTGACCTTGGCTGACGACGCCCCGGCCTGTGCCACCGCTATCTCCGAGCTCGGCGTACCCCGTGATGCCAGCATCGTGGCCGTCATACGCGACCGGCGGGTGATCGTTCCGCGGGGTGACACCGTCCTCGAAGCAGCAGACGAGGTCATCGTTTTGGTGACCGACGATTCGGAGGACGACCTCCGCAGGATTCTGGTTTCGCCGCTGTAGAACTGGCGGCGGGAGTCGGTGCCGTCACCGCAGCGCTCACCAACCCCCGACGTCTATCGGTCGAGCGAGGCCAGTACCTGCGCCCGGGCGGCGCACACATCCATGCCCGCCGCTTTGAGCGCCGTGGTGGCCCGACCGCGGTCCTCTGCCATCAATGCGAACAGCAGATGTGACGGGCCGATGTATCCGTACCGGGGTCCGCCGGCCTCCGCCACGAACAGGGCCAGGATCTCGTTGAGGTCAGCCGAAAAAGGAGGGCAGGGGGTGGCGCGAGCGGCCCGGGGGTTCACGCGGGCCGTGATCTCCTTGGCCAGCCGCTCAGGGTCAGCGCCCAGGCCGGCGAGGAGTCGGGCGCCTACCCCGGTTTCGTCTCCGATGAATGCCAGCAGCAGGTGTTCGGCCTCGGTGAAGTCTTGGCCGAGGCGACGAGCCTCGTCCTGGGCGTTGCGCAGCACGATCCGACCCTGGTCGGTGAAGCTTTCAAGCACACCCCACAGGCTGGTGGCGGGCCGCGCAACGAGTTCGCTAATTTTCCGGCTGGTGGCGTAAAGCCTTCGTCAAGGAACCGTTGTTTTCGGTGGCTTCGATCGTCTGCAGGGCGGTCGCGAAGCGCTCGTAGCGTTCTTCCACATCGCGACGGTCGTCGGCTTCGGGGATATCGGACCGGCTGGCCCGGGCAATTCGCTCCGCCTGGTGCGACAAGACCAGGCGCTGGGCGGCGTCGGTGGTGTAGCTGAGCACTTTGGTCAGACCGTCCATCTGGCGGATGGCGACCGCGGGCATCTCGCGACTCGCTTGGCGGATCTTGTCGGAGGCCCGATTGACGATCCGGGCGTAATCTGGCCCCGGTTCGATGAGGCGGATGGTGCCGTGGCGGTCACGGTGCACGCCTTCGGGGAGGTGCCGCTCCGACACTTTGCATAACCCGTCGCTCAGCCAGTCGATACAGGTGAGGGCGGTGAAGGTGTCGTTGACCGCGGCGGACAGGGCGCGGATGGCGATCTCCACGAGCTGGTCGATGGGGAACACCGGGTCCTGGGTGAGGGTGCGGTGGGCGCCCGGGACGTGGGAGCGCTGCAGGGCCCGGGTGACCGACGGTGCGGCCTCGGGGGGCCACACCCGGGCCAGCGGCAGGCCGGCGGTGATGAAATGGCCGGGGCGGTAGAGGAGTTGGAGCACCGTGTCGGTGGATTCGGCGATGCCGACCAGCTCTTCGTAGCGGACGAACTGCAGATAGCCGCTCGTGCGGGCGGCCACCGGCCGGCCGTTTTCGGCCAACCGCACTTTTATCTCGGCCACACTTGGGGTCCCGGTCGTGTGGGCTGCCTCGTTGGTCACCGGGGGGAACTGGGCGTCGATAGCGCGACCGAGGTCGCGCGAGACGCCGGCGATCACCTGCGGAAGCTGAATGGTGACCGCGATGTGATGGATGAAATAGATCAGCACCACAAGGTCGGTCACCAGGAGCAGGAGGGCCATGGTGATGGAGATGTTGGGTACGAACGCCCCGTGGGGACCTGAGCTGGTGATCGACCCGAGAGCCAGCACGGAGTAAAAGAAGGTGGCTACGAACGCTCCCAGCGAGATCTGGGTGCCGAGGTCACGGATGAAGTTTCTGAGCATTCGGGGCCCGAACTGCTGCGAGGCCAGCGTTAGGGCCACGATGGTCACCGAGAAGACCACGCCGACCACGGTGATGACCGCCGCCGCGATCGTGCTGAGCAGTTGACGGCCGGCGTCCGCGCTCCCCGTATCGGCCCACGCCGGGAGGCGGAAGTCCCCCCGGTACACGGCCCGATCGAGGAGGTAGGTCACCGCGAACAGCACGATGACGAGGGCCACCATCACGGCGGGGACAAGCCACAGGGTGGTACGCAGCGCCTCGCGGCGCCAACTCGGTAACCAGCGGCGCCACAAGGTCATTGGACTCCTACGGAAGATCGGTTCTGATGCCGACCAGGCTTCCCGGCGCTCCCTCGACAGTGTACCCCCGCCCGCTTCGCGGTCCGGGCACGGAGCTCAGCGCTCGAAGCGGTAGCCCATGCCCGGTTCGGTGAGGAAATGCACGGGGTGGGCGGGGTCCGGCTCCAGTTTGCGCCGGATCTGTGCCATGAACACCCGCAGGTAGTGCGTCTCGCTCGAGTAACCGGGTCCCCACACCTCCCCCAGCAGTTGGCGCTGGGTGACCAGGCGACCCTCGTTGTGGACCAGCACTTCCACCAGATGCCACTGGGTCGGGGTGAGGCGCACCTCGGCGCCCGCCCGCTGGACCCGCTTGGCGCTCAGATCGATCACGAAGTCGGGGGTGGTCACGGTCGCTTCGGCGGCTGGTGGCGCAGCCCGGCGCAAGGCGGCTCGCACCCTGGCCACCAGCTCTCCCATCCCGAACGGTTTGGTGACGTAGTCATCGGCTCCCGCGTCGAGCGCGGCGATCTTGGTTTCCTCGGTGTCGCGGGCCGACAGCACCATGATGGGGACCTTGGACGAGGCGCGCAGGCGCGCCACGACCTCCAGGCCGTCCATACCGGGCAGGCCCAGGTCAACGATCACCAGGTCGGGGTGGCGCCGGGCCAGTTCCAAAGCTGCCGCTCCCGAAGCCGCCAGGTCGACCTGGTAGCCGCGGGCGGCCAGGTTGAGCTCGAGGGTGCGGCGGATCTGTGGTTCGTCGTCGACGACGAGGACCCGGCTGGTCACCGTGCGGCCTCCCGGGCCGGCGGACCGGCGCTCGACGGAGCGCTCAGGGGAAGCGCGATCACCGCGGTGAGACCGCCGCCGGGCGTGTCTTCCAGGCTCAGCTCCCCTTTCATGGCCTCCACGAAGCCACGCGACACGGCCAGGCCGAGCCCCACCCCACTGGGCTGGCCGGCGGAGGACCCGTCGCCCAGGCGCTGGAAGGGGCGGAACACCTCCTCGCGTTGCTCGAGCGGGATTCCGGGGCCGACATCGACGATCCGCAACTCGAGGCGCCGCGAGCCAGGAGAGGTCGGCCCGTCGCCACCCCCCCGGACCCACAGGTCCTCCGGGGGAGCGTCGCCTGCTTCGATGCGTACCGTCGCTCCCGGCCGGTTCCAGGCCAGCGCGTTGGCCACCAGGTTGGCCACCGCCCGCTCCAACAGGGACGGGTCGGCTTCGACGGTGGGCAGGTTTTCGGGAACTTCGACGACGACCGACGCCGTGGAACCCGAGAGGCTGGCCAGCGCGGCGGCGACCACCTCGTCGAAGCCGACGGGCTGCAGGTGGGCGGCCAGTCCTCCGGTTTGCAGCCGGCTCATGTCGAGCAGATTCCCGACCAGACGGTTGAGGCGATCAGTCTCCGCGTCGATGGTGGCAACGAACGAGCGCGCCACGTCAGGGTCCCACTGCACCTCATCGGACAGCAGGCTGGTGGCGCAGGCCTTGATGGAGGCCAGCGGGGTGCGCAGATCGTGGGACACCGCGGCCAGCAGCGCGGTGCGGAGTTCGTTGGCTTCAGCCAGTGTCTGGGCGTCGGCCGCCCGCTCGGCGAGTTCCTCCTGTTCCCGAACCAGCCGCAGATGCTCCACGAACGCGGAGAGCAGGCGGCGATCGCCTTCATCGAGTCGCTCGCTGTCGACCACCAGCACGGTGTTGGGGGCGATCTCGGCGAAGAACGTCCCGTCGGTAGGCCGCGTCGGAAGGGGCTGGCCGGCGCCGGCCTGCACCCTCCAGCTGCCGTCGTCCGCATCGCCGTTGGTGTGCAGCACAGCGACCGCGTCCGCCCCGAACATGGTGCGCAGCTCCGACACCAGCGGATCGAATCCCAATCGGGCGCCCACCAGGTTCCCGCCGACAAGCCGGGTGAGCGCCTCGGCTTCGGCGCGGGCCCGGGCCACTTGCACCGCGCGGCGGGCCAGGCGGTCCATGGACAGGGCGACGGTGACGGCGACGACGACGAAAACCACCAGCGCCGCGGCGTCCCCTCCCCGGTTGATGGTCAAGCTGTGGACCGGTGGCACCAAGAACCAGTCGGCGAAGCCGAATCCCACCAGCGCGCCGACGACGGCTGGCGCCAATCCGCCGATGGTGGCCACCGACACGACCCCCAACAGCACGAGGGGAAGGGTGCCGGTCGGGCTGAGCGAGGAGCGCACCGGGATCAGAGCCAGCACCAGTCCAGGTAGGGCGGCGAGGGCCAGGAGCCACCCGCTGACCCGTCGGCGGAACGACAGGGTGGCCAGGCGGTGGCGGCCCGGGAGCCGGGGCAACAGGCTCGTCTGGGACGCTCGCTGGGTCAACGGCCGGTCGTCGGCGAACGCGTGGCCTCCTTCTTCGAGGTCGGCCACCGGTCGCCCGCCGGGAGGCCCGGGAGCGTCGGAGGAACCGATCACATGGACGTCGATCTCCCCCGCGTAGCGAATGACGTCATTGATGACCGATCCCCGGAACAGCTGCGCCCAGCGGCTCCGGTGGGTGGCTCCCAGCAGCAGCTGAGTGGCATTCTCGGCTCGGGCGAAGGCGGCCAGGTCTCTTCCCACGTCGGCGCCGGTGATCTCGGCGAAGCGGCCGCCCAGTTCGTCGAGCAGCGCCCGCTGCGCGTCGAGGAGCGACCCTGCGGGCGGCGCCACTCCGTCCACGTTGCGGACATGCACCCCCACCAGTTCTGCGTGCGCCCGAGCGGCCATGCGCGCACCGCGGCGAATCAGGCGATCGCCCCTCGCCGCGCCGGTGAGGGCGACCACCACCCGCTCCTTGGTCTCCCACGGATCGGCGATCCCGTGACGGGCCCGGTACTCCTGGAGGCCTTCATCGACCCGGTCCGCCACCCACAGCAACGCGAGCTCGCGCAGCGCCGTCAGGTTGCCCACCCGGAAGTAGTTGCCGAGCGCCGCCTCCACCCGTTCCGACCGATAGATGTTGCCGTGCGCCATGCGGCGGCGCAGGCTCTCGGGCGACATGTCGACCAGCTCGATCTGGTCCGCCCGGCGCACCACCCCGTCGGGAAGCGTCTCGCGCTGCTGGATTCCAGTGATGGCCCCTACCACGTCGTTGAGGGATTCCAAATGTTGGATGTTGACGGTGGAGATCACGTTTATCCCCGCGTCGAGCAACTCCTCGACGTCCTGCCACCGTTTGGTGTGACGCGAACCGGGGACGTTGGTGTGGGCCAACTCGTCGACCAGGGCCAGCGAGGGCGCTCGCGCCAGGACGGCGTCCACATCCATTTCCTCGAATACCTGGTCCCGGTACGTCGTGAGTTTGCGCGGCACCACCTCGAGGTCCCGGCACTGCGCCTGGGTGTTGGGCCGCCCGTGCGTCTCCAGGTAGGCGACGACGACGTCGCGGCCCCGTTCATGGGTCCGGCACCCCTCGTTGAGCATTGCGTAGGTTTTGCCAACCCCTGGGGCGGCGCCCAGATATACCCGCAGTTTTCCTCTGGCCATGACGATCCGCCGGCGCTTAGGGGACCCGGTCGGGGTCGGCGGTTTTAGCTCCGGCGGGCGCCGGCTGGGCGTCGGGGTCGAGCAGGTAGCCCACCCCCGGCGCGGTGCGTAGCAGCCGGCCCGCCGGATCCTGCAACTTCTGGCGCAAACGGTGCACGTAAGCGTGGAGGTACTGGGCTTCGCGTCCGTACCCGGTACCCCACACCGCGGCCAGGATCATCTCGCGTGTGCACGTCTTGCCCGCGTGCTGTGCCAGGAAGGACAGCACATCGAACTCCTTGGCGGTGAGCCTCACCACTTCACCGTCGATATGCAACTCGCGGTGCACCAGGTCCAGTTCGATGGGTCCCACCGCGACGTGCGCCGGCTGCCCCGCGATGGGCTCCGCTTTGTGATGTCGGATGGCGATACGCACGCGGGCTTCGAGTTCGGCCATCCCGAACGGTTTGGTCACATAGTCGTCGGCCCCCCCGTTCAAGGCGGCCACCTTGCGGTCCTCGGAACCGATGGCCGACAGCACAATGATGGGTACGTCACTCCATTGGCGGATCCGCTTGCACACCACGAGCCCGTCCACATCCGGCAAGCCCAGATCGAGCACCACGACCTCAGGCGAAACCAGCGCGGTCTGGGAGATTCCCTGCTCCCCGTTGGCCGCGGTGACCACCTCGTGGCCCAGCGCCTGCAGCCCGAGACGCAGGGCGCGGAGCAGCGCCGGATCGTCGTCGATCACCAAGATTTTGGCCACCCGTCAGCGGCCGCCCTCGCTGGCGGAGAGCGGCTGGGGGACAACGGACCAAGCGGAGCGCATAGCTCCATTGTGGGGCCTGGCCCGCTGCGCTGCCACCGCAGTTGCCAGCCAATGAGGATTTATTAAGACCGGGGCCGGGCTGTTGAGATTCTGTTCAGGGCGACAGCGAGAACATCGGCGCATGGCAGATTTTCTCGTGGTACTCGGCGTCGTGGCGTTCGCGCTGGCGATGCTCGGCCTGATCTGGGCTTTGGAGCGGGTATGACCGTCTCTCAAGGCATCCTCCTCGCCGTGTCGATCCTGGTCTTCATTTACTTGGGGATCGCCATGTTCAAGCCGGAGTGGTTCTAAATGGGCTTTTTTCTTACCATTCTGACCCTCGTTATCGCCCTCGGTATCACCTGGAGGTACCTGGGCTCCTACATGGCAGCCGTCTTCGACGGTCGCCTCCACTTCCTGCGATGGGCGGAGAGACCCATCTACCGGGCGTTGGGCACCGGACCCGACCACGAGCAGTCGTGGAAACGCTACGGCGGCTCGCTGGTCATCTTCTCCTCGGTGGCCATCGGCCTGACGTATCTGCTCATCCGGATCCAGGGGTCCCTGCCGCTCAACCCGCAGCACCTCGGGGCGGTCAAGCCGGCCCTGTCGTTCAACACCGCAGTGTCGTTCGTGACCAACACCAACTGGCAGAACTACGGCGGGGAATCGACGATGTCGTACTTCTCGCAGATCGGTGCCCTCACCGTCGAACAGTTCGTCAGTCCTGCGGTGGGCATAGCGGTGGCCATCGCGTTGGTGCGCGGCTTTTCGCGTCGGAACTCGCCGACCATCGGCAACTTCTGGGTCGACGTCACCCGCTGCATGCTCTACATCCTCGTTCCCATGGCCTTTGTGGCCGGGATCATCTTCGTCGGTGAGGGCGCGGTGCAGACGCTGGCGGGCACCGTGTCGATCAACGACGCGCTCAACGGTGTCACCCAGACCGTCCCCCGAGGCCCCATCGGCTTTATGGAAGCCATCAAGCAACTGGGCACCA
>Ga0182030_10010731_pt1 | contig 18548 bp, 21 predicted proteins | sample 812S3MmetaG_FD_121299 | JGI IMG/M metagenome (GOLD analysis project Ga0182030, IMG submission 121299) | Permafrost microbial communities from Stordalen Mire, Sweden - 812S3M metaG (Illumina Assembly) | ecosystem: Environmental > Terrestrial > Soil > Wetlands > Permafrost | place: Sweden...
AGCGCCGGGGTGGTTAGGCTGTTTGGCACACTTAAAGGGTAATTATATTTTGCCCATGAAAGCCTTACCAGGACTGGGTTTTAGCCTACAAAAACACACCTTAACTTAACGCACATGCCCCTTCCGGGAGATTTAGAGGGGCTGCTACTTCGGCGGCTCAAACACCGTTCCACACTTTTTACAAGTCCGCAATTCCAAATTAGAATAGAACTTATCCATAACTATCGGAAGGTCTTTTACAATATCATTTACCGGCACCTTTACCTGGTATAACAAGCTGCCACAACCTTCGCAATACCACTGAAAGCCGTCTTCAATTTCTTCACCGTGCTTAATTTCCATCACCAGGCCAACTGAGCCTTCAGGCCTGCGGGGAGAGTGTGGTGTGCGCGCAGGCAACAGAAAAATATCGCCTTCGTTAATATTAATATCGCGCATCTTTCCATCCTCCACTATCTTAACTACTATGTTTCCTTCCAACTGATAAAAGAACTCTTCGGTCTCGTTATAATGAAAATCTTTGCGCTTATTGGGGCCGCCTACCACCATCACTATAAAGTCATGGTTATCGGTGTAAACCACCTGGTTCATTACCGGTGGTTTTAGTAAATGACGGTGTTCATCAATCCATTTCTTAAAATTAAAAGGTGCTATTGCTGCCATTGTTGTCTCTTTAAAATTTTATTCCCAATTCTTAAAACCAAATTCCCGAAACTGTTCGTTCAAATATACTAATTTTCAGCCTGAATAAACTGACCTCCATCTTACTATGAATATTGATTTAAAAGGCAAAAACGCATTTGTTGGCGGAAGCAGCAAAGGCATTGGCAAAGCAGTAGCATTTGAACTGGCGCGATTAGGCGCCAGCATAACCCTGGTAGGACGCGAAGAACCCAGCCTGATGCAATGTTTAATAGACCTCAGTTTTATCGGCAGCAGCGAACAACGTCACGACTATGTGGCCGTTGATTTTTCAGATCCCGATAAAGTTAAATCTGCAGTAGAGCGGCACATTAAAAAAACCAACAAAACCTATCAGATATTGGTGAACAATACCGGTGGCCCTGCCGCTGGTAAAATAGTGGATGCCGAAGAAAAAGATTTTATCAGGGCCTTTGAATCACACGTAATTTGCAACCACCTGCTTACCAAATTGTTTTTGGATGGAATGAAAAAGAGTGGCTATGGCCGCATTATCAATATCATTTCAACCTCAGTAAAACAACCGTTGCCAAACCTTGGGGTAAGCAACACCATCCGTTGGGCTGTAGCAAGCTGGGCCAAAACCATGGCCAATGAGTTGGGCGAATTTGGAATAACCGTAAACAACGTATTACCCGGTGCCACAGAAACAGAACGACTGAGTGCCATAGTTAAAGCCAATAGCGAAAAACTGAATGTTTCAGCTGATGTTGTTAAAGAAGCAATGCTGAAAGAAATACCCATGAAACGTTTTGCCAAAGCCGAAGAAGTAGCCAACGCAGTTGCATTTTTAGCTTCCCCCGCAGCCGCTTATATCACCGGGATTAATGTACCTGTTGATGGTGGAAGAACCAGCAGTTTGTAAAATAACTTCGATAATCGCCCATGGAGAAAATACTAAACTATATCAACGGCGTTTTGCAGGAACCCTCCTCCAAACAATACCTCGATAACTACGAGCCTGCCACCGGTAAGGTATATTCTCAGGTGCCGGATTCTGATACGCAGGATGTTCAACAAGCCATTGATGCAGCCCGCGCAGCCTTCCCCGCCTGGAGCAAAACCGGTTTGGAAGAGCGCATGATGATAATGCTAAAAATTGCCGATGGCATCCAAAACCGCTTTGATGAATTTGTAGCCGCCGAATCAAAAGACAATGGTAAAACATTGCAACTGGCAGCGGCTATGGATATTCCCCGCGCTATTTCCAATTTCCGCTTTTATGCTTCAGCCTTACAACATTTTTCGGCTGAAAGCCACCAAACACCGGGCACAGCTATTAATTATACTTTGCGCCAACCGATAGGCGTGGTAGGCTGTATTTCGCCATGGAACCTACCGCTTTATCTCTTTAGCTGGAAAATTGCCCCAGCCCTGGCCACCGGTAATTGCGTTGTGGCAAAACCCAGCGAAATAACCCCATACACCGCATATCTATTATCGCAGGTTTGTATTGAAGCCGGTTTAGCCAAAGGTGTTTTAAATATTATTCACGGCCTGGGCGGCAAGGCAGGACAGGCAATTATTGAACACCCCGAAATAAAAGCCATCTCATTTACCGGTGGCACCGAAACCGGCAAGCGCATAGCTGCCACGGCTGCACCCATGTTTAAGAAACTATCATTAGAGCTAGGCGGCAAAAATCCCAACCTTGTTTTTGCCGACTGCGATTTTGAAGAAACAGTAAAGCAAAGTGTACGGGCTTCCTTCTCAAATCAGGGAGAGATTTGCCTCTGCGGTTCCCGTATTTTTATTGAGCGCAGTATCTACGAAAAATTCAAAGCAGCTTTTGTTGAACAGGTAAAGACGCTGAAGGTAGGCGACCCCAACGATGCTGCTTCTAATCAAGGCGCAATTGTTTCGTTAGCCCACAAACAAAAAGTGTTATCATATATTCAGTTGGCAACAGAGGAAGGAGGAAAAATTTTAACCGGTGGCCACGAACTAAAATTAGAAGGCCGCTGCGCCGATGGTTATTTTATAGCCCCAACGGTTATCGAAGGTCTTGCATACACCTGCCGCACCCAACAGGAAGAAATATTCGGGCCGGTGGTTACGTTAACTCCTTTTGATACTGAAGAAGAAGCCATTACCATGGCAAACTCTGTAAAATACGGCCTTGCCTCCTCTATCTGGACAAACGATTTAAAACGCGCCCACCGTATAGCAGAAAAAATTGAAGCCGGTATTGTCTGGATTAACTGCTGGCTGCTGCGCGATTTGCGCACCCCTTTTGGTGGCGTAAAAGCCTCAGGCGTTGGCCGCGAGGGAGGTTTTGAAGCCATGAAGTTTTTTACCGAAGCAAAGAATATCTGTATTAAGAATTGAACGTTATTCGATATATTGTAGCTATCATTCAGTCGGTTTAGTGCGGGCATCCGTCCCGGATTAAAGGGCTCTCCTCTCCCTGATGGGTTCGGATTACATCCTCACTCATCGTCCCTCTCCGAAGAGGGACAAATCCAGGTCTCCCTTCGGAGGGGGACGATTACATTTTCAGATGCCGAAGGCCTGCAAAATGAATCAGTGGGAGGAGGGACATGAACGATTGAAGAGATAAGATTTTAAACAAGCCGCTATAAATAAATAGTGGTTAAAAGATTTGTTATGAGCGATACACTTCCAAAACCCATGGGCCTTTACCCCATGACACGCAAAGCCGGTAGCCTTATTTTTGTAAGCGGCATGGGCCCGCGCGAAGCAGGCACCGACAACATCCCCGGCCTCGAACTGGATAAATACGGTAACTACAAAACATTTGATTTTGAAGCACAGGTACACTCCGTTTTTAAAAACTTAAAAACGGCTTTGGACGAAAACGGCAGCAGTTGGGATAAAATAGTTGATGTAACCGTTTTCCTTGTAAATATGAAACGTGACTTTTTAACCTTCAACCGCATCTATGCCGAATATTTTAAAGAGAATCCTCCTTGCCGCACTACGGTTGAAGTAACCGCTCTCCCATCCCCCATTGCTATCGAATTAAAAGTTATAGCTACCTTATAATTGATGGCAAAGAAGAAATCAAAAATGCCACGTTGGGTAAAAATCACGCTTTGGTTTTTGCTGTTGCTTGCTGTTGTAATTGTTTCGTACCAAAACAAAAAGTATTTCCGCAGGGCTTACCGGTATTTCACTTACCGCTATTACAAAACCAGCTCGCGTCCTTCTGATTTTCCAGATGGGTTTGAAGTACATGGTATCGACATCTCACATTTTCAGGACGTGGTACAGTGGAATAAGCTGCAGGCTATAAACACGCAGGGCGATACTATTCGTTTTCAGTTTGTATACATCAAAGCCACGCAGGGCATTTTGATTGAAGACAACATGTTTGATGAGAACTGGGAGGAAGCCAAAGACCACCACATTATCCGCGGGGCCTACCATTACTTTCTGCCCGACCGTAACCCACAAGTGCAGGCCTTTAATTTTATTGCCAACGTAAAACTAAAACCCGGCGACCTTCCACCGGCGGTAGATATTGAAGAAGCCAAAGGGCAAAGCAAGGCAGAAATAGTAAGCGCCTTAAAAGAATTTTTAAATCAGATTGAAGGCCATTATAAGGTCAGGCCGGTTATTTATTCCAACATCAATTTTATTGAAGATTACCTGATGGATGATTTTAAGGATTATAATTTCTGGGTTTCGCATTACGAACTTGATCACCTGGATATTGATGCCGATAGCCTGAAATGGATTTTCTGGCAACACTCCAACAAGTCCGATTTGCTAGGCATTAACGGCAATACCGATGTAGATGTATTTAACGGAACCACGCAGCAGTTTGATTCTTTACGGATTAAATAAAACAGATGTTATGAATAAAAAATATCTCGTACTATCAGGCATTATGGGCGCATTATTATTATTCTTTTTAGTAAAAGGATTTCTTGAACACATCCGTTTTCACAAGCAGGATTATAAATCAGCCGAACACGTTTATGCCGGTAAATACTGTGTAGTCACCATTCCTGAAAACTGGAAAGATTCTTTGCCTCAGTTACCCGGCCCGGGGGCATTCATCCACCTGCAGTCGGGCTCCGAAGAAGCAAGCATGGATATTTCCATAAATAATAACGTAAAGGATACCATTGCTGATATGGCCACTTTTGAAGAGGCCTTTCACCAGCGACTGCTTGAAAAATATACCAAAACCTGGTTTTCGCAATTGGGAAATTATCAGGGCCGGGGACTGCTGATGACTGGTAAAATGCAAAACAAACCGGAAGGCTATGTAAAAATATTTATGCATATAGATTCCGTTCAGTCGTTCTTTATCCTTGAATGCAATACTGCCCCGCACTCAAAGCAGATGGTGGATGACCTGCAGGAACTGGAATCTTCATTCAGGCTAAAATAACCGGCATCTGTTCCCATCTGGTTAAATAAAAATTTTTGTCAGGAAAACCCCGATAAAAAAATCATCTTCGGAGCATTATTCAACAACCGGTAATAAATTGCTGATAGCATAGCGTGCATGGCCATCCTGATAATCATTATCATCTACATTCTTTACACCGATTATATCCGCGATCAGAAAAAAGCGGCTGAGCAAGCCCGTACTACCGATAAACTGGTTGCCTGCGCCACCACCCCCGATCAAAAACGTTTAACCCAGGTGCGCATTTTTATAGTAAGCGTTTACGTTATCATTTTCGGCTGGTTGTATTTTGCATGGTACCGGTTATATCCCCGAAGCAACTTCCATTGGTTCGATGACCGGGGCGAGTGGAACCAGGTTGATAAAGCCGGACACATGTACGGCGCCTATTTCGAAACCGTTTGGGCTTATGAACTTCTGCGTTGGTCGGGCATGGATAACAGGAAGGCGGCTTTTACCGCAGCTTTTATAGGCCTCGAATTTGAAAGCACCATCGAGCTTTGGGACGGCTTCTCTACCAAATGGGGCGCTTCGTGGAGTGATTTATTGGCTAATCTTGTTGGTGCTTCACTCGCCTCAGTTCAGTATTTGCTATGGGAAGAACAGCGCATTATGTGCAAGTTCTCTTACAACGGCAACGACTATAAATACCCTACGCCCGAACTAAAAGAACGCGCCGAAGACCTTTTTGGAGAAACATTTTTTGAGAAGGTACTGAAGGACTATAACAACATCACCCTCTGGATATCCATTAACCCCTCTAAATTCTTTCCAGGCACTACACCCGACTGGGGTTGCTTTGCCATAGGCTACGGCGGAGAAAACATGCTGGGCGGCTACGAAAACAGATGGATTGATAAAGACGGCAAGCCCCACGACCGCACCGACCTAAAACGCTACCGCACCCTCAAATTCTCTTTAGATGCCGACCTGCCACGACTGCGACCCAACGACCCAACCGGCCGTGCTGCTTTTAAGGCATTGAATATTATCAAAATGCCGTTTCCGAGTTATAAGGTTAGGTTGTAGATATTAATGATGGGGTTCCCTTCGCTATCGCTCCGGTCGCGCTTTACGCTGCAACTCCTCGCTCCCAAAGCATCGCTGCGGGGTTTCCGCTGCAATCGCTAACCCGAAAGGCCGCCCCCAAGGTGTCTGGCACTTAGGCATGGCATAAAAGCATAGCTGAAGTGTCTGATACCTGGTATTAAAGTCTTCCCTTCGGGGAGATTTAGGGGGGCCGGGGCCGGGGGGTATCAAAAGGGGTATCACTTTTTAAGCCTCGTTTTTATTGCAAATAATTGATAATCAAATAAGTAATGGGTATCACTTTTCAAAAAAGTCAAAAAAAGTGATACCCTCTATATGTATAATAAGTTGTAAAGCAAACTATTGTAAAAATGGCCAAATTAAAAATTGCTGTTTTAGGTTAAAAGTGTAACCCCCCGGGTATTTCCTCCAGCCATGTTAACTTAAACATACAACTATATTTTATTGTATAAATTGCATTACCTCCAAGTACTGTATCCTAAGATTAACAGCAAGATTTAGGTACACATTATAAATGCGATTGCCAATTCGACACCCATTACAAACCGTGCTAGTGGCGAAAAATTAAAACCGCCATTAGAGTCCGTCAGCCTTTCATTTTATACTGTCAAGTTCTTTTTTAATTGTATCAGGATCAAAATTCAGCACTTTGAACTTGTTTAGAATGGCTGGAATCGCACCAGTAGAATTGGGAACTCTAAGGCAAAGAATTTTCTTGTGAAAGCTGTTGGCAAGTTCAACTTCTGCTTTAATCCAATCATGGTTGTGGGTATCTTGCCCAACAAGTACCATAACGACTGTGGCACCTTGAATTTTAGCTTGAATGTGCTCTTTGATTGCATCAACCCCTTTATGGCGATTATCTATTGTTTCGGATGTAATGATAACATCACCAAGTCGTTTTTGCTCGACCCAGTTTTTGATATTGTTGATGCGAGGGCTGTCTTCATAAACGCAACTGATGAAAATTGATTTACTCATAGCTATTGGAGTGGTTAATTGTTTTTGCTGTCCCGTATATATTTTACGATAAGAGCTGTAATAAATGAATACGGAATGATCTCAAATTTTTCAGAAGGATTCTCTTCTTTCTTTTCTGTTTTAATTTTGGAGTAATCATTATCATCGAATATTCTCACAACATTTGAGTTTGCATATTCCTCAGCTAAGATTTTACTGGCCCCGCCTGTAGATTTTAAAATAAATATGGGCTTGTTTGGATGAAGCTTTCTGAATAATTCAAACTCCGATTCAACACCCTCCATTCCTCCAATACAAACAAGACCATCAATACTCGTTTTCATCATTTCTCTGCGCATAAACTCCAAACTCTTTTGGCATTGAGCTGAACCCTGAATTTTGGGATTAAATTCCTCTCCATCCTTAGCATCCGTCCAGATAATGTCGGAATATCCTAATTCGAATAAACTGGTTGTTTCTTTTGGGGTAACTTTCTCATATGCCTTTGATTGGAAAATGTTTATTGGTTTTTCATTCAGCTTTGAATTTTCAATTTCTTTGTTCGCACTATACTCAGTTGCTACCAAAGCAACCAAAGGAGAAATTGAAGGATGTCCGCCAAAAATTATTTTCCCCCCGGCTTGAAAAACATTTCTTGATAATCCTATAACCGCTTCTTCAATTTGAACCTGAGCGTTTTTAATTTTCGTATATTTTTCATTGCGCTTATCGGAAGGAACGCTTGCGGATAGAAGTATTGAAAATCGGTAGTGTAACATTGTTCCGACAGGATTATGCGTTAATTAAATTTATCAACTTCAATATTTCTCCTTCATTGAAATATTGGACTGCGGACTTTCGGGACAGCCAAGTATTTAATTGTTCTCTTTTATTCTCTCTAAATTCAGGACCAATAATTACTTTTTCTCCATCGGAATGCGAAATGTCAGTATAGTGGTAGTCGTTTACTTTGGGCGGCCTGGGTGTTGCCCAAATTTTATAATTCAGTTTCCGCCCGTCATCTGCAACACTTATAAATCCGTTTTGGTCAAAGGTTGTTGCAGCGCCTACACTTTCTAAGGCAGCAACTACATTGTTATTAAGGTAATTTTTCATTCTGTACAATGCTACGGAATGTTGTTGCCGTATGTCGGTTACCAAATTATTAAGCCCGGGAATATCCAATAGCCCCGTAGTGTCGGAAAGTATAAGGTCTCTTCTATACTCATTATCAATGGACGGTATTTTAGGGGAACCATCGATATTGAGAGCAAGCAACCCTAGTCTGTATTTTTTAGCAAAAGCAATTTCAAGCTGTATCCACGGTGAACTAAGAAATGTAGGAGACTCAAGAAAAACAATCATCGCCTTGTCTGCAAGTTCTTGATACAATCTGTTCTGAAAATTTACCCCAGGGTTGATGCTAAACCTGTCAAGAAAAACATCAAATCCTTCATGATGCAATCGATCAAATAATTGTTCCGCAAAGGCGGTTGTATCATCTCTTCGATAACTTATAAAGATTCGCTGGTCTTCTTCACTTATTCCTATCAAACCAAAAATGGTTGGTATCACTTCGTCAATATGATCTCTCCAAAAGGCAACTTGTGGGATTTTAAAAGGCTGAGGTAAAGTCACCGGGTGACCCAAAGGTAAAACGGGTAAAATTGTTTGTGTCCACGTCAAAACAGAATCGTCAGCGAATGTGCTAATCATTCCATCGCTTATAACTATCAATAATTTTAGGTTGTCAGGATTATTTAAAGCTTGGCAACCACTAAAATGAACAACGTGACCACCGCAAGGTGCTAGTGAAGAGATGAAATTGCTTTTGAGATTTGTAATTGCGTTTATTAGTTTGGTCCTCAACTCAATCGCTAATTGTTCCGATTGATTGTTATCTGTAAAGCATATAGCAATATAAGCCGACTTGGGCGAGGGTAAATGATCGAATTTTTCGCAAATAAAACTCCCGTCCCTATTTTGAAGCTGTATGATTAGTTCTGATGCCATAAGGTTTTTAAATTAACGTCCCACTTTTTTTGCAGCCTCTTCAATCCATCTTTCAATATTTGCTTTTCCATTATCCTTTTCCCAATCGTAGGTTGAAAAAATACTTGATAAATAAATTTGCTTCCCGTTTTCAACAAAGTAAAAAGTGTCCAAAGGATTTACACCTTTCTCATCATAAGATGGATAGCCAGTTGACTCAAAGTTTTTCATTTGATGAACGTATATCCCAACTATTCCTCGTTTTTCCAGATATGCTTTTCTGATTTCATATCTAGCCCATTTTCTTTTGAAATATTCATTTCCAATACAAGCAATCAAAACCGATGTGCGCTCCATTTGCGCGTCAATCCAATTTTTGATTTTGGCATCACCGGTTGACTTAATTTTTTCCCATTCGGCTTTGTCCAAAAACGGTTGTCCTTCATCAGTAAATGTTCCGCAGTTTCTTATTCGCGATACACGAATGATATCTCTTTTATGGTGAAAACTGAAAAATACATTTCTTGGCATGATCTTTTTATTGCAAATAGTTATTGTTGAATCGCCTCACAGAATCTTGTTCGCTTTTATTGCCGACTGCACCACCAACCGCCCCTCCAACGACCGCTCCCAGGAGTATGCCGAACGGACCGCCAAGAATTCCAACAATACCACCTATACCTCCCCCAGATAAAAATGTTTTGTTGCTTGACGCTTCGGCCGCAACCTGATTTATATGCAGATAATTTAGATTTGAACAGTGAGAACAGTTAACATTAAATTCCGTACCATACATGTAGGATAACTCCAGCCTCGTTTTTGCAAGAGCACTTAAATAGGTTTTTCCACCGCAATTATCACAAGGCACGAACAGCTTCATTTCATTTCTTTTAGTAATTTACCTAGTCTTTCTAAAAATGTGGTTTCATTTTCAGCGTTCTTGCCCCAGGTGGTTAAAGCATTTGCACTTGACGTAACTTGAACTTTGGTTAACGTTTTATTTACTTCAATCAATTTCACTTCAACAGTTTCACCAAATGACCAAAACGAAACTCCAGTTTCGAAATAAATAATTTCGTCGGTAATGTTCTCTCTACTAATTGAAAAACCCAAGCGCTCTGCCGCCTCGATGCAATTAATATAAACATATTCGCTACCAGTGGTAAACTCCTTTTCCATCTCCAAACTATTTTTCTGCTAATTTTGCAGCCTCTTCAATTCTTTTGGCCATTTTTTCAGCATCAACATATTTGTAAATTTTAAAGCCATTTTTCTCAATCCCCTTTGGGTATTCACCAACATCATCAGTTTCGCCCGCGTGATTTTTCAAATGATTAATTTGAAATCCAACGATGCCGTTCCCTCTCTCGATTGATTTTTGAATTTCATAATCAACATATTTTCTTCCAGCAGTTTTAGCTCCTATTAAAACTACCGTCACGGAAGTCCCTTCAAGGGCCTTATCAATCATTTTCTTTATTACATCATCGCCTTTCTTTTTTGCCTCTTCCCACAAAGAAGCGTCTTTAAAGCCAGCTGCGGCAGTTCCTGTAATGTTTGGAATACTCCGAATTTGGTTTACTCTCCAAATATCTCTTTGATAGTGGAAGCTGAAGAAAACGGTACGTGCCATTTTTATTTTTTAGTTAATTGAAATTGTTTGTGATTTAAGATGCCAACCAGTCATCCAACCTAAATTATAGGTTGTAGTAGTTTTACTTACCCCTCCTTTATGATTGAAAAAAACAATTTTTACTGCCATAAAATAAAGTTTAATATTTCCCGAATTTACGGATTCTTATAGCCATTGCCAAAAAAATAAAGTTAAGCCCTTTGAGCGTAGCTTCCAGCTACGCTCCACTATGCTTATAGCGTCACGCTATAGCATTTGCATTCTGCTCCTTAAAATCCCGGCAACTTTCGTTTGCGTATAGCATCACGCTCCAACACAATAAACCAGCCTATAATTTCGATGCCGTTTTTAAAAACGATATCCAGCATTTCGAATGGTTCTTCAGGTGTAGCAGGGTCAAACTTCAAATAAATAAGGCCCTCTGGCACCGCAATTTTTCGGTAATATATAAGCTCGCCATAATCCCTGTCAAAGGTTAAAATAACCTGTTTATTGGCCGCGGCATATTTCAGCACTTTTGTATCAGCAGCGCTTGGCATAAGCTCCGTAATACTTTCTGTTTCATATCCGCTTTCCCGCAGCAAGCGGATGCTTGTATTAGGGAAATTTTCATTCGCCAGCAACCTCATGCCCTTATAAGTATAAACTCATCCTGAATACAATCCTGCAGGTATTCAAACACCGCCCTTAAATCATCCGTTTTAAGTTGAGGATAATTTTCAAGTATCTGCTTTTCAGTCCACCCGGCTTTATATAACCCCAAAATAAATTCCACCGAAAGGCGGGTGCCTTTTACTACAGGTTTGCCCACTAAAATCTCAGGGTCAGCATGTATATGTTCTTTCCAGTTCATCACAAAGTATTTGTCTGTAAATTTAAACAAAACCGATAAAATGTCGTAACAGGTAAAAATCCGACTAAAACGGCAGCCCTTCAAGTCTAAATACTTAATACTCCCTACTCAATACCAATCAAAGTTCCTTCCTCAACCTAGTCACCGGTATATTCAACTGCTCCCCACCTGGCACAGGAGACGCAAATTTTTGCGTCTCTACAGGCAATTTGCACGTCCTTTTTAAGGTTAATGCATATTGATGAAAGCATAAACCATCTTGAGGGGAAAACGCCTTTTAGGGGGGTTAAAATTGGAAACAGGATGGTTACCACTGGTAACCGCCCGGAAAGGGGTAAAGTGGTTGATAATGAGGCAAGTAGTGATAATAAAAGCTAAAAAAGTGGTAACCACCCCTACCCATTACCAGTAGGTTTCAGGCAAATTTCCATTTTTGCCGCTTCGCTTACCCTCTAACATCCGGGGCGGGCGAACCGCATCACAGGCAAAAAGGAAATTTGTATTATACACTTTGCAATTATAGAGCGCCGAAAAAATAAGTCATTTTTGTTCTACATAGAACATGCTGCGTTTATGCTTTTATACCACCGGCAGGCAGACCTATCTATTTTCGGTATACAATAGGCCTCTTTCGCGCCAGGCCTTCATAGTTCAAGTCTAAATACTTAATACTCACTACTCAATACTAACTACAACTCCTTCCTCAACCTCGCCACCGGTATATTCAACTGCTCACGGTATTTAGCTACGGTGCGGCGGGCAATGTTATAGCCTCGCTGGTTTAGTATTTCGGTCAGCTTTTGGTCGCTGATGGGTTTGTCTTTGCTTTCGGCGCCTATCATATCGCTCAGTATCTTCTTTACCTCGCGGGTAGATACCTCCTCGCCACTATCAGTAGTCAGCGATTCGCTGAAAAAATATTTAAGCTGTATAGTACCGAATTCAGTTTGCACATACTTGCTGTTAGCCACCCGAGATACGGTGGAAATATCCAGCCCGGTCTTATCGGCAATGTCTTTCAATATCATTGGTTTCATGCGGGTTTCATCGCCGGTAAGCAGGTATTCGCGCTGGTACTCCATAAGGGCATTCATGCACATCAGCATGGTGTTATACCGCGATTGTATGGCATCAATAAACCACTTGGCCGAGTCAATTTTTTGTTTCACAAAAAGGATAGCCTCTTTCTGCGTTTTGCTTTTAATCTTGGCATTTTTATACTCGTTTACCATCTCCTTAAAATGGTTGCTTATCCGCAGCTCAGGTGCATTGCGCGAGTTTAGGGTAAGCACCAGTTCGCCGTTATTATTAGCCAGTATAAAATCAGGTATAATGGTTATTTGCGCATCGCCCTGGCTGCCTGCAAAAACATTTCCGGGGCGCGGGTTCAGTTTGGTAATTTCATCTACTACCCGTTTCAGTTTTTCAGAGTCAATACTAAAAATAGACTCCAGTTTATCGTAGTGCTTTTTGGCAAACAGGTCAAAATACTTTTCTACTATTCTAATCGCTATTTCAGTATAAACCGTAGGGTCCTCTTTTCTTCGCAACTGTAGCAAAAGGCACTCTTCCAACGAGCGCGCCCCTATGCCTGCCGGGTCAAACTTCTGTATCTGCGATAAAATAAACTGCAACTCCTTTTCATCCGTAGCCACATTCTGCCTGAAAATCAGGTCGTCTACTATGGCATCAGGTTCACGGCGTAAATAGCCGTCATCATCCAGACTGCCTATCAGGTGCATGGCAATTTGCTGCTGGCGCTCGTCCAGGTCAAGCATGCCCACCTGCGATTCAAGATATTCGTGAAACGTTGAAGCAATAGCTACGGGTACACTCTTGTTATCATCCTCCGGGTCATGCACCTCGTTCGGGTTATCGGTTTTGTAGTCGGCCACCCCCTCATCGTCCTCATCATAATAATCGCTGATATCTATTTCATCATCCACCTTAGCCTCTTCTTCCACCCGCTCATCGGTTTCTTCGCCGGTTTCCGCATCAGTAGTTTCCTCAACCGGGCTTTCCGCCTCATCCTGAACTTCAGGGGTTTCGTCCTCTAAATTTTCTCCTTCTTCAAGGGCCGGGTTGGCTTCAATTTCCTCTTTAATCCGTTGTTCTAACTGGGCAGTAGGTATCTGCAGCATCTTCATTAACTGAATCTGCTGGGGTGAAAGCTTCTGTAATAATTTCTGTTGTAACCTCTGGTTAAGCATCGCCGCAAATTTTCAAAAATCTCATCAATTAAACACTATCATGCACTATTTATGCAAACAAAATTGTCGCTATCCGGCAGATATTCCGGTTGGCGGGGACGCCTAACCGGGCCCTCCGTGGTTGGCGTCTCCGCCAGCCACTTGTATGCCGAACAATCATTTTGCTTGCACCAATCATTATTTTCAATCCTCACTTCAACAAAATACCGGGTCTATTGGTTGTTGAAGCTATAAAGTGCAGGGCGCGTATTACTGCACTTTCAGGGCATAGATAAGCGATTTTGCCTGTCAAGTCAAGTATTTCAAAAGATGAAATGCTTTTCTATATTCGCAATCCTTTGTTAAAGCGGCGGCCTGGATAGGTAAAAATGGCCTCTGCCACAAAGACACAAAGGGCACAAAGCATTCAAATAAGAAGTGTTATTGATTTTACTTTGTATTTCTTTGTGCCTTAGACGCTGTTTAAAAGAAAAGAAATACAGGTTAACACAAAGCACACAAAGTTAAATACAAACCTTCCTGCCGGTAGGCAGGGAACACCAAAAATATACTCTTTGTGGCCTTTGTATTGGCCTTTTCCTTTGTGAACTTTGTGTTAAATTGCATTTGGATTTAATTTTAAAAAGATTCTTAGTAGCAAACGTTTTTTTGATTCCGGATTTTTAAATTTAGTTATGACATACATTAAAGACCTTGCCAAACACGAAGGGCAGGAAGTGGAACTTAAAGGCTGGAACGCTCAAAAACGCGACAGCAAAGGATTGGTATTTATGACCATGCGCGATGGAACAGGTTTTGTTCAGTGCATTATCAATGTAGAAGTTGTTGGTAATGATGCCTTCGAAGCAGCTAAAAGGTTGCCACAGGAAAGTTCGTTTTCGTTAACCGGTAAAGTGGTAAAAGACGAAAGACAGTTTGGGGGATATGAAGTGCAAGCCACCTCATTCCAGGTTATTGCCGAAGCTGAAGAATATCCTATTACACCCAAAGAACACGGCGTTGATTTTTTAATGGATAACCGCCACCTGTGGCTGCGCTCAAAAAGGCAATGGGCTATTATGCGCGTGCGCAACGAAATTATTTATTCTATCCACCGCTTTTTTCAGGAAAAGGGTTTTATACAAATGGATGCACCCATTTTTACCGGCAACGCCTGTGAAGGAACCTCAACTTTGTTTGAAACTGACTATTACGGCGAACCTGCCTACCTGTCGCAATCAGGTCAGTTATATGGCGAGGCTATGGCTATGGCACAGGGGCTTATCTATACTTTCGGGCCTACCTTCAGGGCCGAAAAATCAAAAACCCGCAGGCACCTGTCTGAGTTTTGGATGATAGAGCCCGAAATGGCTTTCTACGACCTTAAAATGGATATGGATCTGATTGAAGAATTTATTCAATACGTGGTAAAGAGTGTGCTGGAAAAATGCAAGTTAGAATTAGGAAAAGACGTTCTGGACCGGAATATTGAATACCTTGAAAAAGTAGCGTTGCCTTTTATACGCATTAAATACGAAGATGCCGTAAGCATTATAAAGGGCGAAAAAGAAGTAAACGGCAAAACCACGTTGCAGATGCTGGAGGAAGAAATTGCCCGGCTAAAAGCAGAAAAAGAAGGCCTGTTAAAAGAGATTGACGAGCGGGAAGCCAAAATAAACTCAGGCGAATTGAAAAAAGGCGAAGTAAACTTTAACCGCAACAAAGTAGACCAGCTGAAAAATCAGTTGAAGGATGTAGAGGAGAAAGAGCAAAACATACCGGCCTGGCTAAACAGCGCCCGCAACTTTAAACGCGGCGATGACTTTGGCGGAAGCGATGAAACTGTTTTAACCAAAATGTTCGGGCAACCGGTAATGGTTTACAACTGGCCACAGGAGGTTAAAGCCTTTTACATGAAGGAAGACGAGCACGACAAAGGCTACGCCAAAGGTGTAGACTTGCTGGCCCCTGAAGGCTATGGCGAAGTTGTAGGCGGCGGCGAACGTGAAACAGATTTAGAGCGCCTGAAACATAAAATTATTGAGCACGACTTACCCATGCAGGCCTTTGAATGGTACTTAGACCTCCGCAAATTCGGTAATGTGCCACATGCCGGCTTCGGGTTAGGTTTAGAGAGGCTGGTTGCCTGGATATGCGGCTTACAGCATATCAGGGAAACTATTCCTTTCCCAAGGTCTTATGGTAGGTTGTTGCCGTAGATTTTTTAAATGATATTGTAAAGCTTCTTTTGCTAATTTTATCCTTGATGATTATAAGTTTAAAAATTAAGGGTTTTAAAAACTTACGGGATATTAAGATCGACCTCGGTCCATTCACATGTATAGCCGGAGTTAATGCTGTAGGTAAGTCAAATCTTTTTGATGCAATTCGCTTTCTTAATGCTACTACCAATAATACATTAACTGAAGCCGCCTTTTTAATACGGGAAAGCCAAAATGAAAAAAAATCTGCTTCCGATATTCGTAATATATTTTATCATAACGGGATTACCTACTGCAATAAAATAGAATTTGAAGTTGATATGGTAATTCCTAAAATGGCCACAGATCATTTGGGGCAAAATGCCAAAGCGACCACTACCTCTGTAAAATATAAACTTGTTATTGGCTATAGAGAGGAACAAGACATTGCAAAAAGTGCCCTGGAAATTATAAGCGAAGATTTAAAACCGATCACAAAGCAAGATATGACCCATGCGTTGAAGCGAATCGGTGCTTCAAAGGATTGGATTAGTTCAGTTTTAGAAGGAAGAAGAACTACAGCATTTATTGAAACCAGTAGCGACACAGACAAAGTTGAAATAAGACAAGACGGTGTTGGGGGCAGAAAGAAGGTTTTGAATATTCATCAACTTCCAAGAACTGTTCTTTCCACGGCAAATGCTATCGAAAACCCAACCGCACTAATAACAAAAAAGGAAATGGAGTCGTGGCAACTCCTTCAATTAGAACCATCATCTTTACGAAGTCCTGATGATTTGATTTTTACGGAGTTGCCAAAAATTAGTACTGATGGAAAACATTTACCTGCCACATTATTTCGCTTGATAGCCGATAAAAAAATACCCGGTGACGTTAGAACTACCTTGGCCAATAGATTAAATTCATTGATTGATGATGTGTTTAAAATTGATGTTGAAAAAGATGACAAAAGAGATGTGCTTACTTTAATGGTTAAAGGAAGCAAAACGCCATTAATGCCTGCTCGTTCATTATCCGATGGGACATTACGGTTTTTGGCTCTGGCGGTTATTGAAAATGACCCGGAAATGCAGGGTGTTATTTGTATGGAAGAACCGGAAAACGGCATTCATCCTAAAAGAATACCTGCTATACTGGAGCTAATTAAAGATATTGCTACTGATATTACGCTTGAAAGTGGCGATGGAAATCCATTGCGGCAAGTAATAATTAACACACATTCCCCGATTGTCGTTTCCGAAATACCCGATGAAAGCTTGTTGTTTGCTGAGACTAACTATGATGTTGTACAGGACACAACTGAACCTAACGTCGGTTTCCTTCACTTAAAAGAAACGTGGAGAGGAAACGACAACACCATAACAATAGGTAAAATTCTTGATTATTTAAGGCCACATAATCCGCAACTCAATAAAATAGAATCTGAAATGGAAAGTAGAAATGAGTTCTCAAAATTTCATTCTAAGCGTGTGATTGACCGTGATGATATTCAACTTAGTCTTTTCAAAAACTAAGTTTATCATGAAAATAAATTATGTTTTAATTTCCGATGGCAGTTCAGATAGTGCATTGATTAAGATAATTAATTTCTGCCTCAAAAAGCATTTCGGAGATATAGTTATAGCTGGTCAAAGAGCAGATTTATATCGGGTAAACCGTCGCCCAAAAACATTAGTTGAAAAAATACGCGCTTCAATTGATTATTATGAACCAGGCATAATTTTTATACATCGGGATGCTGAAAAACAACTACTTGAAACCAGGGAGGAAGAAATAAACGATGCTATAAAAGAAATTATTATAGGGGAATATAAAGGTAAATATATACGGGTCATCCCCATCAAGATGATGGAAGCCTGGCTATTAACTGATGAAATGGCCATTCGTTATGCGTCAGGCAATCCAAATGGAACAGCTAAACTTGACATGCCTGATATAAAAAAAATAGAGCAACTTACTGATCCAAAATATACTCTTAAAAAATTGATATGCGATGCAAGTGAATTAAAGGGAAGAAGGCTGAAGAAATTGGAAATGAAGCTCAGTGCAGCCATTCATTTAGTGGCAGAATACACTGAAGACTTCAGTCCACTTTCCTCTCTTCGTGCATTTCAGAACTTCGAAAGTCAGATTGCTAAACTGAAAGAATAACTCTCATGGATTTTATTAAACGAACCTTTCCTCTCCTTTTCGCAATCTTCCTGCTTTCAGTAGCGGTTCGTTTACCTATGCTTAACAGGCCATTGAGTAAGCATCACGAGTTTTGCACCGCCATTTCATTGCGCATTATGCAAATATGGTACGATAACGGAATTGAAAAATACAGTTACAACCCGGTAATGACTTACAACAACCCAGCCGACAAATACATTAACAACAGTGCCAACGCTTCAGGCAAAATGATTGATAGCAGCGGTAACTATTACTACGTTTCGCACCCCCCTTTTGCTTATTACTTCCCCTTTGCCATTTTTAAAGTGCTGCATATACGGCCCGCTGTACTGCCGTTACAACTGCTCAATTTGCTGTTTCATTTTATCAGCGGCCTGTTTGTGTATTTTAC